>Ga0247727_10005211_pt1 | contig 26674 bp, 23 predicted proteins | sample WisWelCaveWW1625_FD_202498 | JGI IMG/M metagenome (GOLD analysis project Ga0247727, IMG submission 202498) | Biofilm microbial communities from Wishing Well Cave, Virginia, United States - WW16-25 | ecosystem: Environmental > Aquatic > Deep subsurface > Groundwater > Cave microbial mat | place...
CAAAGTTGCAACACAAAAAATCCACAGCGTAGCAGCCAGGCAAAACGATTTCCGGCAAAACCATTGAAAGCTTCGCTTCAGATCAAAGGTTTCGCCCTGCAATATGGGCTTGAATTGTTGCGATTTTTCTTCGTGTCCTTTGTGCCTTTGTGGTGAGTGTGGTTGGGCTGAAGCTGCGTATGGCGCGAAGAGATAAAGCAGGCAGGAATTTTCAAACACGCTCTAAACGATGGCCAATTCCTCTTCTATCTTCATGGCAATTTCTTTCGGCAAATTAAAAAATCCGAGGGCGCCGCGGCAATAAACCGGCTCCGCCAACACGCGCAGGTTTTGTAAGAGCAAACCGTGCGGCCCGGCGAACCAGCGTGATTCACTTTCATGAACGCAATCAACCGCTTCGGCAACGGCGATGACCGCGCCTCGGATTAAATCCGAGGCGAGAGGCAGAAGAGGAAATCGACGGATATACTCTTCACCAAGGCCTTCTCTCCAAAATCGCTCAAAAGTTTCATACCTGCTCCGCGTCATACTCTTCGAAGCATGAAGGGCTAAAACTCCGCGATAGCGCATATGCCAAGTGCGGTTTTCCACGTCCTTCTTCGCGTGCGCTATCGCCCAGGCCCAGGGTTGTCGAATGCTGAGGGCTTTCATAAAGTAATCAGGCCGGTTAAAAGAATTGCAAATTTTAAATTGCAAATTTTCAATTTAAAATTTGCAATGCCACTTTTCGAAGCTGATGCAAATGCTGCGAAGCGCCACACGACAGCGGCAGTTTACAGCCCCGGGAACTGATGATTGCGAAATGCGTCGATGAACAAACGATAATCATCGCGCACGACTTCGCCGTAGGCCGCGCCGAAACTCGCCATGGCCTCGACGAATTTTTCCTCGCGGCCACGCAGCGACTCGTGGATCGCTTCTTCAATCGAAAACGGCACGAGCGTGTGATCGCTGTCATCGTCCGACACGCAATGAATCTTGGCCACGGCTTGGCCGAGATAGCCGAGCATTTCCAAAATGTCGCTCGTCTTATTGAGGTCGTCCCAGGAAAGGTCGCCCACGTATGGAGATCGCCTTGAATCCAAACCCGCCGGGTCTTTTCATTGACGAACGTCTCTTCGTCGCGAATCATGTCCGCGCAAAAGAGCGCCACGCTGCCGCGATAGAAAGCAAACGGCGTCACGGCCATCTTGCGGAATTTGCCGCGCCAGGCTTCAGGATCGGCCTGTATCAGATCGCGGTAAGATGACGTGAAAGCGTCAATAATAAACTGCTGTCGTTGTTCCGGCTTTTCGCTGCGAATGCGTTCGGTGATGGACGGCACGATGGGTTCTCCGGAAGTTAGAGCGTGTTTGAAAAGTCACCCCTTATGAGTTTTGACTTTCAAATTCGGTAATCGCCCCAGAACATGTCATTCAGAAGGAAACCTTTTCGGCGCTGGGCATCAACTCCAGCGCTTAAAAAGATTCCTTCTGAATGACACGGTGAGGGAGGGCTCGCTTAGTTATCGATATGGCAGAATGATTTGAAATGATTCAGTCGGCAAATCATCCTGCCAAAATTTTTCGGCGACACTGAGCACGAAATAGAAAGGCCTGCTGAGTTTTTAAAACCGAGCAGGCCACGTGTCTTCACACTTAGATCAAATGAACAACGGTGCGAGCACGAGCGTGATGGTGCTGAGCAGCTTGATCACCACGTGCAGCGAGGGGCCGGCCGTGTCTTTGAAAGGATCGCCGACGGTATCGCCGACCACTGCGGCTTTGTGCGTTTCCGAGCCTTTGCCGCCGTACGCGCCGGTCTCGATAAATTTCTTCGCATTATCCCACGCGCCGCCGCCGTTGTTGAGCATGGTCGCGACGAGAATGCCGACCATCGTGCCCACCATCAACATGGCCGCAACGGCCTCGGCGCCAATGTTCAATTGCTTGAAGATGAGGCCGACCGCGATCGGCATGGCAACCGTGAGCACGCCCGGCAGCACCATTTGCTTCAAGGCGCCGGTGGTGACGATATCGACGCACTGGCGATAAGAGGGTTTGGAGGTACCGGCGAGAATACCCGGGTTCTCTTTGAATTGCCGGCGCACTTCATTGATGACGTAATACGCGGCTTTGCCCACTGCGCGAATCGCCAACGCGGCAAACAGGAAGATCAACATCGCGCCGAGCAAACCGCCGACGAACACTTCCGGCTTGGCAATATCCACCGCGGTGAGCGGCTTGCCGAAATTTTTCAGTTCATCAAGATATGCGGAGAACAGCAGAAATGCCGCGAGCGCCGCGCTGCCAATCGCATAACCTTTGGTCAAGGCTTTCGTGGTGTTGCCGACCGCGTCGAGACGATCGGTTTTCTTGCGCACTTCTTCCGGCTGTTGGCTCATTTCAATGATGCCGCCGGCATTATCCGCGATCGGGCCGAAGGTATCCATCGCAAGAATGTAGGCCGCGGTGCCGAGCATGCCCATGGTCGCGACCGCAGTGCCGAACAAGCCGGCATTCTCCAAGCCGCTATTTTGGCCGAGATAATATGAAGCAAGAATCGCAATCGAAATCACGAGCACCGGCAAAGCGGTACACTCCATCGCGACCGCGAAGCCGGAAATGATATTGGTTGCCGGGCCGGTTTGCGAGGCTTCGGCAATCTCTTTCACCGGGCGATATTTGTACTCGGTATAATATTGTGTGATGAAAACAAAACCCATGGCAGTGCCAAGCCCGATCAAACCGCAGAGCCAGAAATGCCACCACGCCTCGGGCGCTTGCGCAGAGTTGAGCAGCCAATAGCAACCTACACCAAATCCGATCGCGGCCAGAACGGTGGTGACATAATAACCGCGATTGAGCGCGGCCATAGGATCGGCGTCTTCACGAGTGCGCACCACCATGATGCCGACGATCGAAGCGAGCAGTCCGAACGCGCGCGCGACCAATGGAAAGAGCATCACGCCGACGACTCCGGCGGCAAACGTAACCCCGGCGCCTTCTGAAACCGTGGCGAGTGTTGCGCCCAGAATCATTGCGCCGATATTTTCTGCGGCCGTGGATTCGAACAAATCAGCGCCGCGGCCCGCGCAGTCACCGACGTTGTCGCCCACAAGATCGGCAATCACAGCCGGGTTGCGCGGATCGTCTTCCGGAATGCCGGCTTCGACTTTGCCGACGAGGTCGGCGCCCACGTCCGCGGCTTTCGTATAAATACCGCCGCCGAGTTGCGCGAACAATGCGACGAAGCTCGCGCCGAAACCATAACCGACGATCAAGAATGGAATGTCTTTGTCCGGAACATTAAACGAGGACAGAATCGCGTACAAGCCGCCGACGCCGAGCAAGCTCATTGCAACCACGAATAAACCCGAGACCGCGCCACCGCGTAGAGCGATTTGCAAGCCGCGATTCAAGCTCGTGCGCGAGGCCGAGGCCGTGCGAATGTTGGCGCGGATCGACACGAACATGCCCATATAACCCGCAATGGCCGAACAAATCGCGCCGAGAATAAACGAGCCGGCCACGTAAAGGGCCAATTCGATGGTCGGCACGGGATCGTGTTCAGAGCCGGGTCGAATATAGGCATACAGTACAAACAAGATTGCCGTCACCGGAATCGTGAGCGCGGCAATGGTTTTGTATTGGCGCGAGAGAAAAGCCTCCGCGCCTTCACGAATGGCATCGGCAATCTCGCGCATTTGCGCGGTGCCGTCATCGTTCTTCATCACCCATTTGGCGAGATAGACCGCAAACAAAAGGGCGAAGATGCTGCAACCTAACGTGAGTGATAGTTCCACAATAACTCCCAAGGTTTAGGTAAAGGGATGAGCGGTTCAATTAAAACCTCTTGTGAAAAGCGACGATTTTGAGGGGAAGTTTCTGCCTCGAGAAGAGCGCCCCATCAGAGCGAGGCATAACACATCAACTGCTGCCGGAAATAAAAAGCTGCCGCACTGCATCCTCCTTCAGAAGGTTGTTTCACCAAGATGCGCGTCACTGAATTGCCGCCGGAATGTTTCTCTCCGGGCGCTAAAAAACGAGGCGAAATATAAAGTCGAAATGCGCGTTATACAAGCGGTTTTTCAGCAAATTCAGCCGAGTTGAGCAAAAATTTAACCGCTTCAGTCCGCCCGGCGGAAGGGTTTTGCATAAAACAAAAAAGCCGGGCGAGGCCCGGCGAGAAAACAACGCGCAAAGAAAGATATTATTTTGCCCTGCAGTCCCGGCATTTCAATGCAGAATCAGCTCCAGTAAAACGCCGCGCAACATAGGTTCTAGCCGCAGCCATTGATATTTAATACGGACAGTCACGCCGGCATAAGTAAAACCCAGCGGCAACGTCGGCGCGTCAAGGCCCAGCGCGAACTTCCAACCGCGCGATTTTAGCGCAGAGCTTACCCCCCAAGCATAACCGGCTTCGCCATGAAGCGCGACAGCCTTCGACAGTTTCAAGCCTGCGCCAAACGCCGTGGCCAACAATCGCTGCCGATCGTGAAACGCGGGCATCCAAGCAATCTCCCACGAGATTTTTTCGAGCACGAGCAGCTCATCGAGAAAACCATAGCCCACACCTAGCGAGGCACCGGAGTTCCTTTCACCCTCTTTCCAGGCCATTCCTGCACCTACGTGAAGAAGCGGCCCGATAAAGCTGGGAGGAAAATTCCGGTCCTGCACAAAGTGGACGGAGGCGAGATCCGAGTTCTTTTGAATCAAAGCTTTTACGTTTTGTCCATTCAACGCGTTGAGCAGCATGCTCGGGGGAATTGCATTGCGCGCATAAAGAAATTCGCGGTCGAGGCCTTTCAGAGTCGCATCGTAATATCCGGCTTCGCGCAATTGCGGGTAATGTTTTCTAGAATGAATGCCGTGCTCATCTTTTGCTTCCGAACGCATGCTCCAAGTGGCGGAGACGGGCATGGGCAAGAGCAACAAGGTCGGCAGGGAAGCCGTCGTAAAGTATTTCGCGCCGTCTTGTGAGGCAACGGCTTGGCTCACCATCGTTTCCTTGTGTACGTCGGGAGAAACCGATTCCCACCACTTTGTCAAAGGTTCGGGAACGGCATCTTTGCCGGTCGAGGCGTAAAAGATCACAAAACACTCGCGCAGCGAAGCTTTGGCGGCTTCCATCACAAAGCGATGAGTCGGGCCATCCCAGTGCAGCAGCTTGTCGCCGAAGGTTCGCCAGGCGTTGCCGCGCGCATCGATGACGTAGAGGCCTTCACTGCCGAAAAAGTCATGGGCTTGTTTGTTGTTGATGCGATGGCGGCCGGAGAGTGCGTCGGACATCGGAACCAAAATATGCCCGGCGGAAAAGGTGTCGCTCAAATATCCTTGGGCCATGGCTTCATAAATCAACGCGTAGCGCAAAGCTTCTGCATTCTTTTGTTGCCCGGCAAGCGCTGCATAACGCAGCGCGAGCAGATGGTGCAAAAGATAATTCGCCACGACGTTTTGCCGGGAGAGCTCTGCGGGCTCGATGAGCGGCCAAGTCGCCGCGCCCAGAGCCGCGTTTTTTAGGCCGTGCTTCTGCCACGCCGCATCGATCATTGCGGCGGAGAGCGGCTGCAATTGCTCTAAAATCGAGCGCGCGCGCCTATGATAACGCGCGCGTGCGCCGTCTTTCTCACATGAGGCCGCGCAGATCTCTCCAAAAGTTTTCTTCTGCCACAGTGCCGCATCTAATGCGATTGTAGCCCCTCCGGGCAGCGCGAAAACCATGTTATCACGCCGCGCGACGCCGCATTCGGCCAAGACCTTTTCTAGCGCGCTATCTGCGAGCGCGCGATGTTCGGATTCATCCCAGGCCAAAAGCGGCGCCGAAGCTACGGCCAGCGCAGCTTGCAGGAAGATAAAAACGGGAAGGCTTTTCATAAACTTTAATCCGCTTTAAATGATTAAAACAGCTTGGAGACGATTTGAATTTCCGGACGCCAACGGTCAAATTCCCATGAGCTTTCATGCAAAAAAGATTTCAAGCCGAGGCGGAGCTTCAAATACCGAAATTTTTGTGAAAGCGCGGACATGAGGGATACTCCGGCGCCTAAATAAAATTTCGGCGGCTCCTCGGCATTGACCCAACCGAAATTCATGTACCAGGAAAATACCTGCGTGTAATAGCGGTCATAGTACAGCGCCAGGATCCATTGGTTTTGTTTGAGAAACTGACGATTGAGTTTCAGGGGAAACTTGAAACCGGCTTGCAACTCTCCCATGCCATCCCACTTGATGGGCAAGTTCAAATATTCCCACGGCCGGCCAAACCAGTTTAGTCGAAACTCGGTCAGCGCTTTGGGGTTGGCGTCAAGGTGCGCAATCGCTCCCAGGTTGAAATAGGAAGGGCGAAACAAATGCTTTTTAAAAACCAGAAACGGGCCGTTCTCGTGTTCATAGTACCGGTGCAGCCAAATTTTATGTTTCTCTGCGTCTTGAATAGCGAAACGCGAACGCACGAGTGGGGAGCAGTGCAATCCCACTTGCGCTTCAAAAGTCAATCGGGTTTCATCCGCTAGCGTCTTGACTTTCGCATGTTCGCCAAACTCCAAGCGTCCGCCGATACGAAAGCGCAAATGATCGAAGATTCCGGAAGGATAACGAAAGGGCGGCGTGAGCGAAACGCCCAATCCGAGAGCCAAGTCCGATTGATCGGAGCGATTATTTTTCCATGAAACATCGTTATAAATCGAAAACGTTCGAGCGAAGAGGCTTTCGGATTCACCCTTCAAGTATGACCATTGATGGTAGAGCGCTACCATCACTTTCTTTTCCGAGGCGGGAAACTCCAAACCGGCGTGAACTTCAAAAGCATTATTTTTGCCATGGGGATAATTGCGGATGCCTTTGATGGTCAAGGCCAGCCGCAATTCAAGATTGTTGTATTTCCCAATGCCCGCCCATAATCCCCAAAAAGGCGGGCGCACTGCTTTTTCCGCGGCCAAATTTTTTGTCCATAGGCCCAGCCGTTGGCGTTGCTCTTGGTTTTCTTTCTCGAGGTTTGCGCCATAAAGGTCGTGCAGCAAATTCTTTGTAGCATTGGACAAAGAGCCGTTATTTTTTCCGGTCTCTGCCGTCAAGTTTGCATCCAAATTTTTGAGCGCCAACACCGGCATGAGCCGGTAACAGGAATGGGATTTTTCTTCCTTAGTCTGATTTGAATCGGGAGGGAAAATTTTTCCGTGAGGCTCGCGCGGGAAGGTCATCGCCGTTTCATACCGCCCGGTTCCGCCCAAGCCAGTCGTGGCCTGCACGTCGCGCGTGCCCCAAAGATTTTCCGCGTGCCAATTGGCATCCAGGCTCGGATCGAATCTGCCATTCGCATTCAAATCCGGCGAATTGGAATGGCCGTGCAGCTCAACCAAAACGTGCATGTGCGCTTTGAAAGCATTGTCTTTCACGTCGTATACCAGCACGTTGTTCGGCACAAAATCCGTATGGCCCGCGCCCACGACGATACGAAAAGGCTGGTTCGTGTCTTGAGGCACAAAAACAAAGATGAATTCAATTTCCTCGGGATGCCCTTGAAGGCCTTCATCGGCGATATAATAAAAATAGTATTCAAAAACGTCGAAGCCCGCGGAGGGATTGGTGAGATAGCGGTAGAAGGAAGAGTCGGGATAAATCCGGTTCAGCCGCCGCCAGAACTGCTCGTCATTGTAAAGAATCGCGCCCAACTTATATGCGGAAATATCCGGGCGAATTCTATAAAAGACGGCGGCAAGTTTTTTCTTCTCCTGCTCCGGAAATCTTGAATACCAATGTTGCAGGCTATCCCACGAGACCAGGCTTTGCCTTTGGTATTTTGGATTGAGAGGCGCAATCTCCGAAGGGTCGGCAAAATCGAAAGCGTCCTTCTTATTATTATCCACGCCGTCGCCCGCGGAGAAAAAAGGCATGGTGGGAAAGTTCTTCTCGCCCGGCGCGAACCATAGGATAGGTGCGTTGGCCAGCGCCCGCTCGTAATCACAGCCCGAAAACTTTTTGGCCTCAGTGCGATAGCACCAGCAAGGCCTTTGGGGTTTCGCACTGTCGCTTTCCATCAGAGACGGCATTGCCACAACGATTGCATTCGAGTCGAACGCAAACACGCAAAGCCACAATAAGCCAATAGGTTTCATAGCCTACCCCTTTTTAGGAATGCCGATCGAATAACGTGCTTATTTGACCGTCATGCCCGCGTGCTTTAATCGGGCATCCATCAGCTTTAAAAACTGGATTCCCGCTTAAAGCACGCGGGAATGACACATGAAGTAAACGGTTTTGAGTGTTTAGAGCCCCAAAACAAAATCGAAGCCCAAATAGCTGATTTCATCGGCGCGAAATTGGCCGTGAGGATTGACGCCGTGATAATAGTTGATCAGCCAGCGCGTGGTGCGCTTGCCTTGAAAATAATCCCCGTAAATCACTCCGAACACCAGATTGGTGCTCCAAATTTTTTCCGGATGAAGAACGTCATATTTGTCGCGATGGTAGAAATCCGAGGCCACGACGAAACACTGCGGCAAAATAGCTTGCACCAGCCAGCCATCTTTTTGGCGTTCTGCCGCGGAAGCCGGCAACCAGCCACGCAGAAACACCTCCGCGCCTATTTGAAATTCCCAGCGATCCGAAGTTTTGAGCGCTTGGGCCTCGTCCACGCCCTTGAATTCTTCGAAACGGGCTTCTTTGGTCAGAAGCCGGCTGCCGGCATAGAAGCGAAAATATTCGAGCGCAAGTCTCGTGCGCGTCGCGCGATAATGGTCGCCGGCCAAGTAAAGCTCAAGGGCTTCATAGCTCACGTTGTAACGATGGAAAGAGGTATCGCGCGAAGCGGCAAGCGTGTATTCGTCTCCGATGTGCGTGCTCTCATGAAAAAATTTTGACAGCAGAGAGAAGTTTTTGAGTTTGTCAGGCAGTCGCATGGCAACCCCGCCTCCGATGCGAAAGTCGGTGTTGATCACGTCCGAAGACAGCGTGTTGAAATCCAATAGCATGTGCGCGGAAGCGTCGAGAAAAAAATCCAAACCGGTTTTTGCCATGATATGCCCACCGGGTTTGTCTTCGAACGAGAAGCCGAACATCGAAAAGAGGCCGCCGAAGCCCACGTCCCAAAAGGTGTGTTTCCCGGACAAAGTGGAATTGGAAAATTGCACGGCTTGATCGCGATACACGCGCATGTGAAATTGCGGCGAGCGAATGTTGGCGAGCATGGGCTTGAAGTATTGATTGTCCTTCAAAAAATAGCTGCGCTCTCCGTCCGCGCCGTTCATCGCCTGGCAAAACGCGGCAGAGCACGTCCAAAGCACGGCACACAACGAAAGGAGTATAACCCTCATGACGCCCTCCTTGACTTGGTTTCAAACAAGTTCACTCGTTGCCCCAAAAGCAAAAACTTTCACGCAAAGCCGCAAAGAAAAGCTTTGCGGGTTCTCTGCGGCTTCGCGTGGGGCCTTTTCTTTTTGGAATAAAACCATGAAAGTGTTACGGCAAGCCCGATCTCCAATTGTCCTGCAAAAACGCAATCGCATTGTTGGCGAGAATGTCTTCGACCACGTTCTCATCGTTATCAAACTCGAGGAGCAAAAGCTTGCGCAACTCGTCGATCTCAGCCAGGCACGTCATCTCTTCGAGAGGCGGAAGGTAGCCGGCAAAATCGCTGCCGATGCCGACGTGTTTGTGGCTATGATTGCAAATTTTGGTGACGTAACGAATGGTGCGCACCACTTCAAGAAGAGAGCCGTGCTCTATCGCCGCGCGTTCCGAGTTGTAATTCGACAACATGTACGGGTAGATGGGAATGCCGACCATGCCTTTGCGATCGGCAATAGCTTTAATGTGCTCGTCGAAGAGGGAATAAGCATGATCGCCGAGTGTGCGCGCGGAAATGTGCGTGGCCAGGAACGGCTTGGAGGCCGCGCGCAAAATATCCTCCAGCGCCGTGCAGGTCGTGTGCGTCGCGTCAACGATGATGCCCAACTCTTCCATGCGTTTGATGACCTCCCGGCCGAAATCGCTGAGGCCTTGGTGCGGCCAGGGACTGTTGCCGTCCGGAAAAAACGGATACGCGTTGGGAGAAGTGGCAATGCCCTTGTTGAAGAAATGCGTGATGGTAATGAGCGCCACGCCGCGCCGGGCAAAATCATCGAGCGGTTTCAAGCTGCCGCCCAAAGTGTGGCCGCCTTCCAGCGCGTGCAGCACGGCAACGCGATAGTCGGCATCGCGGGCTTGGCGTTTTTGCAGCAATGCCGCAAGCTCGATATGATTGCGCGCGAGCTTGGCAAAGGGCGCAGCCGGGCCGGCCAGCTCCTGCTCCAGCAAATCCATCATATAAAGTGCGTGCATGGGCGCTTCCGGGTTGGGGTCTGTCGGCATCGAGAGCCATTCATCGAAGAGATTGAAATGTGCGGCGCAGAGCAAATCAATGCCGGCGCGATGGCAAGATTCCCACGTGACGGAGGTTTTATTAAAACCGGTCTCTGCGATTTTACCCAAGATCGGCACACGCACTGCCAGGGGCGCGCGCGCGAGCCAATCATTCATCATGGGATGGACGTGCAGATCCGCCAAGACGCGCTTGCCATGCGTGGGCGGAGAAGTGCGGCAACGCGAGGCGCAGCCGAGAAACGAGCTCAACGATCCGGTCGATAAGAGCCCGGCGCCGGAGAGTAAAGCGGAGCCGAGAAATTGGCGGCGTGAAAGAGTCGACATGAGCAATGCCCTTTCAATCTGAGGGTTCCAATTTCGGATTTTCAGACAAGCTATCCGCTTAATGTATGCCAAGCTGCAATTCCAAACGTGGACGAGAAAGCTGCAAAGCTTCCCGGTTCATGGAGGATTTGATTCCCAAACGCAAATGTATCCATGGCGGCCAATAAAAATTGTTGCTGCCGAAAAAACGCTTGCCCGCGAACATGGGAAACATCACGGAAAGGCCCCCGCCTAAATCGTCAAGCGCCAAGTGCGAAACTTTTGAGCAAGAAATATTCACATACCAAGAGGGCAGCCGGCCGAAGAGACGCTCGTAATACAATGCCGCCGTCCAGTTTTTGATGGGCGTAACATTGGAACCGTTCCAGCCTGCTTGCAGCTCCAAAACACCGTCGATTTTGACCGGGAGCACACCGCGCACGGGCATGAGCCAGGACGCTTTATATGCCGGGCTTTCTTTTTTCACACAGTCAACCCAAACGCCAAAACTGTTTACGACCCAAGCGATAATTGGGCCGCGACGCCGAAACAAAAACCGTTTGAACAAGTGCTCGGGCCTGTCATAATCATCATGTTTCCAAATTTTATGTTTCTTGCTGTTGAGCTTGACATACGGCTCGTCGGTGAGAGGGATCGGCTGAAAATGATAGCCGAGTTGTAAATTGAACCGCGGCTTTTTCCAAAATTCCACGTCACGGCTAACACCGCCCAAGCGCAGACGAAACTTGCGCAAGGTGTTGTCGTGTTGAAAGAAAAGGGGAAGCGCAGCCGATAGGCCGAATTGAAAATTCAAATAGTCCTTACGGCCCGGTTCCAGATCTACATGGCCCAGGACCCCGCCATAGTAAGAAAGCGGAAAGAGGCGCCAAGCGGTATAGTACTTTTCATAAATAACCCCCAATGCCATGTTGAGGCCCTGCGAAGAGGCGCCAAGCTCGAATAAATCGACACCGCCGTGTAGTTCAAGAACGCCGGGCAATAACCACGGCGGCCGAAATAATAGGGCAACCCTTGCTTTGGGAAGGTCAAAATGAAATTCATCTTTATGGCCGTATTCGAAATCAAACCAATAAGCCGAGCCTTGAAAAAACTTCTTCGAAGGTGGAATGCTGGTTTTGGTTCTCGTGAGCACGGACATGTCTTTGCGCCAGAGCAATAACGGATGCATCCGCGCATCGACTTCCTTTCCGAGGATTTCGTTATTCGCGATAAGATTGGTCAGCTTCGTCGACGGGAGTCCGATAGCCGCAAAGTTTCTGTCGATTTCATCGATCAAGCTTCTTTTCGTGGAATCAATATCATCGGAACCCGAGGTCGAGTTACGCGTGGCTTCTTCCCGCTTGGCGTATCGCGAGAGCAGATCATCCAAAGCTCGAAAGTTTCTCACCGGGAGCAATCTATAACAAAATTCGGGACGCACGTTTTCAAGCGCCGGGTCCGGAGGAAAAACTTTTCCCGAAAGGTCGCGCGGAAAGGTCATCCAGGAAGCGTACTGCCCCAGGGCGCCGCTTCCGGCCCGGGCTTGCATGTCGCGTGTGCCCCAAAGGTTTTCAATGTGCCAATTGGCATCCACGCCGGGTTCGAACAATCCGTTGCCTTTGAGATCCGGGGCATTGGAATGACCGCCCAACTCGACCAGAATGTGGAGATGTGATTTATATTGCTCGGGAACCTCGTCCGTTTTATAGAACAAAACATTGTTCGGAGTCAGGTTCGAATGTCCGGCCGCGGCAATCACCCGAAAGTTGGCGCTATCCGGAACGTAAACAAAAACGCGCTCGATATCTTGCGGATGGTGGCCCAAGCCTTTGTCGTAGACGTAGTAGAAGTAATATTCGAAAACGGTTAAACCGGCTCGAGTCTTTGCGAAGTAATCCTTGTAATCTTGCTCCAGTCGATGCCAGAATTGTTCATCATTGTTGAGCTCCGTTTTCAAATCGCGCACTTTCATGCGCTTGCTGATGTTATAAAAGACGATGCACAATCTTTTCTTGGCCGCGGCTTTGGCCTTGGCTTTGAATTGATCGACGGCGAAATCCGTGGAAAACCGTTCGAGTTCTTTTTTCAGAGCGCTCAAGGAATCTTGGTAATGCCTGAGGTTTTGCGGGCCACGCACAGCTTGATCCAACTGCTCGAGGAAGCGCCTGGCTTGTTCTTCGGCCGCATCGGGATCGATCCCGGGCTGCAATGAATCGGCAGGAGTCCCTATTGGGATTTGCCGGACGATGCTTGCCAGGTACTCGATTCCGCGATTCAAAGAATCGACCTTCGCCTGCAACGCATTGATGCGCATTTGCCCAGTATTTTTCCGGTTCTCGGCCATCGCATTCAAATTCTCTTCATCCAACAACCGGTTATACCACTTGCGCAAAGTTTCCCACGAGGCCAATTTTAGTTTGGTGAGGTCGTCTTCAGGCGCAGATTTGTCTGGAGCGCTTGGGGCAATTTCCTGCGGATCATCGAAATCCCACACCTCATCGTCGGCGTCGTTGTTCAAGCCGTCAAAAGCGGAAAAGAAAGGCATGACCGGGAAATACTCTTCTTGATCCGCAAACCACAAAATCGGCGCATATTCCAGCGCCTTCTCGTAGTCCGGATCGGCTTGCGTCATTTTTTGATGATGTTTTCGGCAGGCGTTGCAATTCGAGGCGAGCACGGAATCTTTGGCTGTGCTGTCGTTCGAGGCTGGAGTCCCAAACGTAGTTGCAGAGGATTGAAAGTAAAGGGCGGTGCTCCATACCAAAGAGAGGGCGGCGAAACGTGTCATCATGAAAAACCTCCCACGAACAGAAGCATACACGAAAATCTAAAGCGGCAACTTTGCTTTTATGCTGAAAGAGGGCAAGCTAACCATGAGCTTCCTCCTCCCCCAACAAGTGCAGGCGCCAATAACTCGTCAAGAAAATATTTTTAGGATCACGCCGGGCGCGCAGGGCCATGAAATCATCCCACTTGGGATATTGCGATCTGAAATACGCGGCCCAGGCTTTACAATCATACTCCGGAAGAAACTTGCCCCAGTGCAAACGAAACGGGATGTTGTTGGCGCGAAAGAGCTCCCAGAATTGTTTGAAGTAACCCTCCAGCCCCGCAGGGTTGCCTTCGTTATTGATATACCAAAACGCATCCACGCGCAACATGTTCTCTTCATAACTGGGGCTCAACCAGCTTTTGCTCTTGTAACCGGCGTAGAGCTCGGTGGCGTAATAGCCCGTAGCCGCAACGCCGTGGTCGTCGAAATGTTTGTGCAACAACTGCATCACCCGCTCGGTGTCATAGAGCGGAATGAAAATCTCGGTAAACTCGGTGCCCAATAATACATCGCCCGCGGCATTGTCCATGGGCAGGCTTCGCCATGCGTAGTCCATAAACGCCTCGGCTTTGCCTGCCTTCGTCAATGGCTGCAACATTTCCACGATTTTGGGGTGCAACCAACGCAACGGCGCTTTGAACACACCGAAAATCAAAACGAGCACAAATGCCAGGGCTTTGACCAATGAGGCCACCAGCGTCGCGAAAAGCCACCCGAGGAGTTTCCCGCACTTTTTCCGCCACGACTGCTCGATATTTTCTTTAAACTCTTTGAAGCATTTGCCGAGCTTGTGCCATGCCGTGAACAAGCTTCGATTCCCCAACAGCGTGAAGAGAATGGCTCCGCCCATTTGCATCAGTTGCGTGGAAAACGTGGTATCGCCGAACTGTTTGTATGGAATGGGATCGAACACCGGCAATGCGCTTCCTCGCACGGCCTGCCAGGTGACGATGCGCTCGGCCCCTTTTTGCGGCCACCACAAAATACGGGTATAAGGCGTTTTCAAAAGAAACTCTTGCAAGCTCGGTTTGCCCTGCCCGCCGGCCCCAAACAAATCGATCGGGCATTTTTTCAACTCGACCGGCGTCGTGATCTGCTGGCCATAGATATAATAATTGCGCGTCAACTTCAGGCGCACCTTGCTGAGGAGGCCCAGCAAACCGAGCGAAACTCTCATCGCATGAAACAATTCTTCGTCGCCGTTCTTGTCGATCCATTGCGGATTTCCCATGCCGTCGATCACGCGCAGAGCCAGAATATTATCATCGAGATCATAGGCCAACGAGCCGCCGGCGGAGCCGGTTGATAAAAAGCCGCCGACGGTTTGATGTGTAATGCCGCCAAGATCGCTCAAAGCCCAACCTTTTTCAAAAGCCTGGCCCAGCAGGCTGTTTTGCCAAGTGGAGGTTTCGGTCGGATCATCGGGGTCTCTTCCCAAATGAATACCGGACTCGACTTCAACGAGCCCTTGCGTTTCATCGACCCATTCCAGTTTCGCGTAGCGATCGAACATGAGATTGAGATTCGGTCCGGAAGGAGGATGTTGCTCGGAGACTTTGTTCGGGACGCGAGGATTTCCCTTTCCGGGATCGGTATAAATTGCCCAAGCAATGGAATGGGCGGCGCCTCGACAGCGGATTTGCAAACCTTCAGAGTAGGCCTTTTGCACGAGAGCAATGATCTGCTCTTCGTGGGCCGGATGATAGAAGCCGTCCTCGCCTTTGGGTATGAAGCTCTCTCCTGCCATAAGAAAAACCCTCCGCTTGGTTTTTAGTCAAAAGCTTTGACCGTTTTTTGTTTGATATACACTCCCAAACCGGCGCCTGAAATCAGAATTAGCGCGACTGAGAAGAGCGTCAACGTTTCCCACAAAGGCGCTTCTCGGCGCAAGCCATCCAATAGCAATCCGGTTTCGAAAGTGAAGAAGGCGAGATTGGCGAGCACGGCAAAAGACAGCAACGAGGCGTAGCTGCGCGCGGTCTGTGGAGAAAAGCGTTTAAGGCCATACCAAGCAAAGAAGGCATTGAAGCCGACCAAAGGCACTTCGTATAAATGAAAAACGAGCACACAAGCCAATTTGCTTCCGCCCGTCTCGCACGTTGACCACGGCACGCCGATGATGAAGGGCACGTGCGCGGCAGCCACGCCATAGAGCACCGCACCGACGGTGATGTACGAATAACACCGCACCCACCACGCAAGGTTGCGCCGGATCGCTTCAAGCTCGGTCGCCATTACAGGAGTCTCCTGTTTGAGGTTTAAATTGGGGAGGGTCCGTGAGATCGAGGTGCTCGTTCAGCGCGATGTAGTTCTGCCCTCCGTGCTTGCCCAAGCGCTGCGTTTGCCAAAGGTGTGAAATCTTCGTTGGGGGGATCTGATGCTCTTAACGCCGAAGGAATTATTCTGCCGCCAATCACATCTTGTTTACACGCTCGGCCTCGTCAAGTCAGGATGGGAGTGCATAAAAGGCTGGATATGATCCTTCGGTTCCGCTGCATAAAGATGCACAAAAAAACCGGGCATGTCAAGGGCAATTTTTTTGAGTTTGTGCGGACCGTTTTTCCTTACCACGCCGAATTTAGTGGAGTATCAAGCTTCAGTTTGACAGCGCACTAAAACGCGAAGAAATAAAAAAGCCGGGGCGATTTCCCGGCTTTCAAATAAACCGCGCGGCAAGCTTGGTTCATATGGTGGAGAGATGAGGTCGTGTTCAATCTTTGCCGTCCGTCACTTCACGGCTCAACGCCAGAATATCCTCCGGAGAAAGGCTGGTAATCTCGGCGATCAACTCGATAGTGAAATTCTTTTTGAGCATGGTCTTGGCGATCTCGCTCGCTTTCTTTGCGCGATCTTGGGGGTGAGTTCTTGCGTAACTTCCTCGGCCACTTCGCGATAAAACCGGGACTTTTTGACGCTTTCAAGCTCGAACATTTTTTCGATCTCCTCTCTCGACATTTGTGGCAGCTTGCTCACTAACAGATTCGTGAGCAACTCTACGATGAGCTCTAGTTGCTTCTCATCGGGAACCTGTTCCGGCAATTTTCGGATTACTACTTCGAGCGAAATATAGGTTACACTTTCCCTCCTCGCCTGTCATCCCGCCTTTGCGGGATCTTTTTACGCGCTGGAGATACTGCCGAGTGCTTAAAAAGATTCCTTCTGAATGACAGCACTAGAGGTGCGAAGTGTAACCTATTTTATGCTCCGAATAGTATCTTCTCTGCCGTCGCTAAAACTTTCTGCTTCGAATCTATGATAATTTTCAACAGATTCACTTGCTCTGCATCGAAGCCACGACCTTCTCGAAAACCGGAAGAAAATCCGCGCGCATGGGCTGGAAGTAGTTCATCAGCACGCGATAGGTTTTGTCGTTTTTCACGGTGAAATAGGCGCGGCTTTCGATACCCTTGACTGCAGAATAATTGAAGAAGAGGGCATTCTCGCCGGAGATTTTCGTTGTGCGCGGTGCCGAAGCGCCTTTGTAGAATTTTCTGTTCTGCTCGACGACTTTCTCCACCGTCAAGCTCTTCGCCGGCAGAACGTCCACACGGATGGTGCAATCTTGGCGATAGCCTTTGAGCTCCAGCGAGAATTGCGTCTCGCCTTTCGGTGCGGGTGTCGAGGTCGCAAAATTACTGGGGTAGGAGATTTTGAGAAACCTGTTGTCGAACTCTAGAAAATCTTCTGCGGGCAGCGAGGGATCGGCTTGCGAAACGGAGGCGCTGGCTTTGGGGAGTTTGGCCGAAGCCATGATCGTATCAAAAACCGCTTTATACGCCGCGAATTGCTCATTCAAGCCGGAATACTTGACGTTGAACAGCATCGTGTCTTTTATAGCCACGGCATGAATGACGCTGATCATGGTTTTCTCGGCCAATGCGCCGCGATAGGAAATGACGCTGGCTTCCGCGTCCTCCAGCGTGCGCGATTCCAGGCCTTGCACCTCGTAACCCGCGTCCGTCAAGTCGGTTTGGATGCCGTTCATATACGAAGACAATGACACCGCAGAATCTTGCCGAGCAAAAGAAACTTCGGCCTCCACGCCTTCCACTTTCTCAAAAAATTTCAGCGCGGCCTCTCGCGTCGTGTAGAGTTTGACCGAGCCGCCGTCTTTGTCCGCATACCAGCCTTGGGGATAGCGGAACTGCATTTTGAAATAAGGGTCTTGGTACGATTGCCACTGCGTGATCGGTTGCAGCTTGGGTTTGTTGTCGCAGCCCGTGAAGAGCGTCGCGCACAACATGAAAACCATGAAGCCGGTGTTGCTGGTTTTGTTTCGCATAAAAAAGCGCCCTCTCACTTGGATGGGTTAAAGTTTCCTTCCTATTCACAGACACCATGATTGCAAAAAAAAAGCCTTTATTGCGCCTCGAACTTGGCCAAATCCTCTTTGGCGTACTTGTTCCTGGGATCCAGCTTGAGCACGGCACGATATTCTGCCACGGCTTCGTCACGGCGATTCATGAGCGCGTAAGTTTGCGCACGCCACAACCGGGTATCCGGATTGTCGCTCTTGAATTTGATCGAAGCATTGAGCGCCTCGAGCGCGAGCGGATATCTTTTATCGACCAAATGAGTGACGCCGATGCGGCCGTGCGATTCCGCCAACTCGTTTTTGTATCTGACCACGGCGGTATCCGCCAGCTTGATGACGGTCTCAAATTCTTTGATCGCCGCTTGCGAAGAATCCATCGCGCTCAAGCTCCGCGCCAAATACAAATGTCCGGGCAGGTAGTCCGGGCGCAGCTCGACGACTTTGCGCAACGCGGCACGCGCCGAGTCGAACCGTCCCAACGCCATTGTAGACAGGCCGAAGTTCACATAGGAAGCCAAATGGCCGGGTTCTCTCTTGGAGCGTTTTTCGAAAGCTTCAGCAGCCAGGCTCCATTTGCGCATGCGCATGTACATCGCGCCGAGATCGCTGTAGAGATCGAACCGGCTCGTGTCTTTGCGCGCCACGTCTTCCAAAAGCGGCGCCGCCAGCGAATCTTGTTTGACGGCCACGTGAGATTTGCCCAGGCGCTCTTTGTGTTCGAGCGCAAGCGAGTCGAGCGTAACGAGCTTGACGAGCTGTTGATAGTTGGCAAGCGCTTGGTCATGTTGCCTGAGCTCGAAGTTCGAATGCGCGAGAATCTGAGTGACGAGCGGCGAGTTCGGTTCTTTCGTGCGCACGCGCTCGGCTGCGGCAAGCGCGTCGCGATATTGCTTGCTGAGATAGAGCGACTCCATGTAGTACTTCCAGCCCTCGTCGTCGTTCGAGAAGCGGCGCGTATAAACTTGAAACGCGCGGCTGGAGTTGCCATATTGCTTGCCGCGGAAGTACAACGTGCCCATTTTGAACAACGGCTCCGCTTTATTCGTGTCCAAACGCACGACGCGGTTGTACCACTTGGCGGCTTCGGTGTAGCGCCGCTCTTTTTCGAGCGTGTTTGCCAATCTTTCCATCAGCTCGGCGTCGCTGGAATCGAGCTTGGCGTAGGTTTCCATCTGCAAAATCGCCATGCCCGGGTTTCCCAGCTTCATCCACGTTTCACCCAAGCCGGCATACGCCGGGGCATTTTTCGGATCCGCCTCTTTCGCTTGGGAGAATGAAATCATGGCCTGATTGGTGGAATCCATCGCCAAGTGCAACATGCCCTGTTGCGTGAGTAAAGGGGCTTTGTTGCTCCTGACGGATTTCAAGCCGTTACGAATGCTGGCGTATGCGGCTTTGAAATCTTTCTTGACGGCTTCCGCGCGCGAGGTGATCACGTAGCCCGCCGGGTTTCTGCCGTCAATGTCGCGCGCTTGCCGGCCCGCGTACAAAGCGGAGTCCGGCTGGTTCGTGCGCAAAAACGCTTCGCCGAGCAACGTCCACGCTTCAAGGTTTTTCGGATTGACGGCCACGGCTTGGCGCAATTCCGTGATCGCTTCTTGCGGCTTGTTCTCACTCATGAGTTGCTGGGCTTTGGTGAGCTGCGGTTGCGCCCATACCGGCCAAACCCACAACGCCGTCAGCCCGACAAAAAGAAGTTTGGATTTCATCGCAGCGTCAATTCTCTTTTAATTGAACGATTCGAACCGGCATGGTCGCCGGAACCAATTTCGCCTCCAATAACATCTTTTGTCCGGGCGCACTGGCCACGAACGCGGTGAAACCGAGCGCAATGCCGGTGAATTCTTGCAGCCGATACATGTAAACCGGAAAGTGCCAGGGATAGAAACCACGATGGATATTGGCTTGATGGAGCATTACGAAAGGCCGGCCCGCGGCGATGGAATCGGCCGCTTCGAGGGAGAGTACGCGAATATTCGGAAGGGAATCTTGCAGCGCCGCGGAGGAAACGATGCCGAGGGCCTGCGGGTGCGAGTCGACGTATTCCAACACGCCGCGGCTGGTTTCCGCGACGTGCGCCGGAGTCGGCTCATTCGCCAGTTTCAGAAAATGGCGCGTTAACAATTCATAAGTACCGGAATTGCGGCCCGTCAGAACAAGCTCGATGGGGCCGGACCACTTTGACTCCGGCACTTCACTCCACGAGGTTTTCGCCCCGCTCACGATATCTTTCAATGTCGCGAGCGAAGCGTTCCGCATCGGATTTTGTTGAGAGACCAGCACCGCCAGCGCATCTTCGGCGATTTTAGTTTCCACGGTGCCGACCTCTGCCGCTTGAAACGCCGCGCGCTCCTCTTCGTTGAACTGCCGCTCGATGCAGATCACGCGCACCGTGTCGTTCAACATGCGCACGATCGCTTCGCGCGTCGTCGTCGCAGCGATGACGACCTTCGTTTCACGGTACAAGCGATGAAACTCTTCCGCTTGTTGCTGCAACAAAACAGCATACGGCTCGGAAACCAAAGCTGAAAGCTCGCCTTTCTTGAGGTTTTTTTCTACCGGCAACTCGCAAGCAAATAACAGCAGCGCGAGCGGAACGACGCCAAATAAAAAGTTGCTCGAGCCTCTGATAAAAAAAACCTTGCTCAAATAGGCGTCCTCGGTTACGGACAAGACCCTTTGTCCGGGCAACGTTGCCCGCGGCGCGTCGTTTTTATTTCGCATCAGGATCTTTCGATCTTGAGGTGTGCATTCTCGTTATCACAAACCGGTAGATGCCCATCAACACGAGCACGATTCCGAAGGTGTAGCGCATTTGAGGCGGCACATTGGGGCCGCTCATCACGATCCCGGCGAGCATCAATGCGCCGAACCCGAAGGTAAAAAGCGCGAGCGCGTATTTCAGAAGCTTGGAGGTGTCCATTGCGGGCACGGTTACCGATTTTTCAGTCTGAATTTTACGAGCACGGAATCCAACGTCGGTGCTTTGAAATTCCCCCCTCAAAGGGTCTTCACTCACTTGGTATTCAGCTTGAACTTGAACGGCATGGCAACCCAAACCGAAACCGGACTGCCGCCTTGCACCGCAGGCGTAAACACCATTTGCTCCGCGGCTTCGATGGCGGGTTGATTGAAAATTTCCGCATCACTCTTTTGGATTTCAACCTTGCGGACTTTGCCTTCTTTATCAACCCACACGCGCACAAACACGGTGCCTTCCATGCCCGCGCGGCGAGCAAGCTCCGGATATTTGGGCGTAACGGGTTTGACGACCTCGGGCGCTTTTTCAAACGCGACGAAATCCGGCGGCGGGCCGTCGTCTTCGATCTTGATATCCGATTCGATGACTGCGACGCCGCCGCTTCCGCCATCACCGACATCGGCAACGGGAGCGGCTTCGGCCATTTCCGTTTGCGTGGCAATGGTCTGTTCGGGGTTGATTTCAGCATCAGGCACGGGCACGGGAATACCGATGCTCGGCTTCACCGTGGGCGCAGCCACGGAAATCGCAGGCGCAGCGCTGGTGTTCGTAATCGAAGGCGGTGGGCCCAGCTCGCTATATTTCATGATGCGCACGGTGCGCATCGGCGGCGGCTCTTCGCCAATAATGCCGAGTTTGCGCAACCAATCCGGCGCATGATAGGAGCCGATGCCCACGAGATGAAGGATGGCGGCGATGACGAGGCCCTTGGTCATGAAGCGCTGATAAAACTGCTGCAGTTCCGGGGCCCCGTAGGGGAAATACGCGGCGAGAACGCTTTGCGACATGGTTTTCTCCTAAAAGTTAGGCGCCCGCTTTCAACAACGCTTCTTTGTCGGCGTCCAACATGGGCGCGATGCTGAAACGCGTGATGTTCGCGAGATTCAACTCGTCCATGATGTCAACCAGCATTTTATAAGTGCCTTCGCGATCGATTTTCACCAACGTTATCAGACGTGGGTGTGGTTTGTAACGCTTCAGCGCCTCGAGCGGATCTTTGCTGTTCAACACGTCCAACAGGCCTTGCTCATTGCCGCTCAATTCCGGATAATAGCGCTTCAACAACTCCGGGCGAAGTTGCTTGAAGGCAATAGGCTCCGGCTTTTCACTGCCGAGATTCCAATAAATCGCGCCGTCGGCTTTGATGCGCAAGGTGAGCAGGTTCGATTCCGCCACCTCCACCGTCGTCTTCTCGTCCGGCGGCAGCGTGATCTCCATCGTTTGCGGCTTGCTGAATACGGTCGTCAACATAAAAAAGGTCAATAAAAGAAACGCGACATCCACCATCGGGGTCATATCGACGCGCACACCCAAACGGCGCTTCTTATGCTTTTTGCCCTTACCGTGGGCGCGAGGTTGTCCACTCTCTACGGCAGCCATGAAAAGCTCCTTTAAGCTTTCTCAAGCTCGGTGACAAGGTTGAAGCGGTTGATTTTGACTTTCTGCAAAGTGTTCATCACGTCTTCGATCACGCCATAGGGTGCGGCTATGTCGCCGCTGATCACCGTGCGCAGTTTCGGATTGGAGATGCGCGCCTGCACGAGCAAATCGGTCAGGTTCTTAGACTCGACCTCCACGCTCGCAGTCAGCCGAAAGTCCTCGCCGAATAATCGCACGCGCAATTGTTGTTGATCGACGCCCAGAAAGATTCTGCCTTCTTTGGTGACGGTAATGATCATCACGTCCGACTCCGGCAATTTAAAAGCGGAGTGCGAGCTGGGCAAGTCGATTTGCACGCTTTCGGGTGGTTTGAACTGCGTCGTCAACATGAAGAAGGTAAGCAAGAGGAACGCAACGTCCACCATGGGCGTCATGTCCATCTTGATACCGACACGCGGCTTCTTTTTCGCTGCCATGTGGTTTCACCTCACAAAACGAGATTAGTGACCGCGTTTTTTGCTGAACGCAAGGGATTGCACGATCGAATAGCTGGCTTCATCGATCATGTAGGTGAAGCTGTCGACTTTATTGGTGAAAAAGTTGTAGGCGAGAATGCCGATGATGGCCGCGATCAAACCGCCGGCGGTGTTGATGAGCGCTTCGGAAATACCCAACGAGAGCTGCACCGGATCGGGCGCGCCGGCGCGGGCCATAGCCGCGAAGGAACGAATCATGCCGAGCACCGTGCCCAACAAACCGACCATCGTGGAGATCGAAGCGATGGTGGAAAGCGCAATCAGATTCTTTTCGAGCAGCGGCACTTCCAACATCATGGCCTCTTCAATGGAGTGCTTTACGTCTTCCAACATCTCTTTTTGTTCCATCGAGCTGCTGGTGGCTTGCAAGGTTTTGTAGCGTTCCAAACCGGTGCGAATCACGTTCGCCATGGAGCCGCGTTGCTTGTCGCATTCCGCGATGGCGCCGTCAACGTCGCCGGTATTGACCAGCTTTTGCACTCTTCCCAAGAAGCTCGTCACCGCACCCTTGCCTTGGGCTTTGCGCAAAGAGAAAATGCGCTCGAACACAAAGGCCGTCACCAAGATCGTGAGCATGATCAAGGAAATGACCAGATAACCGCCGTCTTGGATGAATTTGGGCAAACTGAAATAAATGAACACCGACGAAACTGCAGAGACGACGAGCAGGATGCCGACGAAAAGGGATTGCTTCATGGATTTCAATCCTTTCTGGGTTGGAATGAGTTTCAGGAACCGGCTTGAAAGCTTTTGATCGCTTCTTCTTTGGTCTCTTCGGTATCAAAGACGCTGGTGAGCTTGGTGATCACGAAGATGTTTTGCACGCTCTTGCCCATGCCGCAGAGCTTGACTTTGCCCTGGGCATTTGTGTAAGAGGTGTAAATGTGGACGAGCGCGCCGATACCGGTGCTGTTGATGTAATTGACGCTGCTCAGATCAATAACCAGCTTACGGTTGCCTTGCGCGAGCAGGTCCATGACCTTCGCTTTCAAGTCATCCGTTTCCTCGCCACCAATGATCTTGCCTTTCGGCTCGACCACCGCAATCGCGAGATTGTCAAGAGTCGTGACTTTTACGGACATAGCGTAGCCTCCAGTGAAAGGGGAAAAGGCTGACAGGCCTGAAAAATTTTTCACAACTGAAATCTATTTTTGCAAACGCAAGGCCGGTGCCAAAGCGCATTGTCGGCTTGGAGGTAAGCACAAAAAGGGAGTTATGCCCAGAGAGCTTAAATAAAGGACCAGGTTCGGTTTTGCAAAATGCAAACAAACGGGCCGGAAATCCGTGTTACACGCCATTCAAGATTTATTAACAAAGACGTAAGCAAGAAATTGAAAATTGCACGGCGCGATTGCAAAATGCAAAACGAATTGCGGCCTCGACATGGAAGAGATGGCCACCAAGAAAAAACTTGCGCTGACGATCACAAACACTTAAAATGCGCCGTCACTATTTGCAGCGAGAAATAAAAGCAAAATTTTGTGCCTTCGAGTATTGGCTGTTAACCCCTCATCTCTAATGAACTATGCCTGATCTCATCATCTTCGGTCGACAACCAGTGAGCGAAGCCTTGCTCGCGGGTTCTCCTTTGCGAAAAATTTTTCTGGCCCAAAGCACGAGCGGCCCGAACGTTTCGGAATTGCTCAAAGCCGCCGAAGCACGGCACGTTCCGTTGCAAACGCGCCCGCGCCCGGAGCTGGATCGCTTGGCCAAAACGGACAAGCATCAAGGCGTGGTGGCTTTGATGCCCGGCGTCGAATATGTGGATTGTGATACGATCTTGGAGAAGGCGCGCAAGGATGCGCGCGGACACAAGCCCGCGTTGATGCTGCTGGACAGCGTGGAAGATCCCCGCAATTTGGGCGCGATTCTGCGCGTGGCTGACGGCGCGGGTTTGCACGGCGTGTTGCTCACAAAACGGCGTTGCGCCGAGGTCACGGCTGTGGCAGTCAAAACCTCCGCGGGTGCAGCGTTTCATCTGCCGATTGCGCAGGTCACTAATCTCTCCGTCACAATTGAATATCTCAAAAAGCAGGGGCTGTGGATTGTTGGGTTGGAGGCCGAGGCCAAAGAAAACGTTTATGCGATGGACGCCTCGCTCCCTCTCGCGATCGTCATGGGCAGCGAAGGTCAGGGTTTGCACCGCCTCGTTCGGGAAAAGTGCGATTTTCTTTATCGCATTCCCATGGCGGGAAAGATCGCGTCATTGAATGTTGCCACGGCCGCGGCCGTGGTGTGCTTCGAGATGGTGCGGCAAAGAGCGAGGGGCGAAAGGTGAGGGGCGAAAGGTGAGGGGCGAAAGGTGAGGGGTGAAAGGTGAGGGGCGAAAGGTGAGGGGCGAAAGGTGCAGGAACAACGCGCCTTTCGCTCTTCGCCCTTCGCCCTTCGCCCTTCGCCCTTCGCTCTTCGCTCTTCGCCCTTCGCCCTTCGCCCTTCGCCCTTCGCTCTTCGCCCTTCGCTCTTCGCCCTTCGCCCTTCGCCCTTCGCTCACTCACTCCGTTGCGCCAGCCGGCCCGCTCATAAATTCCCGATAACGGGGGCCGATCTTTCCCGGTTTCAATCTTCCTGTGGCAAACAAATCTTTCATAAAGCTCGCATACGATACGCGCTCGATTTTCAGGCCGGATTCCAAATAAGAATAAATCACTGCGGCCAAAGCGTGCGCGCCGCCGTCTTTTTGCTCCAAATAGCTTCGCACCACGATACCGGCTTCGTAATTCTGCCCGGCGTTTTGCAGCGCAATCAATTGCCGCCGTTGCGCGAGCCATAACTCTGCGGCCAGCACCACATTCTTCTTCAAAAACTCCGCGAAACTCATCGCCCCAACGTTGCCGGCGGATTTACCCTGGCATTCCTGCAAAAAAGTATCGCTTTGCAAAGCCGCGAACTCCGCCGCGAACAAAGAGTCCACGAGGCGATCACAATAGGGGTGCAGCATTTCCTGATAAAAACCTCTGATGACCGGGCGCATCGGCAAGCGCACGTCCGTATATCGGCTTTGGCTGGTGAGACGCAGCTCGTGCGGCTGCGCCAATGCTAAAACATAAACCGTCAGCGTATCGCTGCGAAACTCGTAATCGCCGAGAAAACGCTCGATATCGCCCACGACATCGTAAGCTTGCAATTCCTGCTTGAGGCTCGCAATCTTGCTCGTCAATTCCGGCAGCATGCGGCTGCGCCAATAGCTTTCGAAATGGGTGGACTCCAAGTACTTCAGCACGGTTTGCACGTGCGGCTTGAGCTCCAGCCATTGCTTCCAATTTCGCGGGGAATGATAATCGGAACCGCTCAAGCCGGTTTGCACCTTCTCATCATCTTGCAGCGCCGTAAGGAAAAGCGAAAGGCTGTCGGCAGTTGAAAGGTTGGACAACAACAAGCTCAAACGCGGACCCGGCGGCCAATTCGGCCCGATGTTTTGATCGATGGCTTCCAGCGCGGCCGTGACATTGGCCGGGAGGTTCGCCCGCCACTCGCGATAGATTTGAGGATGATGCTGCTGATAAATTTCCCGTCCGGTGAGAATGCCGATGAGATTGCAGATTTCAAATTTCAAAGAAGGCTTGACCACCCAGGAGGTGCGAAAGCTTCTGGCCTTCAACTGCTCTTGTTGATTGCAGCCGAGGCCCACGAACCCCATCCCTAGCCAAGCGCCGATGACGACGAGCTTCTGGCAAGTCATGAGAATGATCGCTCTCTATTCTATTAAAAATGATATCTTCGTTTTTAAAGCAAACACTTCGGACGCGGATTTCCACTGATCTTCACGGATTAAAATCGGTGGGAATCCGCTTTGATCTGTGTCCAAAGGTTTTGGTTGCGGCTCGTCCGCCTTGCGATATTGCGATACTTTTTTTATATATAGCGTTTTTCATTTGCGTGGACAGGTATAGCCACAATGTCTGAACCAACCATAAATATCTGTGCCTGTAACTTTATTGCTGGATCGAACCAAAGCGTTGTCTAGTGTTCTTCGTGTATTTGGTT
>Ga0247727_10005212_pt1 | contig 26665 bp, 18 predicted proteins | sample WisWelCaveWW1625_FD_202498 | JGI IMG/M metagenome (GOLD analysis project Ga0247727, IMG submission 202498) | Biofilm microbial communities from Wishing Well Cave, Virginia, United States - WW16-25 | ecosystem: Environmental > Aquatic > Deep subsurface > Groundwater > Cave microbial mat | place...
GCGATCAGCGCCCGACGCATCCTCGAAGATTGGGATGGGACCGACACCGACGGCCGGGTTCGCTACTGGCTGCGCGGGCGCCTCTGCACGCAGGTCATCCTGGAGGATCGCAGCCCGGCCTTCCGCTACGATTTCGGCTGGCGCCGGACGAGCCCGGGCGTTTGGGAGCCCGCCCCGGAGGATCAGTTCAAATCGCTGCACCCCATCTTCGTCGCGACGTTTTATCGCGGCTGGGCCGGCGTGAAGGTCGAGTTCATCGTGGAAAACACCTGGACGACGAAGCTGCAAGATCAGCGGTACTCATTGCGGTTGATGGCGGGACGGCCGCTGGCCGCGCAGCCGGCGTACGAGGCCTTGGATTACCCGCATCGCGCCAGGACCCGGTGGCGGAAAGTGTTCTGGAGCGGGCCGGAGCCGGCGGCCATCGACGTGGATTACAACCTGCCATACATGATTCACACGCGGGTCCTGCCGAACTACGACCTGTCGAAGAAAGTCACCATCGGCGTCAACCAGGAATGGAACCGGTTCGCGAAATCCGACCGGGGCGAGCTCGGCGGCAAGGGTTTGTGGCATCCATACTTCCCGCAGGGAGCGGCCAACAGCCGCGGCGATATCGGGCTGGTGTCGCGCTGGTACACGCGCTATTTGTACACGTTTCACCCCAAGCTCTATCAAGTCATGCTGGGCCAGGCGGAGGTGAGCGGGCATATCCCCATTCACTATCGCGAGGCGCTCACGGACCGGGATTACCTGTCGGACGTGCCTGCCTTCGGGCGCACGCTGTCGAGCCGGGCGCGGCCCACCGTGCGCACTTTATTGGGCCGCGACGACACCCGTCCGCCGGACGCCATGGTTCCGGTCGGCCCCATCAACGACAGCGCCTGGACGGTCGACCTGGCGCATCAACCGAGCATGGCGTTCGTCCCCTATCTCATCACCGGCGATTGGTATTTTCTCGAAGAGCTCTACGCCTGGTCGGCCTACAATCTGCTCTATGCGTCGGTCGCCAACCGGCTCGAGCTGAATTACATCGTCAACGAGGTGCGAGGCGAAGCCTGGGCCCTCCGCACCTTGGCCCACGCCGCCTTCTTCGCCCCCGACGGCACGCCCGAGAAGGCGTACTTCACGCAGAACCTGCTTGCCAACATCGCCGTGCGCGAAGGGATTTTCAACATCACGGATGGGTATTTTCACGATGAGACGCCGGGGTCGGTGTGGATGCGCGGGCGCAACCGGATTGCCCGCGGCGAAAACAACCCGCTGTTCTTCGTCGGCTATGGCGCCGCGTACCGGACATCTTCCCAGCAATGGCTGATGCGGTCGAAAGTCGCCACGATCTCGACGCCCTGGCAATACTGCTACTACCACGTCGTGCTGGCGCACATCGAGGAATTGGGTTTCCCGGCGGGGCCGCTGCGCCGGGCGCTGATCCGGAATCTGCTCCACCAGTTGGTCGACCCGGAGTACAATCCGTTCCTGTCCGGGCATTACGAATTTCCCGTCCGCCAGTGCGTGGACTGGGACGGCCAGCGCTGCCAGTCGGTTCGGTTTTTCGGGTCGTGGGCCGAGGTGCGCGACGCCTACCGGCAGCCGGACATCAAGCGATGGCCGCCGAATGCCTCCCCGGATCTCGCCGAAGGCGGCTACACGTTTCTGGTTCGCGCGGCCGCGTCGTTTCTGCCGGGGATTCGATCGGAAGCCCTGGACGGGCAGGCCGCCTGGGAATGGGCGAACAAACACGTCGCCCACCACCTGCTCGATCAGAATCCGAAATGGGCGTTCCTTCCGCGCCCGGCCGCGGGGGGCCAGGAGAGGCCGCCGCTCTCGGCGAGGTTTCGCGAGCTGTTGAGATCGGCGCCGAGGCCTGCGAGGAGATAGCCGGTTGAGCGACAGAATCCTGTTTCAGGGCGCGCTTTTTTAGCGACGGTCTTTTATGAGAGAGCGGCGCGAATGTCGGGCAACGTCACCATCAGCGTCATCGGCTCGCTTCGGCTCGCATCGAAGCCAAGAGTCAGGTAGAACTTCTTCGCCTCCTCCGATATTGCGTGAACAACGATGCCGCGAATCCCGATCGCATCGGCCGCCTGCGCCACGCGGCGCGCGGCGTCCCGGAACAGGGCACGGCCGATCCGCCGCCCCTGCCAGTCGCTATCCACGGCCAGGCGAGCCAGCACGGCGACCGGGATGGGGTTTGGCATGTTCCGCCTGAAACGGCCGGGCGCGCTTTCAACCGTAACCACGCCGGACGCCAGCGCATAATAGCCAATCACGCGCTTATCTTGGCAAACGACATAGGTGCGCGAAGCGCCGCTCACCTGATTGGCGCGCGCCCGGCGCCTCAGCCAATCGTCAAGCGATGCCTCCCCGGAGCGGAAATCCCCGATGTCGTGGTGATCCGCGAGCGGCTCAGGCGGCAACAGCCCGCTTATTTCTCCCATGGCGCGGTCGTCTGCAGCGAGCGGCGCAGCCGGGTATTCGGACGCGGCGGCGCATCGAGGCGCGCCAGGAACTCGGCATAGGCTTTGGGGGTGATCACAAATACCGTGCGGTCCAAAAGCGCATCCTCGGCGGCGAGACGGGCGGCGTCGAGCACGAAATCTGTCCGGTTTTTGCCCGACAGCTCCGCCGCGCGATCGATAAGCCCGCGCAGTTCCGGCTTGATCCGGATGTTCAGAGTGTAGCGCTTGGCCCTTTCCTGTTGAGAAGTAGGCATGAGAATCCCTCCACGAAAGACCAGCATAGCATGACGTAATGACCTTGTCATTACAAAACAAACACGCCCTCCGGCGAGCTTTCAGTTTCCCTGCCCCGGCCGCCGCGAAACTGTACAGCGCTGAATGCGCCCGCGCGGGCGGGCTACTCCCGGGCTATCGCTCCCGAAGCCTCCCCTCCGGTCCGATGATCAGCGGGGGCGCCCGCGCGCTCATCTTGTGATTGACACCACCACCGGAGGCGTGCGATTCGACTGGCCGTTGATGGCCGACGCCATCCCAGGCTACGAACGCGACGAGCTGGCGCGTTTCCTCCGCGGCGCTGACCGGCTGACGATGGGGCCCAAGGTGCGCGAGTTCGAGGAGGCCTGGAGCACTTGGCTCGGGTGCCGCCATTCGGTGCTGGTCAACTCGGGATCGTCGGCCAACCTGATCCTCATTGCAGCGATGCGCGAGCTGTACGGGGTTGGCGGAGTAGTCTGCCAGGCGGTCACCTGGGCGACCAACGTGGCGCCGGTGGTGCAGCTCGGCATGGAGCTCGACCTGGTGGATGTGAACTTGTCGAATCTCGGCCCGGATCCGGCGGGCCTGGAGAAGCGGTTGCGCGCGGGGCGGGTGCGGTACGTGTTTCTGACTCACGTGCTCGGTTTTTGCGGGCTGATCTACGACGTGCTCGACATGTGCCGCCGTTATAACGCGATTCTTCTCGAAGACTGCTGCGAGGCGCACGGGGCTTTCTATGGCAACCGCAAGGTGGGCACCCTGGGGCTGGCCGGCACTTTCAGCTTTTACTACGGGCATCACATGACTACCATCGAAGGCGGGATGGTGTCGACCAACGATGAGAAGCTGTACCATACGCTCCTGCTGTTGCGCTCGCATGGTTTGCTGCGCGAGCTGCCGCACGGCTCGCCGGCGGCCGGCCTCGACCCGCGGTTCACGTTTCTGCTGCACGGGTTTAATGTGCGTCCGACCGAGATCACCGGATTCCTGGGGCTGAGCCAGTTGCCGCGCCTGGACGCGGCCATCGAGCAGCGCAACCGCAATTTACGGCGATGGTTCGAGGCGCTCGATCGGCGTCTGTATCACACGGAGATCAACCGCGGCGGCGCCAGCAGTTTTGCGCTCCCGCTGCTGGTGCGCAGGGAGGCGCCGTTTTCGCTCGAGGCTCTCGGGCGGCGACTGGAAGACGCCGGCGTCGAGAGCCGTCCGCTGGTATCGGGCAACATCGCCCGGCAGCCGTGCCTCGGCGGCCGCCTGTCGCCGGGCGATTACCCGGCGGCGGAGTTCATCCATGAACGCGGGCTGTACGTCGGGAATCATCACCGGGTGAACGAGGAGAGCGTCGCGGAGTTGGCGCGGCTCGTCAATGGTGGCTGGTAGGGCCGGGCGGCGCTACCCTTGCAGCAGACTGAGCACCACCTGCGGCGCGACGTTGGCCTGGCCGAGCGCGGCGATACCGGCCTGTAACAGAATCTGGGCCTTGGTGAGGTTGGCCGCTTCGGCGGCGAGGTCGGCGTCGCGGATACGGGATTCGCTGGCGGCCAGGTTATTGATCTGGGTCTGGGCCAGGCTGATGGCGAAGTTGAACTGGTTCTGGCCGCGGCCGACAACGGCTTGCGCTTTACCAAGCAGGGAGACGGCGATCGCCAGGGCGGTAACGGCGGCCTCGGCGTTGGCTTTGGTGGAAATGTCGGCGGTGGCGCCGCCCGACAGAGCGGTCGAGTTGACCACGGCGCCCTGGCTGTCGGTAATGCCGGTATTGCCGGGGTTGTCGCCGACGGACACTTTGAATGCGGCGACCGAGCTGAGGAAGCGGATCTTCTCGACGCCACCGTCGTATTCCTTGACGGCGGTGATTCTCTTCAGGGTGTCGTTATTGGTTTGCTGGAGCTGGTCGTTGATGTAGTGGATGGCTTCGTCGACCGAACGGGCGCGCTGCGCGGCGGCGTCGGCCGCCAGCGTGATAGCCACCGAGCGCTCGATGCCGGCCGGATCGACGGCGCTGACGGTGATGGTTTGATCGTCGGTGCCAAGACGGATCGGGGAGAAGGCGAGCAGGCCGGAAGTGCTGGCGCCGCCCGAGTTCACCGTATGGGACGCGGTTAGCGCGGTCTGCACGCCGGTGGTGGTGGTGACGCCGGCGTTGGTGCTGAAGCCGAGGTCGACGGTGGTGACAGCGGTGAGATTGATCCGGAAGAACGTGCCGTTGGAGGAAGCGATCGCCACCTGGCCGCCGGAGCTGGAGGCGACCAGCCCGGCCGCCTGGGCGGTCGAGTTGGTCGTGAAAAACTGGTTGAGCTGATTGATGACGTCGGTGATGGTGGTCGAGGTCGAAGTGGTGATCGTGACCGCGGCCGTGTAGGCGTCGCCGCCGATGGAGAAGCGGAAGTCGTTGCTGCCGGCGGTGGCGAACGTGCCGCCCGAGCCGGTGACCGACGTCGAGTCGAAGTTGGCGGAGGCGCCGATGCGCGCGGTTCCGAGGCCGAGGCGGTTGAGAACGTCGCCGGCGGCCAGCACTTCGAACTGCTCGTTGCGCCTCGAGGTGAATACGAGTTTGGAGCCAGCGGTGGCGGTGGTGGCGGTGATGCCGGCCGCTTGCAGCGACGCGTTGTTGGCGACCAGGCTGCTCAAACTGGCGAGGGCGGTATCGATGGTGGTGCCGCTGCTCACGGTGAGCGTCAGGTCCTGGGGGCTGCTGAGCGAGCCGCCCTGAAGACGGACGATGATGTTGCCGGCGCCGGCCGCGCCGAAGGTGGTGGCGGCGGCGGCCGTGGCCGCGCCCCCGGAGATTTCGTAGGTAAGGGCGGAGCCGGTGGCGCCGGCCGAGAAGTTCCCGAGCAGGGCGTTGGCGACGCGGTCGCCGGCGGCGACCTGGAACGCGGAGTTGGACGAGGTGAAGGCCAACTGCTGCTTGCCGGTGACCGGGTCGGTGACGACGGAGGCGCGGATCCCGGCGTTCTTGAAGAAGGTGGCTGACGGGGACGTGCCGTTGCCGGCGGCATCGATGGCGCTGTTGATGGAGTTGACCAGCGTCGTGGCGTCGGTAACCCCGCCCAGGTTGGCCGAGACGCGGATGCGGTTGGCGTTGGCGAAACCGGGGCCGCGGAAATAGAAATCGGTCAGGCCGGCGACGGCTTCCGAGGCCGTGTTGGTGGTATTGAGCAGGATGTTGGAGACGCTGGTGGCCGAGCCGGGGCCGATATCGGTTGTGCCGGTGACGCCGCCGAGCGCCTGGTAGCCCTTCACGCCGAGGCTTTGCGCGTCGACGCTGGAGGTGCTGAGATCGACCGAGACCGAGCCGTTGACAATCTGCGCGGCGGCGGTGGCGCCGCGGCCGCCGCCGATGAAGACGGCGAGCAGGGCGGCGAAGGTGCCCCCAGTATTCAGCCCGATCGCCTGTGCCTGGCGGTCGATTTCGATGATTACGCTCTGGAATTCGCTGTTGAGGACGTTGCGGTCTCCATTGAAAGTTCCGGAGGCCGACTGGGCGGCCAGCGTACGGGCCCGGTCGAGCAGTTGGGAGATGTTGTTGAGACCGCCGTCGATGGTTTGCAGCGTCGACAGGCCGTCGTTGGCATTGCGGACACCTTGCGTCAGCACGGAGCGGTCGGAGCGGAAGCCGTTGGCGATGGCGAGGCCGGCGGCGTCATCACCGGAGCTGACAATGCGCAAACCCGAAGTCACGCGATTGATGGTCTTGCTTTGAAAGTCCGAGGTGATTCGCAGGTAGTCCTGTGCCTGTAGGGAGGCAATGTTGGTGTTAATCGAAAAAGCCATAAGCCCTCCGAAGCGTTAGCGCGCCGGAAGTCGAATCGTGCTGAGCGCGCCAGACGCTCACTGAGGGGCTTATCGGGGCGAGGGACCGAAGATGTGAGAAAAAGTGTGGGACCGCCGGGGCTGGGGGACCCCGGCGGCGTGGTTCGCTACGCTTGTTTAACCGCGGCGCCTATCCTCGGAGGAGGCTGAGCACCACCTGCGGCGCGACGTTGGCCTGGGCGAGTGCGGCGATGCCGGCCTGTTGCAGAATCTGGGCCTTGGTGAGGTTGGCGGCTTCGGCGGCCAGGTCGGCGTCGCGGATGCGCGACTCGCTGGCAGCGAGGTTGTTCAACTGCGTTTGCGCCAGCGTGATGGCGAAATTGAACTGGTTTTGACCGCGGCCGACGACCGCTTGCGCGGCGCCGAGCAGCGAGACGGCGGTCGCCAGAGCGCTGACGGCGGACTCGGCGTTGCCCTTGGTACCGATGTCGGAGGTGGCGCCGCCGGCTAGCAGCGCGGAGCTGACGACGCTGCCCTGGCTGGTGGTGATGCCGGTGTTGCCGGCATTGTCGCCGACGGCGACCTTGAAGGAGCTCAAGGAGCTCAGGAAGCGGATGTTCTCCACGCCGCCGCTGAACTCTTTGACGGCGACGATTTTCTTGAGCGTGCTGTTGTTGGTCTGCTGAATCTGGGTGTTGATGTAGTTGATGGCCTCGTCGATCGAGCGGGCGCGCTGCGCGGTGGAATCCGCCGCGAGGTTGGCGGCCAGCGATTGCTCGACGCCGGTCGAGTCGACGGCGCTGACGGTGACGGTCTGATCGTCGGTTCCAAGGCGGATGGCGGAGAAAGCGAGGATGCCGGAGTTAGAGGCTCCGCCGGAGTTCACGGTGGCGGCCGCGGTCAGCGCGGTCTGGACGCCGGTGATGGTGGTGACGCCGGCGTTGGTGCTGAAGCCGAGGTCGACGGTGGTGACGGCGGTGAGATTGATCCGGAAGAACGTGCCGTTGGAGGAAGCGATCGCCACCTGGCCGCCGGAGCTGGAGGCGACCAGCCCGGCCGATTGGGCGGTGGCGTTGGTGGTGAAGAACTGGTTGAACTGGTTGACGGCGTCGGTGATGGTGGTCGAGGTCGAAGTGGTGATCGTGACCGCGGCCGTGTAGGCGTCGCCGCCGATGGAGAAGCGGAAGTCGTTGCTGCCGGCGGTGGCGAACGTGCCGCCGGCGCCGGTGACTGACGTCGAGTCGAAGTTGGCGGAGGCGCCGATGCGCGACGTTCCGAGGCCGAGGCGGGTGAGAACGTCGCCGGCGGCCAGCACCTCGAACTGCTCGTTGCGCCGGGAGGTGAAGACGAGCTTCGAGCCGGCGGTGGCGGTGGTGACGGTGATGCCGGCCGCTTGCAGCGACGCGTTGTTGGCGACCAGGCTGCTCAAGCTGGTGATGGCGGTCTCAATGGTGGTGCCGCTGCTGACGGTGAGCGTCAGGTCCTGGGGCCCGGCGAGCGAGCCGCCCTGAAGACGGACGATGAGGTTGCCGGCGCCGGCTGCGCCGAAGGTGGTGGCGGCGGCGGCGGTGGCCACGCCGCCGGAGATCTCGTAGGTGACGGCGGCGCCGGTGGCGCCGGCCGAGTAGTTGCCGAGCAAGGCGTTGGCGAGGCGGTCGCCGGCGGCTGTCTGGAAAGCGGACGACGAGGAAGTGAAGGCGAGCCGCTGCCTGCCGGTGGCCGTGTCGGTGACGACCGAGGCCCGGACGTTGGCGTTCTTGAACGCGGTGGCATACTGCGTGCCGGCGTTGCCGGCCGTGTCAATCGCGCTATTGGCGGCGCTGACGAGGGTGGCCGTGTCGGTAACGCCGCTCAGGTTGACGGCGACGCGGATGCGGTTGGCGTCGGCGAAACCGGGGCCGCGGAAATAGAAATCGGTAAAGCCGCCGACCGCCTCCGAGCCGGTATTGGTCGTGTTGGCCAGGATGTTGGCGACGCTGGTGGTCGAGGCGGAGCCGATGTCGGCGGTGCCGGCCGTGCCGCCGGCCGCCTGGTAGCCTTTCAGCCCGAGACTTTGTGCGTCGATGGTCGACGTGCTCAGATCGACGGAGACCGAACCGTTGGTGATTTGCACCGCCGCGGTTGCGCCGCGGCCGCCGCCGATAAAGACCGCCAGCGCGGCGGCGAACGTGCCGCCGGTATTCAAGCCGATGGCCTGCGACTGGCGGTCGATTTCGGTGAGCACGCTGGCGAACTCGCTGTTGAGGACATTGCGATCGCCGGTGAAAGTTCCGGAGGCCGACTGGGTGGCGAGCGTGCGGGCCCGGTCGAGCAGTTGGGAGATGTTGTTGATGCCGCCGTCGATGGTTTGCAGGGCCGACAAGCCGTCGTTGGCGTTACGGACGCCTTGCGACAGCACTGCCCGGTCGGAGCGGAACGTGTTGGCGATCGCCAGGCCGGCGGCGTCGTCGCCGGAGCTGATGATGCGCAGACCGCTGGTGACGCGGTTGATCGTCTTGATTTGAAACTCTCCGGTGATCCGCAAGTAATCCTGCGACTGCAGCGACGCAATATTGGTGTTAATTGAGAAAGCCATAACAACTCTCCTCGTGTTGAAACATGCCCGGGAGTTGCGCTCCCGGAGGCGGTGTCAACCGCCTTGTTTGCTTTTTGTGCTTACAGTGCACTTATCGGAGGACCGCGCGGAATGTTAGAAAAAAGCGATTGACGGGGATTCAAGAGCGCGCCCGCGCGGCGTAGAGGCGGTGCAGACGATTGAGCAGGCGGTGCGTCACGATCAGAATCACCAGCGCCACCATGAACACGCCCCAGCCTTCGAGCAGGTGAAAGAAGCCGGTGGCGAGGTCGCGCTGATATTCGCTGAGCACTCCGGTCATGGTCACGCGGAAGGCGTTGGCGGCGATCGCGATCGGGATCGTCGCCGCCAGCAGCACGGCGCGCATCCAGATCTTCGGATCAAACATGTAGGCGTAGATCAGGGCGAGAAACGACAGCGACAACAACGACCGGATGCCGCTGCAAGCCTCGACGACCGACAGCCGCTGCGTGGCCAGCTCGAGAATATTTCCCTCGCGCAAAACCGGGATGCCGATGCCCCAGAGAACGGTCTCGGCGACGCGGCTGGCCAGCAGTTGCAGCGGGAACGTGATCTGGTTATAGAGAATCGCCGGGATGCGGATCATGAACAGCAGCAGAAACAACGGAAAGGCGAGCGCGCGCAGCCACGCCCACCCGCCGAGGTACAGAATGATTCCCGCCAGCGAGACCAGGAAAGCGGTGCGGGCCACGAAGAATTCCACGCCCAGCGTGCCGGCGATCAGTTGCAGGCCGCCCACCAGCACCAGGCCCAAACCCCAAGGGTTGGACCGGAGCGGCAACTGCCCGAGCTCGGCGCGTTTCTGCCACACGATCCAGCCGGCCAGCACCGGCACGAAGATTCCGTGTCCCATGTCGTCGTCGGTGATCCATTCCTGGGCCATGGCGGCCAGCGTCCGGCCGTAGGAAAAGGCGAGCAAAGCGACAAACCACGCCAGGACGGCCCAGGGAACCGGCGGCGCCATTGGCGTAACGGTCGCGGGGGCAGGCGGGTCGTCGTAGGCGGGCATGCCGGAGAGCTGGAAACCTGTACTCAATGGTATCGACAGCCGCCCGAGTCCCGCAATACTGGATTTACGCCTGGCGGCGCGCGGCCAGCGACTTCCCTGCCCCGCCGGGGGCGCCCGACCGCGAGTTGCATAGCTAGCTTGTAAGATAGTTCGCTAGCTACCTAGCAGCCATGTAGCGATCTTGCTTGCTAGTTGACAAGCTCGCTGACCAGCTATATCCTTAGCTAGCTACGTGGCTACCATCCTCGCCATCGCCAACCAGAAAGGCGGCTGCGGTAAAACCACCACCACCATCAACCTCGCCGGCGGGCTCGCCGAAGCGGGCTACAAAGTCCTGGTCGTCGACGCCGATCCGCAGCAGAGCGCCATCGAGTGGCGCAACGCGAACCCGGAGGCCGGCTTGCCGTTTGAAGTGATCGCCATCCCCAGCCCCGTATTGCACAAAGACATTCCGCGGCTGCTCGCCAGGTCGCAGTACGAGGTGGTGGTCATCGATTGCCCGCCGGGCGGGGCGGGGAAGGACGGCGAGCCCGGCGGCGCCGCCAGGATCACACGCTCGGCGCTGCTGGCGGCCGATGCGGTCATCCTGCCGGTGCAGCCGACGCCGCTCGATTACCGGGCGGCCGGCGTGATGCTGCCGCTGCTTGAGGAGATCTCGGCGTACAAGCCGATGCGGGTGTTGCTGCTGGTGAACCGCAAGCCGGCGGCGAACACGCGCCTGGGCAACGAGGCCCGGGCGGCGGCCGAACGCTACTTCGCCACCGACGGGCTTTCGGTCCGGGTGCTGGCGACCGAGATTTCGAATCGGCAGGCGTTCGCCGAAGCTCCGGCGACCGGGCGGACGGTTCTCGACTACGATCCACGCTCGAAAGCCGCCGCCGAGATCCGCATGCTAACCAAGGAGGTCATTACATGCCTGCTAGCCGCCCCAGCTTGATGGGGCTGAAAAAACCGCTGGTGAGCGCCAAAGGCGCGGCAACCGCCGGCGAACTGGAGAAAAACATAGTGGGCGGCTCCGAGCCGGCCGCTCCGATCGCCGCGGCCGGCGCCGCCGCGGCTCTGGAAAAGACGGTGCTGGGCCCGCGGACGCGGCTGACGCCCAAGGCCGTCAAAGCGAAGGTGGCCACGTCGCTGCTGGCCGTGCGCGTGCCGCTGGAGCTGCACGAGAGGCTGCGGGCAGTGGCGGCGCATAACCGGGTCAACATGAGCGACATTGTGGTGGAGGCGATCGAGGGGCATCTGGAGGCCTTTCCGCAGCCGGGGTAAAGCGCTCGCAGGCAAGCAACACAATAACTAGCTAGCAAGCTTGTTAGCAAGCTATGAAGCTATCTACTAGAGCGCTCGCCCCCAGGGGGGAACAGCGGCACATAATAGCGTTCCATAAAGGAAGTTATTTGCTATTATCGGACCGTGCCAATGAACACCTGCCTGGTCCCGGCCGGGGAATCGCTGACGGTCCCCGCAATCCTAGCCCGCGCCGGCCCGGCCGCGGTTTTTGCCGCCGAGGAGTTTTTTTTCGGCCGCCTCCGCAACGAGCACACCCGGGCCGCCTACCTGCGCGCCGTGCGGCGTTTTCTCGCCTGGGCCGAAGCGCGCGGGCTCGAGATGGCCGGGATCGCGCCCGGCCACGTCGGCCAATACTTTGACGGGCTGCGCAAACAGAATACGAGTCTGGCGACCCGCAAACAGCACCTGGCAGCGCTCCGGCACTTCTTCGATGGCCTGGTGGGCCGCCACGCCGTGCTGCTCAACCCGGCGTTGTCGGTCCGCGGCGAGCGCTACCAGGTCATCGAGGGCAAGACGCCCGAGATCACGATCCCGCAGGCCCGCAAGCTGCTGGCCTCGATCGCCGTCTCGCACGTGGTTGGCCTGCGCGATCGCGCCATCGTCGCCATCCTGATCTACACCGCGGCCCGCGCCGGCGCGGTGGCCCGCCTCCGCCGCGGCAATTTTTATCACGTTGCCGATCAGTGGCTGCTACACTTCGAGGAGAAGGGCGGCAAGTCGCGAGAGATCCCGGTACGGCACGACCTCGAGCTGATGCTGTTTGAATACATTGACGCGGCCGGCCTCCGGAACGCCCTCGATGTCACCCCCCTGTTCTGCACCGCCCGGCGGAAGGCCAGACAGTTCACCGATAAAAGCATGGGGGTCGTGGACGTCTGCCGCATGGTGAAACGGCGGCTGAGGGATGCCGGCCTGCCAGGCCGGCTGTCGCCGCACTCATTCCGGGTGACCACGATCACCGACCTGCTCGAGCAAGGGGTGCCGCTCGAAGACGTCCAACGCCTGGCCGGGCACGCCGACCCACGCACCACGCTGCTCTACGACCGGCGCCAGAAGAAGATCACACGCAACATCGTCGAGAGGATCTCGATTTGAGGGCCGCCCCGGATGTGGCGGCGCCCCTCTATGTGATCGGAGCCGAGCAGAAGGATCGCAAGCTCGACGAGTGGCATCAGTATAAAGCCGCCATCGTGCTTCGCGTCGAGCCGGCGAGCGGGAAAATCGAGGTCTGTCATTCCTACACGTCGCCGCCGGAGGTTTGCCCCTCGCTCGATCCGTCGTTCTCCTATAAAGCCTGCACCCGGCTCGGGAACCGGCTGTACTTGTGCACTTCGACCGAGGTCTTCACCTATGAAGTCCCCGGATTTCGTCGACTGGGCTACGTCAGCCTGGCGTGTTTCAATGACGTCCACCACGTCGCCCCGACGCCATCCGGGAACCTCCTGGTGGTCAGCACTGGTCTGGATATGCTGCTCGAAATCACCCCGGCGGGGCGTATTCTCGATCAATGGAACGTGCTCGGCGGCGATCGCTGGGGGGGGCGCTCCCCGGACGTTGATTACCGCAAGGTGCCGACCACCAAACCACACCCGGCGCACCCGAACCACGTCTGCGTAGCTGGCGGCCGCTATTGGGTCAGCCGGTTTTACGAAAAGGACTGCGTCGCGATCCAGGATCCTTCGCGCCGCCTGCCATTTGAAGGACCCCCTCACGATGGTGTGCCAGCCTTCGGCCGCGTCTATTTCACCACCACCGACGGCGGCATCCCGGTGGCCGACGAGGCGTCCATGACGCTCGTCGAGTATGTCGATTTGAACCTCATTGGCGGCCAGGATGTCGCGCTGGGCTGGTGCCGCGGCATTCTGCCGGTCGCCGACGATTTGTGCTGGATCGGCTTCACCCGCATTCGTCCCACCAAGCTGCGCGACAACCTCAGTTGGGTGCGACGCGGGTTTCGGCAGTACTGGATGCCCACCCGGATAGCGCTGTACGATCTCGGGCGCCGAAAGCTCCTGCGTGAAATCATTCTGGAGGATTTTCGGATGAACGCCGTGTTCAGTATCGTCGCCGCCCCCTGACGGCGCGCCGGTCACAAGGCATCCGCGACGCTTACCTGTTGAATTTGGGAGGCATAAACTGTCCGGGGGATGCCGCCGCCCCTACAATGCCTATCGGAGAGTGCTGATTTCTCTCGCGCGCCGTTCCACAACCGCGCGATCAGGGGAGGAGCAGCAGGAAGGAGTTCCGAGGGGATGATGCGCGGCGTGCTGCTGTGGGCCTGGTTGGTGGCGAGTGCGTGGGGGCAGACATCGATTGATCTGCGGACGCAGAGCAAGAGCGTCGATTTCTCGGCGGCCTCGTCGTCCCGCCCCTGGAAGACGGGCACGGCCTTACCGGCTCAGTGCTCGGTGGGGGACAGCTTCTTCAAGACGGATGCGCCGGCGGGACAAAACCTGTACGCCTGCACGGTGACCAACGTCTGGACGCTGCTGTCCGGCAGCGGCGGCGGCGGGGGGGCCGGGCTGCCGCCGATGGCGGGCAATGCCAACCGGCTGTTGAGCAACAACGGAACGTCGGCGGACTGGCGCGGCGTGGGCGTGGGCCTGTCGGTCAACGCGACCTCGCTGACGATTGACACCGTGACGGTGCCGCAGAAGGACACCACGAACAGCTGGACGCAGGCCAACACTTTTCAAGCCTTGTTGTCGGCCAGCGGCGCCGGCGCGGTGGTCGATTTCGCCGGGGCGGCGGCGACACGGCCGATCCAGGCCGGCCTGAGCTCGATGACGCCGGGCAGTTGCATCGCCACCCAGGAGATGTACATCAAGACCGACGCGCCGGCCGGCCAGCAGTTGTTTCTCTGCAATGCGCTCGGCACGGGCTTCCAGCTGCTCGGGATCCAGCATTCGACGCAAACGCCGAGCGGGGATGCGTTGAGTGCCGGCGGAACCTTTGCGACGAATTACCTGATTCCGGCCGGGACACTGGCGGTGGGCAAGACGGTGGAAATTCTCGCCGGCGGCTCGAGCACCACCGATGGGAGCGGGGCGCAGCAGTTTCGCTTCGCCATGCGGTTATGCACGGTCAGCGGATGCGCCACTGGAACAGTGGTGGAAGTTCCGGCCATCGGGGACATCACGGTTGGGGCCAACGAAACCAACGCCTCCTGGTTCCTGCGGGTGGCGGCTTCCGCGCAGAGCTCCGGCGCCGCCGGGGTGCTGGTGGGGCAGGGGGAGTCCAGCGGAAAGACCGGGGCGACCACGACCGCCAGCAGTGTGATGGGCTGGGGCGCCGGCGTGACCGTGGACACGACCGTGAACCAGTATGTTCAGATCCGGCAAATCAACGCGCTGTCGGGCGACAGCAGCGTTCTCCGCCAACTGGTCGTGAGGATCCACTGATGCGGCGCCTGGCTCTGCTATCCTTGCTCGCCGGCGGCGCCTGGGCCGGAGCGCCCTCCAATACCGTCGCCATCCTTGACCTGTCGGGCGTGGCCCAGGCCAACCGGCCGGTGACGGTCAGCCGGTTCTTTGCCGAAGGCGAGATCCCGCTCTGCGCTCTGGCGCGAATCAACGGGACGGCGGTGACCACGCAGACCGACGTGCGGACCCGCTGGCCGGACGGAAGCTTACAGCATGCCATGGTCAGCTTCGCAGTCCCGATGCTGGCGGCCAATAGCGCCGTCACGGTGCAACTGGAGGGCGCGCCGAACTGCAACAACGCCGGCGAGCTGACCCAGAGCGCGATCCTGAGCGCAACGGCGAGCTGGGCCGCCACGCTGGGCGCCGAGATACGGACCACCAACGGGGCCGTCACGCAAGCGGCCAACCTTCGCACGATGCTGACAAACTGGGACGGGACCGACAGCGGCGTCCACGGACTGGGGATCCGCTACTGGCTGAAGGGGCCGGTGGCGACGCAGTTGATCGTCGAGGACCGGACGCCGTCGCGAGCGTATGACATCGGCTGGAGCTACAACGGGACCACCTGGGTGACCAGCACCACGAACCGGTCGCTGCATCCCGTCTTCGTCGTCACGCTGTGGCCGGGCCAGCCATACGTGAAGATCGAGTGCATTGTCGAGAATCCCTGGACCACGGCTCTCCAGGATCAAAAGTACGATCTGTCGATCCGGCTCGGCAATCCTCTGGCGGGCGCCGATCCCGCCACCACGTGGCTGGGGGAATCCAGTTACCTGCCCAGGCCCGGCCTGAACCACTATGCCCGGACGCGGTGGCACAAGGTGTTCTGGAGTGGAACCGCTCCCGGCGAAATCAAGCTCGACCTGAGCCTGTCCTACATGATCTATTCGCGCTCCTTGCCGCCCTATGACCTGGTCAAGACGGTGGGCGCCAATTCGGTGAACACGGAAGTGACGAACTGGGACAACCTGACCGTGGGCGAGAAAGACATCGGCGGCGAGGGGAGCCTGGTGAAATTCATGCCGCAGACCGGCCAGACGGTCGCCCCCTACATCGGCCTGATCCCGCAATGGAGCGTCAAACACGCTTTCACGATGGCGAATCCGCTGGTTGATAACGGCATTCTGCGGGTGATTTTCGGCAACGGGGACGTGGGGGCGCACGTGCCGATTCATTATCGCGAATCGCGTAACGACTCGACGAAGAAATTCTGCAACCTCTCCTGCGACTCCACCTGGAACGCGCTCGATGCCGCCGGCCGCATCGTGTCGATCGACGCGCGGCCGACGTTTCGCTCCCGGGATTTGAGCGGGGTGGGCGGCGATGCGGTGACTCCGGTGGCGACGTTGAGCACATCGACGGCGCCGTGCGCCGGGTGCACGGTGGCTCATGGCTGGACGGTCGATCTGGCGCACCAGCCCGGACACGCGTTTTATCCGTACCTGATTTCAGGCGAATGGTACTACCTGGAGGAAATGCAGTTCTGGTCGGCGCACAACGTGTCCTGGCCCAATTCGTCCAATACGCTGGTAATCGGGCGACACTCGGATTGGGGCTACATCAGCGACGAGATCCGGGGCGAGGCCTGGGCGCTTCGCACATTGACCCAATCGGCGCTGCTGTCCCCGACGGGCTCCCCGGAGAAACAATATTGGGACAAGAAGCTGGAGCACCAGATCGCCATTCGCGAAGGCGCCTGGAACATCCGGAACGGGTACTTTTTCAACGACCCGCTGGGACGCTGGACTTTCGGCCGCGGCGTCCAGTTCGGCGGCCAGTTGAACCCGCTGTTCCTGCCCAAAATCGATTGTAGCGGCTCCCAGGTGGTTTTCCGATTCATTGCCGGAGCGACCAACACGACGCCGATCTCCATCACGGTGAACGCGCATGGCGCCGCCAACAACGACCATGCCTATATCACGACGGCCGCCGGCAACACTGCGGCCAACGGCAAGTGGGCGATCACCAACGTCACTCCCAACACGTTCGACCTGATCGGCTCGGCCGGCAATGGAGCGTACACGGGATCCGGCGAGGTGCAGTTGCCCAACCTGGAAGTCGACCCGTGGTGGGGCCAATGCACCACCCATGCCTGGCAATGGAATTTCCTGCTCGCCAGCCTCGGCTACAGCGAGCAGGTGGGGAATTACAAGCTCCAGCCGGTTCTGCGGGCCTATAGCTCGGTTCTTCTCAATGGCACGTTGAACCCGGACATCGACCCCCGGTTATACACCAGCGGCTACTTCACGTTGCATATGCGGGCCGAGACGGGCGGCTATATCAAATCGTGGCGGCAACTCAACGATGCCATCCTGGCCTCTCACCGGATCGCCGAGTTGGACCAGTTCAGCAGCCGCAGGACCGACCCGACAGGCTACCTAGCGATCTCGCGGGCTGCTTCCGGTTTCACTGCCCCCTATCAAGACGGCCCATTCAGCGGTCCCGCCGCCCGCGCCTGGCACGAATCGAATACGATCGCGAACTTTAACAACAACCCGAAGTGGTCCCTAGTCCCCCGCTTTGACCCCGGATCGGCTCAGATAACGCCGGGAGATACCGGCGCGGTTATCGAATACCGGGCGCCGAGGGCGAGCGAAGCGTGCACGCTGAAGATCGACGACGCCCCGGACTTCTCCTCGCCGTTGCTCGCCACGGCGGACGCGCCGGGGACGCGTTGGCGGCGGCACGTTGCGTCCGGGCTCATCGCCGGCACGACGTATTATTTCCGGCTGTCGTGCGCCTCCGATCCCTACCAATCCGGCAACACCGACCTGACCTGGGCCACACTGAGCGCGGGAGGGGCGGCGGCAACATTCAATATTGCGCTGACGCCACCAGCGACGATCCTGGGCACGGCGGTGGCGAAGGCGGCGGCTGATTACGGCTCGACGGCAGCGCTGGGCAGCGCAACCGCCGCCGTGTCCTGTTCCCCCGGCTGCACTCTGGCGGTTCCGGCCACTGCCAGGCGGCCGCTCCATTACCGGGTGAAGTATCTGAGCGCGGCCGATGCGGTCTTGGCTTCGGGGCAGATCCAGGCGTCGATCGCGCCCTGAAGACCGGCTCACCGAGCTCACGGAAGTTCAACCGCGGCAGCGGGTTAACGGCGGCCGCCGGGCTTCCCTGCTGCGATTCTCCGGGAAACCCGATCTGTTAAACTGAGGAAGCATTCAGCCGGTAGCCGGTGCCTCCCCGCGGGCCACGTTTGGCCTCGAGCCCGCGGCGGCAGGCGCCTGAAGACAATCCATCATGCGCGCGCTGATCCTGTTTGCCATGATCGGGACCCTGTCGCTGGCAGGGCTGGCGATTCCGCGCGTCGCCTTATACGGATATGTGTGGTTCTCGCTGATGCGCCCGGACGCCCTGGCGTGGGTCGAGAACCTGTATCCGTTCGGCATGTTGCTGGCGCTGGTAACGCTTGTGGGCGTTGTGCGCCGAGTGGACCTGCTGTTTGAATGGATCCGCAATCCGATGGCGCGCACCCTGCTGATCCTGGTGATCCCGGTCACGCTGTCGGTGGTGGCTTCCGCGCATCCGGAGTTGTGCTACTACCAGTACGAGTTGTACCTCAACATCATCCTGATGGCGCTGGTGATCCCGGTGCTGATTCGCACGCTCGAGCATCTGAAGGAGCTGCTGCTGGTGACCGGGGCGTCGATGGGGCTGTTGGGGATGAAGTTCGGATTTTCCGGCATCGTGCATGGCGGGGCGCATTACATGCAGGGGCACGGCGGCGTTATGAACGACAACAACGGGCTGGCGCTGGCGATGACGATGACCGTACCGTTGTGCTGGTATTGCAGCCGGATCGTCCAGACGCAGTGGCTGCGGTGGGCCTATCTGGCGATGGCGGTGGGATCGATGGCCACCGTGGTATTCACTTTCGCGCGAGGAGCCGCGGTCGCGATGGCCTTAACGATGGCGCTCATGGCGTACCGGGCGCGTTTCAAGCTGGCGATGGCGGCGGGCTTGGGGTTGCTCTGCCTTCCGGTAGCGCTGCTGGTGGGGCACAAGTATATAACGCGGCTGGCGACGCTGACCGATGTCACCAAAGACCCGTCGGCGGCCTCGCGCATCCTCTACTACAAAACGGCCATCAAAATGAGCCTCGATTACCCGCTGTTCGGCGTCGGGTTTGGCGACAAGAACTACCTGCTGCTGCTGCCGAACTATCTCGGCATCGAGGACCGGCACGTGGTTCATAATACGTACCTGCAATTTCTGGTGGACTCCGGAGCGCCGGCGTTGCTGATCTACTGCGGCCTGCTGTTCGGCACGATGTGGTGGCTCGGCAAGTCCATCAAGCGCATGAAAGCTTCGTCGCGGCCCGAGCTGGCCATGTATCCCTGCCTGCTCCAGACGACGCTGTTTGCGTTTGCGATTGGCAGCAGTTTTTATTCCCGCATCAAATTCGAGCCGGCCTATGTGATTCTGATGTGCTCCGCCTCCTGGTACATAATCGAGAGGAGCCTCCTCGACTCGCCGGCGCCGGCGGAACCGGCTCCGGCGACAGTGGAGACGACATCGCCGGCAGCTCCATACGGCAAGACGCCCGCGATGTATCCCGTGAAAGCCAGAGCGCGGCATGGATTCGAGTTCCGTTAGCGGCCGCCGGGATGTTTAAAGACATTCTGAAGGGCACCGGGATCTATTCGATCACGGTGGTTGCCGAGCGGGTGGCCAGCTTTCTGCTGCTGCCCGTTTACACCCGGTTTCTGATGCCGGCTGATTACGGGTTGCTCGAGCTGCTGGACCTGACCGTGTATATCCTGACGGCCCTGGTCGGGATGCGGATCGCCGAATCGCTCTATTACTACCACTCCCGGGCCGACGATCCAGAATCGCAAAAGCGGGTGGTCTGCACGGTCCTGCTGGGCGCGGTCGCGATGGGCGCGATCGGCAGCGCGCTGGCGAGCCTGGCGGCGCCCTGGATCAGCCAGGGAGTCTTCGGCACCCGCCGGTATGTCCCCTTGTTCTACCTGCTGTACACGACCTTTGCTTTCTCGCTGCCGCTGCAAGTCGGGCTGGCCTACGTGCGAACGATCGACCGTCCGAAGCTGTATGTCGCGATTTCGGTCGGCCGCCTGATCCTGACGGCGGCGCTCAACGTGGTGTTTCTCGCCGTCTACGGGATGGGCGCGCCGTCGATTCTGTGGAGCTCGCTGGTGGTCACGTCGCTCACGACGCCGTTGTTGCTTCTCTACGTCCTGAAAGGCATCCGCCCGCGGCGGCATTTTGAATGGGCGCTGCTGAAAGATTTCCTCCGCTACTCGTCGCCGCTCGGACTCGGCAGCCTGAGCCTGTTCGTGATCAACTTCGGCGATCGCTTTTTCCTGCGGACGGTGGTTTCTCTCGCCGATCTGGGCATTTACGCGTTGGCCTACAAGATGGGCATGCTGGTGGTGAACGTGCAGACGCCGTTTGACACTTATTGGAAGGCGCAGATGTTCCGGATCGTCCGACAGCCGCGGGGGGAGGCGGTCTACGTGGGCGTGTCGACGTATGTGACTCTGGGATTGACCTACATCGTGCTGCTGCTGGCCCTGTTCACCAAGCCGGTGATCCACCTGCTGGTGGCGCCGGCTTTCTATCCGGCGGCGATCTTTGTCCCATGGATCGCGGCGGCCTATGTGCTGCGCAGCCTGGGCGTCTATTTCTCCTCCGCGTTTCTGCTGGAAGGCAAGACCGTCCAGCACACCTGCGTAACGGCCGCCAGCGCGGCGGCTTGCCTGGCTGCCTATGCGGCGCTGATCCCTCGATTCCAATTATGGGGGGCAGTGGCCGGGACGCTGGTGGGATTCGGCGTGATGGTGGTTTTGGCCCTGTGGCAGGCGCAGAAGCTGCGGCCCTTCCCGTACGAGTTCCGCCGTCTGGCGCACCTGGCCGTGCTCGCCGCCCTGGTGGCGGCGATTTTCACCGCGATCCAGCCGGCCTCGCTGTGGGCCCACTGCGGCCTGGCCGTCGTCGTCGCCGGCGCCTATCCGCTGCTGCTGCTCCGCACCAAATTTTTCCGCGCCGACGAGTTGCTGTTTGCCGAGCAGCTGCTGACGGCGCTGAAGCGGCGGATTTCCTACGCTGGCTGGAGAGCCGGGGAAGGGATCTCGGGATGACGGCGCCGGCGCGGGTCGGGATTCTCGGGGCGGGCTTCATCGCCGATGTCCATGCGCGGGCGCTGCGCTCGATTGACGGCGCGCGGGTCGCGGCGGTTTGCGATCTGGACGGCCGGCGGGCGGCGGCATTCGGCCGTCGATGGAACATCCCGGCGCAATTCACCAGCCTGGCCGAGATGCTCGAGCGCGCCGATGTGGATGTGGTGCACGTGCTGCTGCCGCCGCCGTCTCACGCGGCCGCCGCCGTCCACTGTCTCGAGCGCGGGCGCGACCTGTTCCTCGAGAAACCGATGGCTCCCGACGCTGGAGAATGCCTGGCGATCGAAGCGGCCGCCGAGCGTCACGGCCGCATCGTCGGGGTGAACCATAATGCGATCTTTCATCCCGGGTTCCGGAAGCTGCTCGCACGCGTCCGCGAGCGGCGCCTGGGGGCCGTCCAGCATGTCACCGCGGGCCTGAACGTACCGCTGCGGCAATTGAGCGCCGGCCAGCACGACCACTGGATGTTCCACCGGCCCGGCAACATCCTGCTCGAGCAGGCGCCGCACCCGCTCTCCCAGCTCGGCCTGCTGGTCGGGTCGCCCGTCCAGGTGCGCACGGTGGTTTCCGGCGGCACGACGTTGAACACCGGCGCCCGGTTTCACGACACCTGGCTGGTGTCGATGGAATGCCGCCGTGGCACGGCGCAGTGCCGGTTCGCGTTCGGCAAAGAATACGCCGACTCGTGGCTGCACGTGATCGGGGAAGACGGCGCCGCCTTCCTCGATCTGCGACGGAACACGTTACACCTTGGCGAGAAGACGCGGTTCCTCGAAGCGGTCGACCATTTGTGGAACTCGGCGACCAGCGGCTGGGCGCTCGCCGGCCAAGGGTGCGCCAATTTCGCCGCCTACGTCGGCGGGTTCCTCGCCCGGCGCCCGGTGGACCCGTTTTTCGACAGCATGGCCGGCTCGATTCAGGCTTTTTACGAGGCGCTCGGCGCTCGGCGCTCGCCCCCGGCGACGGCGGCCGACGGCCGCCAGGTGGTCGAGACGTGCCTCCAGATCCTGGAAAGCGCCGGACTCGAGGCGGCCACCGCCGGCGCGCCCGTATCGCAACCGGAACATGTTCGACCCCGTTGACGTCGCCCTGATCGGCGGAGCCGGATTCATCGGTCGCGCCCTGTTGGCGCTGTTGGTCGAAACCGGCCGCGGAGTGCGGATTGTGAGCCGCCGCGGGGCTCCGCCGCAATTGCTGGGGGCCGGCGTGCGGTCGTTCAGCGCCGACGTGGCCGACGCCGAAGCGGTGGCGGCAGCGATCGAGGGGGCGGCGGCGGTGGTCTATCTGGCCACCGGCGGTGGGGATGCCTGGAGCGATTTCGAGCGGGATTTCATCTCCGGCGCCGGTCACGTCGCCGCGGCGTGTCTCCGGCACAACGTCCGCCGGCTCGTCTACACCAGCTCGACCGCGGCGCTCTATCTGGGCGGCCGCCTGGCGGTGGATGAGAGCGTTCCCGCGGACCCTCAGGCGCACCGGCGCAGCTTCTACGCGCGCGCCAAGCGGGAGGCGGAGCAGCTTCTGCTCGATGCTCACCGGCGCCAGGGCCTGCCGGTGGTGATTCTGCGCCCGGGGATCGTCGCCGGCCGTGGTGGAATCCTCCAGCACTCGGGGCTCGGAACCTGGCCCTCGGACCTCGATTGCCTGGGCTGGGGCGCTGGCCGTCATCCGCTGCCGTTCGTGCTGGTCGACGATGTCGCCCGCGCGATGCTCGCCGCTCTGGACGTGGCGGCGATCGAGGGGCGCAGTTTTAATCTCGCCGGAGATTTCCGCCCGTCGGCACGCCAGTTTGTCGCCGAACTGGCGGCGCGCTCACGCCGCAATTTCCGCTTCCATCCGCAAAGCATCGGCAAGCTCTACGCGGTCGAGCTGGCCAAGTGGCTCATAAAAAGCCTGGCGCGCAAACCCGACAATCCGTTGCCCGGCTGGCGCGACTTTCAAAGCCGCTCGCTCCGCGCGCCGATCGATTGCTCGGCCGCCAGGCGCCTGCTCGGCTGGCGCCCGAACGCGGACGCCGACCATTTCTGGAGGGAAGCGATCGACCCGCATCTGCGGCCGCTGGCGGACGGCGATCTGCGACTGCCAGCGCCGGCGGGTGACGCCCGATGATGCCGCCGGCGGTTCACCTGGTGCACGCTTTCTCGACGTTCGTCGCCTCGGGGCCGCAGCTCCGCATGAGCGCGATCATGAACGCCTTGGGCGGCGAATTCCGTCACACGATTCTGGCGATGGACGGCATTTTCCAGGCGTCTTCGCGGCTGACGGTCGAGGCCGGTCTCGAGCCGCCGCCGCCGGGTTCTTCCTGGCGCCGCATCGTGGGGATTCGCGACTGGATCCGCCGGCTGCGCCCCAGCCTGGTGCTGACCTACAACTGGGGGGCCATCGAGGCGCTCGTCGGAGCCTGGCTGGCTGGGGTGTGCCCGGTCATCCACAACGAACACGGCTTCGGCCCCGAGGAAGCGGCGCGCCGGCTCCGGCGGCGCGTGCTGGCCAAGCGGGCGCTGCTCGGGCGTGTCGACCGGCTGCTGGTGCCTTCGCGAAGCCTCTACCAGATCGCGCGGAATGAATACCGTCTGCCGCCCGCCAAAATCCGGCTCATCATCAGCGGCGTGGACACCGGGCGTTTCCAGCCGCGTGCGGATCGCGGCCGCCGGGAGCGGCTCGGCGTTCCAGCCGACGAGCTGCTGATCGGTTACGTCGGCATGCTGCGGGCCGAAAAGAACCTCCCCATGCTGCTGCGCGCATTCGCCGAAGCCCGCCTCGATCGCGCCCGGCTGGTGCTGGCGGGCGACGGCCCGTGCCGGAAGGAGCTCGAGGAACTCAGCCGCTCGCTCGGGCTGGGTGAGAGGGTTCTGTTTACCGGCGCGATCGACGACACGCCGGCGCTCTATGCCGCCCTCGATATTTTTGCCCTTTCCTCGGATACTGAACAAACCCCGATGGCATTGCTCGAAGCGATGGCCTGCGGGCTGCCCGCGCTGGCGACCGATGTAGGCGACTGCCGGGCGATTCTCGACGCCGCCGGGCCGCCGGAAATCGCCGCCGCCGGCGCGATCTCCGGATATGCCGAAGCTCTGCGCGCGCTGGCCGCCGCCGCCGCGTTGCGCTCGAGGCTCGGGGAGAAGAACCGGCGGCGCTGCCAGGCGCAGTATACGGTGGAGCGAATGGTTCGCGAATATGCGGAGGTGTACCGGGAGGCGGTCGCCCGGCGATGAGCCCGCGCGCATTCATTGTGTTGTTGCTGGCGAGTGCTTTGGTCATCCGGATGGGCCTGACGCTAGCGCTGCGCGATCCGCACCGCTTCCACGGGTCGCAGCTCGGCAGCGACGCGGTCGAATACAACCAGCTCGCGCTGCGGGTGGCCCGCGGAGAAGGATACGTCAATGACGCCGGCAAGCCATCCTCGTTTCGCGCGCCCGGTTTCCCGCTCTTGCTGAGCCTGCTGTACGGGGTGTTCGGCGAAAACTACCTCGCCGTCTACACCAGCCTCGCCATGCTCGGCGCGCTCGCCTCGCTGCTGGCGTTCCTGCTGGCCAGCGAACTCCTGTGCCCGGCGCGCGCGCGGCTGGCCGGACTGCTGGCCGCCGTGTATTTCCCCCACGCCTACTTTGCCACCGTGTTCGCCAGCGAGAACCTGTTCGCCGTCTGCATCGGGCTCGGTCTGTGGCTCTATTTGCGCTACCTGAAGACGGAAAGGCCTGCGTTTCTGGCGGCCGCCGGCCTGGCGCTCGGGTGTGGGACGTTGACGCGAACGTTTGCCGTGCTGCTGTTGCCGCTGCTGGCGCTGGTGGTGGCGTGGCGCGACTATCGCCGCCACGGCGTGCGGTGGTGGTCACAGGCGGTCTTTGCGGTTGCCTTTCTGGCGCCGGTCGTTCCCTGGACCGCGCGGAATTACACGGTGCACAAGGCCTTCGTGCTGGTCGCCACCAACGGCGGCAATACGTTCTATGGGGGCAACAACGATCTCGTGTTGTCCGAGCCCGCGCACTGGGGCGGCTGGCTGCCCACCGCAACCGTGCGCGGCGGAGTTCGACCGGAAGCCGGCCTCGAGGAGGTTCCCCGGGACCAAGCGCAATGGCGCCTGGGGATGGCATGGGTCCGCGCGAACCTCCCCCGCCTGCCGTTGCTGCTGGTATTCAAGTTCGGCCGACTGTGGCTGCCGGAGCTCGCGAGCGGCAATCGAAGCTTTGTCGTCTTACAAAGTGTCACCTACCTGCCGTTCCTGCTCCTGTTTGTTCTGGCGGCGGTCCGCTCGGTGCGCGCGCGCCGGTACCGTCATCCGTTGTGGGTATCGCTCCATGTCGCGGTGCTGGCCACCGTGGCGACAGCGTTGATATTCTGGGGCAGCCCGCGGTTTCGGGACGCGAATGCGCCACTGCTGATGGTGTATGCGGCGATGGAATTTCCGGAACGCATCCTGTACTCCATCCGTTTTATAATCCCCCGCCGCGCCCCCTCCGATTAATTCCACAAGGCCGGTGCGCGCGTGCCATCCACCCAGCAGCTTCTTACCCAAGCACTCGACCATCATCGCCAGGGGCGGCTCGACCACGCCCGGGAGGTGTACCGCAAGCTCCTCCAGCGCGATCCCACGCATGCCGACGCGCTGCATCTGCTCGGCCTGGTCTGCTATCAGCAAGGCGACGCCTCGGGCGGCGCCGATTACGTTCGCCGCGCCATCCGGCTGAATCCGCGGGCCCCCGATTATCACAGCAACCTCGGGCAGTTTTACTTCTCGCTCGGCCGGCTCGACGACGCCATTCAATCCTTCGAGCAGGCGCTGGCGCTCGAGCAGGATCATCCCGAGGCCTGCTTCAATCTGGCCAACACCTGGCATTCCCTCGGACGCTTTGCCGACGCCGCCGCGCTGCTGGAGAAATACCTTTGCCGGCGCCCGGCCGACCCTGGCGCGCACAACAACCTCGGCAACGCACTGCGTGCGCTCGGCCGCACGGCCGACGCGCTGGACCACTACCAGCAGGCGCTTCGCCACCGACCCGATTACCCCGAGGCGCACCTGAACCTTGCGGTCGTTCTCGGCGATCTCGGCCGTCACCAGGAGGCCTTAGACAGCGCGCACCGCGCCCTCCGGCTGCGGCCGGCCTTTGCGGAGGCGGAGAATCAATGCGGGCTTGCGCTCAACGGCCTGGGACGCCCCGCCGAAGCGCTGGCGCACTTTGAAACGGCCTTGCGGCTCGGCCCGAACTACGCCGAAGCACACAACAACCTGGGGGTGGCGCTGGAGGCGCTCGGCCGTTTCGAGGAAGCCCGCGCGGCGTTCGGGCGGGCGCTCGAGGCGGCGCCGGAATTTCTCGAAGCGCGTGGCAACCTGGCGAACCTGCTCCAGGCCGAAGGCCGTCACGACGAAGCCGCCGTCCGTTACCGCGAGCTGCTCGCGCTGCGTCCGGGCTGGGCGCCGGTGTGGAACAATCTCGGCAACGCGCTGGCCGATCTGGGGCGTTATCCGGAAGCGCTGGCGGCTTATCAGGAGGCGCTACGCCTGGCGCCGCGCTACGCGGCCGCCGCGACCAACCTCGGCAATGCGCTGCGCCGCCAGGGGCGGTACCAGGAAGCCCGCGGCTGGCACGAGAAGGCGCTGGCTCTCGAGCCGGGATCGGTCGAGACGCTCAACAATCTGGGGGTGCTGCTGGCGGACATGAACCAGCCGGCCGAAGCCATGGCGTGCCTCGAGAAAGCACTCGCGATCCAGCCCGCCTACGCCGACGCGATGTTGT
>Ga0247727_10005213_pt1 | contig 26665 bp, 8 predicted proteins | sample WisWelCaveWW1625_FD_202498 | JGI IMG/M metagenome (GOLD analysis project Ga0247727, IMG submission 202498) | Biofilm microbial communities from Wishing Well Cave, Virginia, United States - WW16-25 | ecosystem: Environmental > Aquatic > Deep subsurface > Groundwater > Cave microbial mat | place...
TCATCACCGCGGATCACGCCAGCGCCACGGACGACGTCAGCGGCACGATCAGCGTTTCGACCGGCGCGGCGCATCACGTGAAAATTTTATCCGGCGCTTCCGGCGAGACCATCGAGGTGACGACGCAAACACTGCCAGTTGGCAATACGCTGCCGGTTCACGCCGGCAGTTTTGACGCCGACGACAATTACATCAGCGACGCCAGCGTGACGTGGAGCGTGACCGGCGGCATCGGCGCACTTTCATCGACGGTGAATACGACGACGACTTTGACCGCGCAAACCGTCGGCACCGGCGCGATCATCGCCGATCATCCGACGCTGATCGACGACGCCACCGGCGCGATCACCGTCACCGCCGGGCCGCTGGCGAAAGTGCGCATCGTTGAAGGCGAAAGCGGCAACGGCCCGGAATTGCTCGACAGAACCGCGAGCACCGACGAGACGATTACTGTTCACGCCGCCGGCTATGACGCGGCGGATAATTATCTCAGCGATGTCTCGGTGAATTGGAGCGTCACCGGCGCTATCGGAACCTTTTCGGTTGCAACGGGAACGAGCACGCGATTGAATTTGACGACGGTCGGGAGCGGCGTTATTACCGCCGATCACGCGACCGTCGCTGACGATCAGAGCGGCACGATTACCGTCAACGCCGGCAATCCGCATCACGTGAAAGTTTTGTCCGGCTCGAATGGCAACACCAGTCCGGTGGACGCGCAAAATTTAATCACCGGCGCCAATCTTGGCGTTCATGCCGGCAGTTTTGACGCCGATGAAAATTATACCGGCGACGTCAGCGTCTCGTGGAGCGTCACCGGCGGCATCGGCAGCGTCGCGCCCAGCGCCGGCACCTCGACGAATTTTACGGCCACAACGGCCGGCACCGGCACGATCATCGCGGATCATCCGACTTTGATTGACGACGCCACCGGCATCCTCACCGTCACCACTGGCGCGTTGAGTTATATTCGAATCGTCGAAAGTTCTTCCGGCAACGGTCCGGAAGTCACTTCGAGAAATTTGACCACCGATCAGATTCTCGTCGTGCACGCCGCCGGCTACGACGCCAGCAACAACTATCTCGGCGATTTCTCCGTCAACTGGAGCGTCAGCGGCGGCATCGGCACGCTCACCCCGGCTCTGGGCGTCAGCGCGACGTTCGATCCGCGCGTGCCGGGAACGGGCGTGATCAGCGCCGATCATCCGACGGCCGGCGTCGGCGATGACGTCACCGGCACCATTACCGTCGATGTTGGCGCGGCGAATCGTATCAAAGTTTTGAATAATACCAGCGGCAACACGAGTGAAGTATTGACGGCGAATTTGACGGCCGGCCAAACGCTGAACGTTCACGCCGGCAGTTTTGACGCCGACGACAATTTTACCGGCGACGTCAGCGTGACGTGGAGCGTCAGCGGCGGCATCGGCGCGCTCAATCCGCTCTCCGGCATCACGACACAGTTGACGGCTACGACCGCCGGAACCGGCGTGATCACCGGCGATCATGCGACATTAATCGACGACGCGACTGGAACGATTACGGTTGTTGCCGGAGCGCTGAATAACATTAAAATCGTCGAAGGCCCGTCCGGCAACACCCCGGAAGTGAACGCCCAATCGTTGACCACAGATCAAACCTTGTCCGTTCATGCCGCGGCTTATGACGCCAGCGGCAATTATCTCGGCGATTTTCCGGTCAATTGGAGCGTCAGCAACAACATCGGCGCGCTTTCGCCCGCCAGCGGCATTGCCACGACGCTCGAAGCGAACCGCCCCGGCGTCGGCACAATCTCCGCCGATCATGCAACCGCGACGGATGACGTCACTGGAAATATCACTGTTTCCGTCGGCGCGGCGTATCGCGTGAAAATTCTTTCCAATGCGAGCGGCGAAACTCCCGAAGTGAACGCCTCGACGCTGCTCACCGGCGCGACGTTGGTCGTTCATACCGGCAGTTTCGATCGCGATGATAATTATATTAATGATGTTTCGGTGGATTGGAGCGTTTCCGGCGGCATCGGCTCGTTGAATCCGACGACTGGCATTGCCACGACGTTTTCTGCCACGACCGTCGGCACCGGCGTCATCACCGCGGTGAACAACACGCTGATCGGCGACGCCACCGGCACCATCACCGTGCAGGCGAGCGCGTTGAGTTTTGTGAAAATCGTCGAAGGCGCTGTCGGCAACGGTCCCGAACTGCCGGATCGAACGGTGACGACCGATCAAACGATTACCGTTCATGCCGCTGGCTACGACGCCAGCGGCAACTATCTCGGCGATTTCCCGGTCAATTGGAGCGTGACCGGCGGCATCGGCGTTCTTTCCGCCGCAACGGGCATTTCGACGACGTTGGATTTCAAAACTCCGGGCACGGGTCAAATTTTCGCCGATCATGCGACGGCAACCGACGATCTTTCCGGAATTTTTACCGTCGGCTTTGGCGCGCCGCATCGCGTGAAAGTTTTGAATGGCGCCGCCGGCGCGACGACTGAAGTGACAACGGCAACATTGATTACCGGCGGAACGCTGACGGTGCACGCCAGCAGTTTTGACGCCGATGATAATCGCATCAACGACGTTGCCGTCGATTGGAAAATTTCAGGCGGCATCGGCACGTTAAATCCGCTGAACGGCATTTCGACGACGCTCACCGCGGCGACGCCCGGTTCCGGTGTCATCACCGCCGATCATCCGACGCTCATCGATGATGCCACCGGCGACATCGTCGTCAATGCCGGCGCGTTGAGTTTTATCAAAATTGTTTTGGGTCTTTCCGGCAATGGCTCCGAATTAACGACGGCTTCATTGACCACCGATCAAACGCTGCAAGTTCACGCCGCCGGTTACGACGCCAGCGGCGTCTATCTCGGCGATCAATCCGTCAACTGGAGCCTCACCGGCAATAATATCGGCGCGCTTTCAAATACGACGGGATTGTCAACGACGCTCGATGCGCGCGCGCCCGGCGTTGGGCAAATTGCGGCGGATCACGCGACGGCGACGGATGACGCGACCGGCGACATCACGGTGAATGCCGGCGCGGAGAATCGTATCAAAATTTTGATCGGATTGAGCGGCAGCACGGCCGAAGTGCGCGACACGACGCTGACCACCGGCCAAACCCTGCCGGTTCACGCCAGCAGTTTCGACGCCGACGGCAATCGCGTGCAGGATGTTTCGGTGAATTGGAGCGTCACCGGCAACATCGGCACGTTGAACTCGGCTTCCGGCATCAGCGCCACGTTCACCGCGACGCTGGCCGGCACCGGCGTGATCAATGCCGATCATGCGACGTTGACGGATGACGCCACCGGCACGATCTCGGTGACTTCGGGTAATTTAAGTTATGTGAAAATTGTTGAAGGTGAATCGGGCAACGGTTCGGAATTAGGTCCGAAATCGTTGACAACCGATGGAACGCTCACGGTGCATGCCGCCGGTTACGATCTCAACGGCAACTATCTCGGCGATCAGCCGGTGACGTGGAGTGTAACTGGCGGCATTGGCACGTTTTCCACCGCGACGGGCGCGTTCACGACGTTCGAGGCGAAAACGCCGGGCACCGGGGTGATCACCGCCAATCATGCGACGGCGACCGACGATAATTCCGGCACGATCACGGTGTCACCCGGCGCGCCATTTCGCGTGAAAATTTTGTCCGGCGCGAGCGGCAACACCTCGGAAGTTACTGCGGCCACCCGTTCGACCGGCCAAACCTTGATCGCGCACGCCGGCAGTTTTGATGCGGATGATAATTATTTGCAAGACGTGAGCGTGGCGTGGAGCGTCAGCGGCGGCATCGGCGCGCTGAGTCCGACCAGCGGCTTTTCCACCACGTTCACCGCGACGACGGTCGGCACCGGCGTCATCACCGCCGATCATGCGAGTTTGATTGACGACAATACCGGTTTGATCACCGTCATCGCCAGCAATTTGAGCTACATTAAAATAGCCGAAGGCACCGCCGGCAACACGCCGGAAGTCGGGCCGCGCGCGTTGACGACGGATGCCACGTTGACGGTTCACGCCGCGGGTTACGACGCCAGCGGCAATTATCTCAACGACGAGCCGGTGACGTGGAGCGTGATTGGCAATAATATCGGTGCCGTCAGTCCGGCCACTGGAATTTTTACGACTTTGAATCCGACGCGCGCCGGCACCGGCCGCATCGTCGCCGATCATGCGGCGGCCACCGATGACTCCACCGGTGATTTGACGATTTCGCTCGGCGCGCTGCACAACGTGAAAGTGCTCGCCGGCCCCAGCGGCAACACCGGCGAAATCACGAGCGCCACGGTGACGGCGGGCCAAACCTTCGTCGTTCATGCCGGCGGCTTCGACGCCGACAACAATTATCTCGGCGACGTTTCCGTGAATTGGAGCCTCACCGGCGCCAATATCGGAACGCTCGCTCCGGCGGCTGGAATTTCGACGACATTGACGGCGCGCAAAACCGGCGTCGGCCAGATCAAAGCCGATCATGTCACCGCGCTCGACGGTTTGAGCGGCAGCATTACGGTGATTGTCGGGCCACTGGCATTTATCAAAATTATCGAAGGTCCAAGCGGCAACGGCGCAGAACTCGGCGCGCGAACCGTCACGGCGGACGATGTGCTGCAATTGCACGCCGCCGGTTTCGACGCCGACACCAATTACGTCGGCGATCAAAACGTAAATTGGATCAGCATCGGAACATTGGCGCCGGCGGTTTCGATCAATGGAACAAGCAGCATTTCGTTTTCGCCGACGTTGTCGCCGGCCAGCGGCGCGATTCGCGCGACGCACGCCACCGCCGGTTTCGATGAGACGGGAACGATTACGGTGATCGACGGCGCGCTGCGCAAAATTAAAATTCTCTCCGGCCCGGCCAATGAAACGGCGGAAGTCGGCGCGGCGACGGTGGCTTCCGGCGGAACGCTCGAGGTTCACGTCGCCGGATTTGACGGCGACGATAATTATATTTCCGATCGCGCTGCAACGTGGTCCGTGACCAGCCCGATCGGCGCGGTCAACCCGGCGACCGGCATTGCAACAACCTTTACCGGCGGCGCTGCGGGCACCGGCACGATTCGCGCCGCCGACGGCGCTCTCGAAGACAATACCGGCACGATCACCGTGACCACCAGCAGCGTCGCGAGAATTATTTTGCGCACGCAGCCCGGCAATGCCGGCACGGCTTATGGCAATGATACGATGACGGCCGATGAGCAGCGCGCGATTTACGCCGCGGGTTACGACGCTGGCAATAATTATCTCGGTGACGTGAGCGTGAGCTGGTCGAACACCGGCAATCTCACGCCGCCAGTTTCCGCGACCGGGCCGTCGTTTACTTTTTCGCCGACGCTCGCGAATGCCGACGGCTCGGTGAACGGCCTCATCATCGGCGCGTATTCGCCGTCGATCAAAGACAGCACCGGCACGATCACGGTTCTTCCCGGCGCGCCGCGCGGCAACGTTGCGCTGACGCCGAATCCGAATTCGCTCGCTGCCGACGGCAACGCCACGTCGGCGATCAACAGCGGCGATATTCAAGACGCGGACGGCAACAATGTCGGCGCGAACAAAATTTTCACCGTGACGCTCAGTCCGGTGTTGGGCACGATTGAAACGCCGGACGTCGACCCGCTGCCGGGCCATCAAATCGCGACGAATGCGTTGAGCCGGTTGAGTTTTATTTTTAAAGCCGGCATTACCGGCGGCATCGTCACCATCAACGTCAGCGCCGGCGTCGGCGCCAACGGCTCGACGCAAATCACGCTCGGCAGTTTGAGCGTTGAAAACGTCACCACCTCGCCGACAACGGTTTCGCAGGGACAAACCGGCATCACCGTGAGCATGTTGGTGCGAAATCTCAGCACCGCGCCGGTCAACAATCTCGCCGGCGAATTGAGCTTCGTCGGCTCGGCCAATCGCACGGGTGATTACACCATTCAAGCGCCGGCGCCGGTGACGCTTGCCGGCAGCACGACGACGACCTTGTCGTTCATCGTCGCGGTCAATGCCAACGCGACGCTCGAAGCGGTGACGATCAACGGCTCGGTGCAGGGAACGATTGGCGCGACCGTCGTGAGCGCGCCCAGCACGACGCAGCCCGATTCGTGGGCGGTGCAGCGCCCGGCGAATTTGACGATTGAAACGGTTTCTTCGGTCGATGACACGGTTTCGCAGGGACAGCTCAATCGCGCCGTCACGGTGCGAATTTCCAACAATGCCGGTCAGCCCAATTCCGCCACTGCGACGGTTGACAGCGTGCGATTGGTTTTTCGACAAGGCGCAGCCGATAAAAATTCGGATTATATCATCTCCGCTCCAGTTGGGCCGGCAACGATTCCCGGCAACTCGTCGGCGGATTATAATTTCACGGTGAATGTCGGCGCCGCGGCCACGCTCGGTTTGATCGCAATTGACGGCCGGGCGCACGGCAAAGACGCGAACTCCAATCAGTTGCTTGCCGATCTCGATGCGGCGACGAAACATAATTGGGCCGTGGTGGAAGGCAATGCGTTTCGGATTACCGCGATGGCGCCGTCGCAAAATCAAGTCACCGCCGGCATGACGAGCTTGACGCGCGAGTGGAACGTGCGCATGACGCTTGATAACGCCGGTTCTTCTCCAATTAGTTTGAATCTCAATCCGAGCAAGACGTTCATCCAATTTAGAATTGGCAGCCAGAATGTCACTTCGGAATACACCATTGTTTATCCTATCGCGTTGGACGAAGGCGGCGCGGTGCTGAACGGCGGCGCGACCGGGCATCTGACGTTTCGCATCACCGGCACCGGCACGACGCGCGGCATCGCGACGATTTCCGGTTTTGCCGAAGGCACGGATATTCCGACCAATCAACCGGTGCTGGACAACACGAATGACGGCGGCGCCGGCGAAGTAACCGTGCAGTCGCCGGCGGTGCTGCGCCTCGAATCATTGCAGCTTTCGCGCGCGACGGTGACGCAAAATATGGATACTGATTGGCGCGTCAAAGCCGTCGTCAGAAATGACGGCGAAAGCGATTTGCGCTTGCATCCGTCAGCCGACTCGCTTAAAATTTCAATCGGCAGCAACGCCGGTTATATTTTCAGCATACCCGCAACGTTCGGAAGCGGCGATTCGATTCTCGCGCAAAATGAAACCGATTCGCTGATCGTGCTGGTGACGAAAACCGGCAGCGCCATTGGCGATCAACCGGTGTCGTTTTCTTTCAAAGGCATTGAGAGAAACAGCAGCCGTTTGTTGACTTCCAACACGGCGAACGCCACGGTCACGGTGCAAACACCGGCGGCGCTGCGAATTCTCGCCGTGCGGCCGTCGCGCCAAACCGTTTCGGTCATTCAAACGACGCCGTGGAACGTGACCGTTGTGGTGAGAAACAGCGGCGGCAGTCAGGTTTCGGTGAAAGCCGACACCTCGACTAATTTGCGTTTCCGCATTGGCACGTTTCAAAATGATTATAACATTTCTTTGCAGCCAACGTGGTTGGGCGGCGGCTCGGCGATTCTTGCCGGCAGCGCGACCGACAGTTTGCGTTTCACCATCAATCAGACCGGCGCGTTGAATGGCGCGGCTTTTCTGTATGCGAAAGTTGCGGCAACGGAATCCAACAGCGGACTGACGGTTTTTGACGACACGACCAATGCCGGCCCGGTGCAAGTGCAGCAGCGTCCGAACGTTTCGTATATTGCCAACAGCTTGCAGCCGAAAGTCGTGAACAACAACACGCAATACGCCTTCACCGTGCGCGTGCGCAACGGCGCCGATCGCGCCACCGTGCTGCTCGATCCGGCAAATACGAAATTTCGTTTCAACAACGGCCCGATTCTATTCGAGGCGCGGCTCGACGCCAACAATCCGGTGCGGAGCATCGCCCCGGGCGACACGACGCTGACGTTTGCGCTCGCGACGATTCCGGCGAACATGCCGGTCGGCGCGTACACGCCGGCCATCGAATTGCGCGGCACGGAGAATGAAAATGTTTTCAGCGCCAATCTTTCCACCGATCCCAACGAGCTGACCGTCGCGGCGCCGGCGGCCGTGCAAATTCTCTCGGTGCGGTCGAGCCAAAACACGGTGACCGCGAACATGGCGAAACCATGGCGCGTGACCGCGCTCGTGCGCAACAACGGCGGCTCTCCGGTGCGGCTCGATAGCGTGAAGTTGCGCTTGATCAACGGCAACGACGTCACCGCCGATTTTGGCTTTGCCGAACCTTCGACATTTTCAGGCAGCGGTTCGAATATTTTGAACGCCGGCGTCACTGATTCCTTGTTGTTTTCATTTAATCGCACTGGCGGATTGGCCGGCAACACCGCGCTGCAAGCGCGTTTGTATGTGATCGATCAATCCAACAACCAGCCGATCAATCCGCCGCCCGATGGCAGCGGCAGCGTCGTGGTGCAAAGCCGCGCCGACGTGAGAATTCTCAACCTCGCGGCGTCGCGGGCGAACGTCACGCGCAATCAATTGCGGCCGTGGACCGTCGATATGAATGTGCAGAACGGCGGCGGCAGCGACGCGCAGCTTGATTTTGGCAACACGAATATCTCGCTCAGTTTGGGCGGCGCGATTGGCGCGGTTGACACGCTATTGAGCGGCAGCCAAATTTTGCGCGGCAACACGAATGCGACCGTGCGTTTCACCATTTCGCCGACCGGCAGTCTCACCGGGCGCAACGACATCACCGGCCAAATTCGCGGCGTCGAGTTAAACAGCGGCGACATTCGCGCCGATGACACGCAGGACGGCGGCGCAACTTTCGTGACGGTGCAGGATTCCGCGAAATTGCATGTTAAAACCGTGCAGTTGAAAGGCGCGCCGAATCTGCCGTTTGTGAATGTCTCGCAAACTTTTGCCGCTGACGTCACCATCGAAAATACCGGGCAGGAAGCCGCCGATACCGTGCAGGTTCATCTGGCCACTGCCGGGCTTTCTGCGATTACTCCGGCGTTGCGCGACATCATTGCATTTGCCGGCCGCACGACGCGCACCGTGAGTTTTGATATTGCCGCAAGCAGCAGCGAAAATTTAGCAGGCGAAATTTTTCAAGCCAGCATTATCGCCGGTAAAGGCCGCAACACTGGCGCGGTGATTACGCCTTCGGCGCCGGAAGATGACACCGCGCGCGCGTTTATTCAAAATCCGGCGGCGTTTCAAATCACCCGCGTTCTGACTTCGGATACCACCGTTGAAGCCGGCCGGGTGCAGCCGTGGTATATTTATGCGGTGGTCGCCAACAACGGCGGCGCCGCCGTCGTTCTCAATAAACCCAGCAACAACGATGTCACCGTCGAAATCGGCGGCGTGCCGCAAATCGATTACACGATTCGGGCGGACACGACGCTGCGGCGCAGCGGCACGCTGACGTTGGCTGGCGGCGAAATCGACACCGTGCGCTACACGGTTCTGTTTACCGGCGCGCAGCGCGGCGGACAGGCTTCGCTGTTCGTTCGTATCGCCGGTCGCGATAAAAATAGCAACGCGCCGTTGAGCGACGATGAAGCCGGGCAGATCGAGGTGACGACGACGGCGACCGTGCAGATTTTGACGACTTCGCCGGTGGTGATTCGGAAAGTCGGCGAGTTGGGTTTTGTCAATGTCAATCAAAATTTCGGCGTCGAAGTGACGGTGCAAAACATCAGCCCGTTTGAGAATGTGAAAGACGTTCGCGTGCGTCTCGCGAGCAGCACGGGCCGCTCGATTATTTCAACCACCGAGTTGCTGATTGACTCCATTCGCACGCGGGAAAGCGGCGCGGTGACGTTTTCGGTGCGAGCGGATACCGCGCTTCCAGCCGGCACGCAGCCGGAAACTTTTACGGCGCGCATTACTTCCGCGTTGACGCCGGGCAACCAACCGGCGACGATCCGGCAAGGCGCCGGCGATTCGACCGCGCAGGCGCTCGTGCAGCGTCCGGCCAGACTTGCTGTCGCCGCTACGATCAGCGAGCCGACCGGCATTTTGAGCAGCAATCAGCTTTTTGATTTCACCGCCGTCGCCACCAACGCCGGCCAGTCGGTTGTGAATGATAGCGGCGAAGTGACGTTGAATTTGCCGGCAGGATTTACTATCGAGCAACCCGCGCCGAATGCGTTTACGCGCCGCTTCACGGTGAATCAGCCGGCGCTTTGGCGCGTGCGCGCGCCGAATCAGGCGCTCGCCAACGTCGACTTGCGCGCGATAATCAACCGCGCCTCGAGAGATTTGAATATCAACGCGCCGGCGTCGTTGGGCAAAGACGCCGACACGGTGACGGTGACGGTGGTGCCGACGGATTTGAAAATCAATCGCGTTTACGTGAGCGCGCCGCCGGGTGCGATTGACCGCACGGTTTCAACCAGCCAAACATTTCGGGTGATGGCGGAGCTTGTCTCCAGCCTCGATCTCACGAACAAGAACGTCGAACTGCGCGTGCCGCCGCCGTATCTTTTGATCGGCGGGCAGCCGGTTTTTCAAGACGTGGTGGCGTGGGAAATTCAAGCGCCGGCCGAGGCGTTTGAAATTCCGACTTTTCTCGTCGCGCGCGCGCGCGGCATTGATCGCAGCAACGCGCTCATCGAAAGATTGGACAGCCTCAGCGTCGTAACGGTGGAAAGAGCCGAGTTGAATTTGACCGCGCAAATTATCGCGCCGCCGGGTGCGGTTAATGGCACGCTCTCTTTCGGCCAGCGCTTCACCGTCAGCGCGACGCTGCAGAAGAACGGCCGCGCCGGCGTGGTCGATACGGCGAAAGTCACGCTCGAGCCATTAAGCGGATTCACGATAAACGACACCCCAGAAAAAGTCATTGATGTGAATGGCTCAGTGCAGTGGCAGGTCACCGCGCCGAACACGATTGTGAATGATTCGCTCACGGTTCGGCTGACGCGCCGGCCGCTGGATGAGAACAGCAACGGTCCGGTGGCGATCACGCTGAATCGAACCTTTCGGCGCGTTCCGGTGCGCACGGACAGCTCGGGTTATCTGAGAGTTTTGAACTGGACGATTACTTCGCCGAACGGCGCGAGCGATCGCATCGTGAGCACGCGCCAGCAATTTATCGTGCAAGCGGAAGTGGAAGGCCGCCGCGCCGAGCGCGCCGAAGCGGTTTTGCGCCTGCAAGGCGGTTTTACGACCAACCAAAATCTCTTGCAGAACTTGAATGAATTGAACGGCCGGGTGTTTTTGCGATGGGTCGTGCAAGCGCCCATTGGCTCCAGCTTCGGTCGCCAAGACACCGTTCGCGTCGAAGTAACCGGCGCCGACAAGTTTAGCGGACAATCGCTTCCCAAGCAAAGCGCCGGCATTCTCGTTGAAACAGTGGGGCAGGCGCAGTTGGTGCTCACCGGCGCGATCGTCGAACCCTTGTCGGCGCGCGCCGATGGAATCGTCGGTCTCAACACGCTCGTTCGCGTGAGAGCGACGGTTGAAAATCAGGGGCAGGCGACGTTTCGCGGCAACGCGCGCATCAAGCTGACACTGCCGGACGATCCGAATCTGGCGCCGGGCCAGGATTATCGCATGACCCTTGATTCGGTTCAAACGGCTGATGCAAATGGCATGGTCTTGTGGGAATTTCGCGCGCGCAGCATTCCCTCCGTTCGCGCCGACAATCTGCGTTTTCGCTTGCTGGAACCGTATCCGAGCGACGTCAACACGGATTCGGCGGCGACGGTTTTGGATAATGAAGTGACGCTGTCGATTCAAAGCGAGCCGAAACGCCTCATCGTCCAAGCTTTGCCGGCCGGGCAGGGCCCGGTGGTGCAAGGGCAAAATGCGTCGCTGCTCATGCGTTTGAAATTGGAGAACGAAGGCAATTTAAATTCGAGCAACATTTTGCTGCGCGCGTTGACGTGGCACGTGCTGAATCGCAACAACGAGCCGCTCAATGCCAATCAAGTGATGAAAGCGCTGCGCGTGGTGGATACGAATAATCCGTCGCGCGTGCTGGCGAGTTTGGCTTCTATTCCGACGGTGGATTCGCTGCGCGTTCCGTTTGCGCCGGCGGACACGTTGTTGGGCGGCGCTCCGGTGGTCGTGGATGTGCTCGTCGATATTGCGGACAATTCCGGCGAGGCGTTCCGGTTGGCATTCAAGCGCGCCGCAGATGTCGAGGCCATCGATCAGGATTCCGGCGACCCGGTCGAAATTATTTTTAGAAATGAAAGCGGCAGCGATATCACCGCCGATCAAATCGTCTCGGCCAAGCGTTTTATTGCGGAAGCGGATTTTCAAAAGTCGTTCTACAATTATCCCAATCCGTTTGACCCCGATGAGGTTACCAGGGATTATCCGCAGGGCGGCACGTATTTCAATTATGTGCTGACGCAAGCTTCGGAGGTCGAGTTTCGCATTTTCACGCTGCTCGGCGAGTTGGTTTACGCGGAATCATACACCTCGTCCGATCCGGAAGGCCGGCCGGCCACAAGTCCCAAGCGTCTTTTCTGGAATGGCAGGAACGGCAAAGGCGCCCGTGTGTTGAATGGCGTGTATGTTGCAATGCTTAAAACCAATGCAGGCATGGCAACGACGAAAGTGGCGGTGCTGAAGAAATAGTGCGAAGTCGGGCGGCGCGAAAGTTCGGCTTTATCGTAAGCAAACGCAAGGCATTGCTTCTATAATATTAAGGATAAACGGTGAAGAACATGCAATCACGAATTTCCAAATTGTCGGCGGTGATGTTGCTCGCCGGATTGCTGTGTGGGGCAACGGTTTTGGCGCAAAATAATGGCACACCAGCCGGCGGCAAAGGCACGGCCGGCACGCAGGAAGTTTTTCGCTTCGGCGTTGGCGCGCGGGCTCAGGGCTTGGGCAGCGCTGTCGTCGCCATGCCGCTGGACGCCACCACGATTTATTGGAACCCCGGCGGCCTCGATTATTTGGAGCGCCGGAACGTGGTGATGTATTATTCGCCGTTGCTGCCGGGCACCGATGCCAAATACCATTTTATCGGCGCGGCTTACCCCATTCTCAATGTCGGAACGGTCGGATTCGGTTGGCTGCATTACGATGTCGGTGACATACCCTTGCGCGAAGCGGGAAGCGGCGCCGATCTGGGCACCAGCACGTCGGGCGAAGATGAGTTCTTTCTTTCTTTTTCCCGGCAGATTTCTTACGGCGTTGCGCTCGGCGGAAATTTTAAAATCAAGCAGCAACAGCTCATCGAGGCGACGACGCGCGCGTTCGGCGCTGATTTGGGTTTGCTCTATCGCCCGGAATTTGGCGAAGGCATTTTGGAGAATTTGAGTTTCGGCGTTTCGATGCTCAACGCCATTCGCCCCAGTTTGAAGCTGGTCGGCTATTCCGAAGCGCGGCCTCGCATTATTCGCGCCGGCCTCGCCAAGTCTTTGTATTTCGGCGCGCGGCCGAATCAGGCGAATTTGTTTTTAGCGCTTGAAAAACCGGAAGGCCAATCCGAGAAGATGCGCTATAATTTCGGCGCCGAATACGTTTATCAAAATCTCGGCATGTTGCGCGTCGGCTTCAACGGCGCGGAGCCGATGTTTGGCGGCGGCGTGCTTTATCAAAATAAATTTCAAATCGATTACGCCTTCGGCAAATTCGACAAGAATGACTTTGGCATCGGCGCCATACATCGCGTCAGCATCACCGCGCATTTGGGCAAGACGAAAACGCAATTGCGCGACGATGCGCAGGCGCGCGTGCTGCGAAAAATCGAGGAAGAAACGCGCAACAAGGAAGCGATGAATCGCCGCGGTGAGTTTGACGAGAAAATGACGCTGGGCAAAAATTATTTTCAACGGGGCGAATATTTCAGCGCCTTCATCAATTTTACGCAGGCGCGCGATATTTCCGCCGGCGCTTACGCCACCTTCTCGCCGCAGGATAAAGAAGACGCGAATATCTGGGTCGAGCGCACTAAAACCAAAATGGACGACGAAGCGCAAGTTGAGAAGGAAAGATTGGCTCAGGCCGAGCGCGAAAAAACTTTGGCCGCGGCGGACCGGGATTTTGTCGATGGCCAAACGAAAAAAGGCATGCAATATTTGCAAGCCGGCAAGTTCAACGAAGCCATTGCGGAATGGAAGCGCGGCCTCGAGCGCGATGCGAATAATTCGCAGCTGCAAGGCCTGATTGCCAAAACCGAAGGCGAGATTCGCAACCGCCGCGGCGATTTGCTGAAGCGGGCGCGCGGCTTCGAAAGCAGCGGCCAGGTCGGCGACGCCATCAATCTTTACACGCAATTGATGAATCAACCGGATCTTTCGGCGGCCGATCTCAAGTCGTATCAGGATAAAGTGGCGCAATTGCAGAAGCAGATGAATGCGCAGGAGCTTTTCCGCAAAGGCTACACCGAATATTTGAACCGGAATTATTGTGTCGCCAAAGGATTTTTTTCGCAAGCGCTGCAAGTCGATGCCAACAACGCCACGCTTCGCAAGCATCATTATGACGCGGATGTGCGCTGCAACGCGCGCGTCGGCCCGATTCCCGACGCCATTCGCCAGCGCTACCTCGAAGCCATCGGCCTGTTGAATAACGACGACTACGCCGCGGCGTTGCGCATTCTCGAGGAAATTCAGCCGCAGGATCGTTACAATCAGCGCATTCTCAGCGCCATCGATCAGGCGCGCGCGGGCTTGCAGAAGAGTCAGAAATAGTTTTCAAAGATATTCACCACCAAGACGCAAAGACGCCAGGAAGGGTTTGGTTAATTTTGTGTCTCGACGCCTTCGTGATTAAAAATAAATTCTTGCAATTTTCAGAAAAATTGTCGAATATAAGAATTTGGTAAAGCCCGGTAGTCGGTTTAATTTTAATCTAAACAATAGTGCCATTCTGTTTGGAATGACATGTTTTTGTTGTTGCCTTAGGCGTCAATAACAGGAGCAGCGGTTGTTTAAAAGCGTGACTAAAGAGCAGCTCAAGGTTCCTGCTCACATCGATTATCTTGCCGATCTGCGCGAGTTTGTAACGCGCATTGGGAAGAAGCACGACTTTTCCGACCGCGTGATCAACGCTTTCAAGCTGGCGATCGACGAAGCCGGCACCAACGTCATGCGCCACGCTTACCGTGACGTCGGCGGCGAAGGCTTCATCACCATCCGCGCCATTGTCAAAACCAACAGCCTCACCATCTGCTTGATCGATCAAGGGAAATATTTTGACCCCAAGCACGTCAAAGATCCGGACTTGCAGCGCTACGTCGATATTGGCAAAAAAGGCGGCCTCGGCATTTTCATTATGCGCCGGTTGATGGATGAGATTGACTATCGCAAAACCGAAGAAGGCAACGAGCTGCGGCTGACTAAAAATCGGGACACGCCGGTCACGACGAAGCTGAAAGTCCAGATTCCCAAGGTAAAAGATGCGGTCAAGTCCATTCCGCTTTCGCTTAAAGCCAAATACTGGACGTGGACGACGCTGGCGTTGGCCGGCGTCATCAGTTTGGGATACGGCTATTATTTTTTGCAGGCCCAATCGCAGGAAACGGCGCAATTTTTCATGCAATTCAAGCGCGTCAGCGATATCGTCAGCGGCAGTTTGAAAAGCGACCCGAGCATTTTTGCCGACCAGAGCGGGTCGCAGGCGCGCAAGGCTATTCTGGAGATTTTCAAAAGCGAAGAAGTGCGGCGGATCGTTCACGAAATCGTCATTGTCGATAGCGCGGACATCATTATCGGTCATATTGATTTGTCCCGGCTCATTGAAAAGCTTGATCTGCCGCGGGAGCGCGTCGAAGTCAGCCCGCAAATTTTTGCTTACAAGCTGGCCGTTTCCGGCGCCGATAAGAATCCGGTTAACAAAGAAGTTTATGATCAGGTTTTGTCGCTCGGCATCGGCAATGGCAGATTGCATGTGCGGGTTTTAAAAGAGTCGTTGGATCAGCAGATTGCCAGCCGGCGCTGGGCGGATGCGCGGGGGGCGGGATTGTTGTTGATGATGAGCTCGATCGGGACGTTCTTTCTCATTTATATTCTGATGAATCCCTTCCACAAGTTGGCGGATTGGGTGCGCCGGGCCGATCACGGCGAAATCGAGGACGATATGGATATCGACGCCTCGACGGAAATCGGCGAGATCGCCCAGGCGTTCTCCGAGATCACCAACCGTTTTCGCGAGTCGCAGAAAAATCTCGCCGACCAGGAACGCCTGCAAAAAGAAATGCAGGTGGCGCAGGAAATTCAGCAAACGCTGCTGCCGAGCGAATTTCCGGATTTGGAGGGCTACGAGCTTGCCAGTTATTATGAAGCGGCGCGCGAAGTCGGCGGCGATTATTTCGATTTCGTCGAAGTTGACAAGGACACGCTCGGCATCGCGGTGGCGGACGTCTCGGGCAAAGGCGTGCCGGGCAGTTTGGTGATGACGATGATTCGCACGGCGCTGCGCACCGAAGCGCGCGGCCTCAAAGACGCCGCGGAAGTGCTGTCGCGCGTCAATGATTTCGTCATCGGCGACATGAAGAAGGGCATGTTCGTCACCGTTTTTTACGTCATCATCGACAGCAAGCGCCGCCGGTTGAATTACGCCAGCGCCGGACACAATCCGATGATTCTTTATCGCGCCTCGACGAAAAAGACGTATTACCTCAACCCGCGCGGCTTTCCCATCGGCATTCAGCTCCACGAAAAAGATCTGTTTAAAAAATCGATTGAAAGCGACACCATCCAACTGGCGGAAGAAGACATTCTGCTGATTTATACCGACGGCATTACCGAGGCGATGAATGACCAACGGGATTTGTTCGGTGAAGAACGGTTGTTAAAAATCTTCCGCGATTGCGGCCATCTGCGGGTAAAACCATTTGTTGAGCAGATCAAGGAAGACATCCTTTCGTTCACCGAGGGGTTCCCGCAGTCGGATGACATCACCCTCGTAGCGATTCGGGAAAAAACGTCGCCGGAAAAAGAGGAGCTGCGCCGCGCCAAACAAGCGCACCAAAATATTCTGAACGGGACGAGCATTCGCGAAGCCTGTGAGAGCGTGGGCATTACGACATACGCCTATTATAACAAATACAAAAAAGAATTTGAAGACAAAGGCACTGAGAATTACGAAGTCGAAGCCGACGTCTCCGTCGAGGCGAAGCATATCGCGATCGAAGACAAAGTTAAAATTTACGATATCATCAAAAACCATCCGGAATACGGCGCGAAACGCCTCAGCGAAGAGCTGAACGCCGAGAAGTACGGTTTTACGCTCATTTCGGAAAGCAAAATTTATGACGAGTTGGTGCGCAGCCGGCTGAACACGCGCCAACTGCGCGAAGCCTTCGTCTCACGCGGCGGCCGCACCCGCCGTCCGATGAAGCAGCCGGGCACGCCGATGCTCACGCTCGACGGCAAAATCATTCTCGACCGTGACAGAGTGATCGAGCCGCCCAGGAAGGAAGAGGCTCTCGGCATTGAGGGCGACGATCGGCGCAAGTCTCGTCTCGTCGGCACGCCGGAAGAGTCTGCGGTAGAAAAACCGGCGCGTCCGCTGCCGGTTCCATTCGAACCGGCGGTGGCATTGGCTCGCCGCGACAGCGAAGCTGATGAGCGGCAGCGCAAAGACCTGACCAAATCCGAAATCGACGTGCGGACGCTGCAAACGCCGCTGGAAGAACTGTTAGCCAAGAAACGCGGTCGTCACGAGACGCCGATGTTGCCGGCCCCTCAAAATCCGTTCATTGAAAATGTTGCGCCGCCGGAGGAAGTTCATCGCGACGGCTCTTTTGATGAGGCGGATATTTATGCCGAGACGCCCGCGCCGCCGATTAATTTGAATGAGCCGGAATCGACGATCGATTTTACGGATTTGCTGGCGCCGGAAACGGCGTCCGACAAAACGCCGGCGAGCGAACCGCCGGCCGGCATGATCGATATCAGCTTCGAGGATTTGTTTGCGGGCGGATCGATTTTGGACGAGCAGTCTGCCGTGGTGAGTTCGGAAGAATCTGAGATGAAGACCGCCAATACTTCTCCAACGGAAGAAGCGTCGGCGGAAAGCCTGCCCGCTGATGATGAGGCCTCTTTCTTTGCAGTTGACGATATTTTACGCCAGGAGTTTGACGGCCAGTATGGCAGCTCGACGACCATGGCGGCAACTGATGAAATTGAAAAAGCCGCGAGCCGAGCTGCGGAATCGGCGCATGCGCATAATGAAAAGTCGGCGTCGGCGGCTCGCGTGGCGCCATCCGACATGGACATGCCGTATGTCGACGTGCACGAAATTCTTCAACAGGACGGCATCGACAGCGGCGTGCGCGTCATCGATGAAAACGCCGCGGCAAACGAGAAATCTTTGAGTGAGCCGCCATCGATGTTTCGCGACCACGGCAATTCGATTTATAATGCGCATAACGGCGTCGAGCTCAATCACGGGCGGCGCGAATCGCCGACGCCCTCGCGATTAAATGCAACGCCGGATCGAAAACGCGGCAGCCAAAACGCTTCGTCGCCGGCGAAACGGCTCGAAGATGACCGCGAGCGGCGGTTGATAGCGGGTTTGCGCTATTACAAAAATCAGCATTTTCAGGAAGCGATCGCCGAGTTTGAGAACGCCATTCGTCTTTATCCGGACTTCAAAGAAGCGTTCAGCATTCTCGGCAACGCGTATTTCCGCAATAGCATGTTCAATGAAGCCGCCCTAGCCTATGCGCGCGTCAAGGAAATGGATCCGCATGACACCACCGCGTACGAAAACATGGGCGTGATTTACGCCAATCGCGGCGATTATATGGATGCGATGAAGGAATGGCAGCGCGTGCTGGAGATCGACCCGGGCCGCGACGACATTCGCAGAAAAATCGAGCGCGCCAGCCGCATGTTGACGCGCAAAGCCGTCGCTTAAATTTGGTATTGACTTTTACTTAATCCGCTTGTATATTGCTAATTCGAGGTTGTTGTATGGTTCGAAAGTACCAGGAGTGAACCATGGAAGGTATTCAGGTGTCTGTAGAAAAAGCAGGTCTGCACAACAATATTGCCATCATCAAAGTCGGCGGCTATATTGACACGACCACGTCGGCTGAGCTCGAGCATTCTTTGGATGCCCTGCTCAAGGGCGGGACGTACAATATCATTATTGATCTCGGCAACGTCGATTACATCAGCAGCGCCGGCTGGGGCATTTTCATCAGCGAAATCAAAGGCATTCGCGAAAAAGGCGGCGACCTGAAATTGGTGCGCATGATTCCCGATGTTTATGAAGTCTTCGAGCTGTTGGAATTTCATTACATCCTGAGGGCGTTTGATGCGATTGAAGAAGCCGTGGGCGATTTTGAGGGCGGTGGCGTTGCGGGCGGCGCGTTTAGCCGGTCGCAGCCCGCTCCGGCCCATCAGCACACGACCATGAGAAGTGATGGCCGTGCGGCAATCAAGACCGCGGGCCGGTCCGACATTGCAACTGCTGAGGTGTTCACGCCGGCGTCGGAACCGAAGGGCGCCCCGAATCTCGACGACAAGATTCGACAGGTGGTGCGCGAAAATCCCGAAGCCGGCACGCTGAAAATCAAACAAATGTTGAACACGTCGCGTTACGGCGGTTTCAAAATCAGTTGGTGGGACGTGCGCCGGCGCCTGAAAGATTTGGGCCTCGATTCCAAATCCAGGCGGCTCGACTATTTTCGCAGTGTATGATTTAGCGGCTTCGCCCGCGCCACAAACTAACTTTTGCCTATAAAATTGTTGAAGTACGCTTAATTTTTTTTACCACGTTTGCCCCTGCCATCGTGAAGCCGGCCCCGCCTGCAAGCCGAACGAGAGCGGGGGTTTTTGGTTTTATAGACCCGCGGCGTGCAAAGCTCTAATTTTGCACTGAGATCGATTCATAATTTGTTGTCCAATCGTTTCGGAGGAGCGCGATGGAAAAATACTCACGCCTGACCCGGCCTCAACAGGGCGAAAAAATCCAAATGCAAAACGGCCGGCTTGTCGTGCCGGATCATCCGATCATTCCCTTCATCGAAGGCGACGGCACCGGCCCGGATATTTGGCGCGCCAGCCAAATGGTTTTCGACGCGGCGGTGGCCAAAGCGTATGCTGGCAAACGTCGCATCGTTTGGTTTGAAGTTTTTGCCGGCGAAAAATCTCTGCAAGTTTACGGCGAGAATGCCTGGCTGCCGGATGATACGCTGCTGGCGATGAAAGAATATCTCGTCGGCATCAAAGGGCCGCTCACCACTCCGGTCGGCGGCGGCATTCGCAGCTTGAATGTCGCATTGCGACAAATTTTGGATCTCTATGTCTGCCTGCGGCCGGTGCGCTATTTCAAAGGCGTCCCCTCACCCGTCAAAAAACCGGAGCTGGTCGACATGGTGATCTTCCGCGAGAATACGGAAGACATTTATGCCGGCATCGAATATATGTCCGGCACACCGGAAGCGAAAAAGATCATCGCGTGGCTGCAAACCGAAATGGGCGTGAAGAAAATCCGGTTCCCCGCAACCTCGAGCCTCGGCATCAAGCCGGTCTCGAGCGAAGGCAGCAAGCGCCTGATTCGCGCCGCGATTCGTTATGCGATTCAACAGGACCGCAAGTCCGTGTCGCTCGTGCACAAAGGCAACATCATGAAATTCACCGAAGGCGCGTTTCGCGATTGGGGTTATCAGCTTGCCAGAGAAGAATTTTCCGGCCAAGTCGTGAGCTGGGAAGAATGCGGCGGCAATCCTCCGGCGGGAAAAATTTTGATCAAAGACGTCATCGCCGATGCTTTTCTGCAGCAAATTCTCACCCGTCCGGCGGAATACGACGTCATCGCCACGATGAATTTGAACGGCGATTATATTTCCGACGCGCTGGCCGCGCAAGTCGGCGGCATCGGCATCGCTCCCGGCGCGAATATCAATTATGACAACGGTTACGCGATCTTCGAAGCGACGCACGGCACCGCACCAAAATACGCCGGCCAGGACAAAGTCAATCCCGGCTCCGTCATTCTCTCCGGCGTGATGATGCTCCAATATCTCGGTTGGAAAGAAGCCGCGCGCCTGATCGAAAACGCGATGGGAAAAACCGTTCAGCAAAAAGTCGTGACGTATGATTTCGCCCGCTTGATGGACGGCGCGAAGGAAGTGAAGTGTTCCGATTTTGGCAAAGCGCTTGTGGGCAATATGTAAACGCAGACGAGATGGACGAACGCGGAGAGCGGAACTCAAACCATCATTTTAAGGCAAAACTATGCAAGGCAAAATAATCGATCTTAAACACAATGCTTAAAAAGCTTTTAATGGTTTTGCCCAAAATTATTTTGTCTTTTTTGAAAAAATGTCTCGCGATTTGATTCTCATTATCGATTTTGGCTCACAATACACGCAGCTCATTGCCCGGCGCGTGCGTGAGCTTGGCGTTTATTCCGAGATTAAATCGTGTTACACGCCGGTGGACGAGTTGCTGCGCGCCCGACCTCGCGGCATTATTTTCTCCGGCGGTCCTAATTCCGTTTACGATGCCGGCGCGCCGAGTGTCGATCTAAAAATTTTCCAACAGGCCGCGCCGATACTCGGAGTTTGTTACGGCCAGCAATTGCTGACGCATCTGCTCGGCGGCAAAGTCATTTCCGCGCCGGGACGAGAATACGGCTCGGCCGAGCTCGAAATCACCGCGCCGAATGCGCTCTTTCAAAACGTCGGCACAAGCACGACGGTTTGGATGAGCCATGGCGATTTTGTGGAAAAGCTGCCAGCCGGATTCGTGCCGCTTGCCACAACCGCCAACTCGCCTTTTGCTGCCATCGCCCACTCGCAAAAAAAAATTTTCGGCATTCAATTTCATCCCGAAGTCGCACACACCAGTGAAGGCCGGCAGATTTTGCATAATTTTGTTTTTGATATTTGCGGCTGTGCGGCAAGCTGGTCGTCGGAAAATTTTGTCGAAACGGCGATACAAAAAATTCGCGAACAGGTCGGCGACGCGCAAGTGATTTGCGGGCTTTCAGGCGGCGTGGATTCGGCGGTGACCGCGAAACTCCTGCAGCGCGCGATTGGCAAGCAACTGCACTGTGTTTTCGTCGATCACGGTTTGATGCGCAAAAACGAAGGCGAGCAGATTCACGCCACGTTTACAGAACAGTTTGGCGAAGCTTTTATCGGCGTTGAGGCTGCGCCGCTGTTTTTGGAAAAATTGCGCGGCGTCATCGATCCGGAGCTGAAGCGCAAAATCATCGGCGAGCAATATATTCGCGTCTTTGAAGCAGAAGCGCGTAAAATTCCCGGTGTAAAATTTCTTGCGCAGGGCACGCTTTATCCGGATGTCATCGAAAGCGTTTCCCCGCGCGGCGGACCCTCGGTGACAATCAAAACGCATCACAATGTCGGCGGCCTGCCGGAAAAAATGCACTTGCAGCTCGTCGAGCCGCTGCGCGAGCTGTTCAAAGACGAAGTGCGCAACTGCGGCCGCGTGCTTGGTTTGCCGGAAAATATTCTCGGCCGGCATCCATTTCCCGGCCCGGGTTTGGCCGTGCGCATTTTAGGCGAAATCACGCCGGAGCGATTGCATTTGTTGCGCGAGGCCGACGCGATTTTTGTTGAAGAATTACAGCGCCGCGGCTGGTACGATCAGGTTTGGCAGGCTTTCGCAGTGTTGTTGCCGATTCAGTCCGTCGGCGTGATGGGCGACAATCGCACCTACGAAATGACCATCGCGCTGCGTTCGGTAAATTCCGTTGATGGCATGACCGCGGATTGGTCCAAACTCCCGCATGAGTTGCTGTCGCAGATTTCGTCGCGCATCACCAATGAAGTGCGCGGCCTCAATCGCGTCGTGTATGACGTCAGCTCGAAACCGCCGAGCACGATTGAATGGGAGTAACTCGTCATAATGCCTTCGGGCATTCATAATTTTGCATAAAGATTTTTTTGCATTTTTAGCCAAACGTTTCTATTTTCTGACTATCCCCCCGTTGTTGAGTTGAACGCTGCCGCTTTTTAAAATACCGCAAAGCATCTGCTGAATAAATTGTGAACCAAAATTCCTCGGAAAAAATTTCGGGGAATAGTCGGTGAAGACTTGCCTCTTGACAAAATTGCAAAACGAGGTATATTGTTACCATGCAGCTCTCAATCAATGCTCGCCTTGAAGCGCACAATTCATGAACTGCGCACCGGCTCTTCGCTTCAGGCAAAACCAAGCACTTCAGTTGTGAACATCCAATCGAGAGGAGGAAGTTATGCAATGGTCAAAAACGCTAGTGGCGGGTGTTGTAGGCGGAGTCGTTGCTGCGATTTATAACTTCGTCACGTACGGCATGATTATGGGGAACACCTTCCAAAAGTATACGATCTTTCGCAGCGATGCCAATATGATTTGGTATCCCGTGCTCGCCGTCTTGACGGGCTTGGCGGGCGCCATGCTTTTCGCCAAGACCCGGTCGGCATGGGGCGCCGGCGCAAAGGGCGGGGTGAATTTCTGATTCTGGATCGGCCTGATTGGATTCATCGCCAGTTTTTATAATCCGCTGACGATTGTCGGTTATCCCTATTATCTCGCGTGGTGTACGGGCGTGATTCTGGTCATTGGCTGGATGGTCTACGGCGCCGTAATCGGAGCCATGTATAAAGCTTAATTGATTGTTTGAGAGCTGCATTGCAAAAAATCCTGAATGCCAAATTAGACGGTTGGTGTTCAGGGTTTTTTCTTTAAAATCCTCTTGCCTTTCTCTTCTTCATTGTGTAATTTCACAATGGTTGTCGATTGAAGAGTTGACGAAAAAGTACAAGCATTGGCCAAGGCCCGCGCAATCGGCGCATGCCCAACCCCGCCAGGGCCGGAAGGCAGCAACGGTCAGCGTTGCAATGATGTGCCGCGGGAAACCTTGGCCAATTAATGTTGCACAGCAAGCCGTCATTCAGGAAGAATCTTTTTTGTATCCAGAACGTGTCTCAGGTTCTAAAATGATTCCTCGGAATGACAGTTTCAAGGAAAGCGAATGAGCTACCTCGTCTTGGCGCGCAAATGGCGGCCGCGACAATTTGCTGAAGTGGTGGCACAGGAACACGTCACCCGCACGCTGGAAAATGCGATCACGCAAAATCGGCTCGCTTCGGCTTATCTTTTTACCGGCCCGCGCGGCGTCGGCAAAACCACGATGGCACGCCTGCTTGCCAAAGCGATCAATTGCGAGGCCGGCCCGACGATCACGCCGTGTGATGCCTGTTCGATGTGTCGGGAAATCGCCGAGGGCCGCAGCCTCGACGTGTTGGAAATCGACGGCGCTTCGAATCGCGGCATCGATGAAGTGCGCAATTTACGCGAGAATGCGCGATATTCACCGGCCCGGGGCCAACGCAAAATCTATATCATCGACGAAGTGCACATGCTGACCGAACCGGCCTTCAACGCGCTGCTCAAAATTCTCGAAGAGCCGCCGCCGCATGTGCTGTTTATTTTTGCCACCACCGAAGTTCACAAGGTTCTGGCGACGATTCTCTCGCGCTGCCAGCGTTTCGATTTTCGCCGCGTCCCGCTGCCGGAAATTGTCGAGCAGCTCAGAAACATTTGCGCGAAAGAAGGCGTACAGATTGACGACGCCTCGCTGCTGCTCGTCGCGAAAAAAGCCGAGGGCAGCATGCGCGACAGCCAAAGCTTATTGGATCAAGTCATTGCGTATTGCGGCCAACAAGTGAAGGCGGAAGAAGTGGCGCAGCTTTTCGGCATCATCGATCAGGAAATTTTTTTCGCGTGCACCGAAGCCATTGCTGCGCAAGATGCGAGCAAAGGCTTGGCGTTGAGCGAAAAAATTTACACCACCGGCTATCATCTCGGCGAATTTCTCGAACGCCTCGCCGAGCATTTCAGCAATATTTTGACGACGCGCGTGACGAATAATACGGCGCATTTGTTTGGTCTCGACGGTTATGTCGAGCGCTATAAACAAGCCGCGGCGCAATTTTCAGAGCTCGAAGTGATGCGTGCGATTCAAATGATCACCGACACGCAGCTCAAGCTCAACCGGGTGAACAATCCGCGCGTGATGTTGGAAATGCTGCTGCTGAAAATGATTCAGCCCGCCGCGAGTTCCACTGCGGATGGCGCGGCGCTGGCGAGCCAACGCGCGGAAGGCGAATTTAAAAAAAAGTCGCAGCCAATTATAAATGACGCGCCCGCCGCAAATGATCCCGCGCCGGGTGTCGCCGTCATTCCGCAAATCGCGCCGTCGGTAAAACCGCTGGCGAGCGTCGCCGAGCCGGCAAAACCGCAACGCGCCAGTTTATTTGATTTGGCGGCGTCGACGCAGAAAGTTCCGATTTTGCAAGCCAAGGAAGCGTCGCTGCCGCGCAATACGAACATTGCCGATGCCAAAGAGGCGTTGGAGAAAATTCAACGAAGCTGGCGACGGATTATTGAGCAGGTAACGGCGCAACGCATTTCGCTGGGCGCGTTTTTGGAGTTAGGCGTACCGATGAGCTTGACCGATGGCACGCTGGAAGTCGGTTTCGATCAAGGCAGCGGATTTCAAATCAACTCGGTTAACAATCAAAAAACGTTCATTCAGGAAGTCCTCATCCGCGAGACCGGCTACCGCGTGCGGATGGTTTGCCGCAAAGACGAGAGTAAGGCGCTGCACGAAGCGCGCGCGCGAATGCAAGAGTTGGTTGCAACGAGCCGGGTGACGGCGCTGAACGAACCGGTTGTCGCAACGCCGGCTGACAATGGCGCGAAGAGTGTGGTGTTTGCCAACGGCGCGAATGAGATCAAATCGACGGAGCCGATTGGCGTTCCGGCGAATGGCGCGGCGAAAAGCGCCAACGGCGAAGCGCCAGCTCGGCCGGTTGTCGCAACGCCCGCGACGTTGAATGATTTGTATCAGGCTTATCCCGCGGTTAAAAAGCTGGTCGAAGCTTTGGACGGCGAGTTGATTTGAAAAATAAATTTTGTTGCAACTCTCGGTTGGTTGCAAATTAATTTTATGGGTGCAATTAATTTGTTGAGAAAGAGAATGAGACCATGAGCCGGCTCGGCTTTTCAGATATGTTGAAACAGGCGCAAAAGCTGCAAGAGCAATTTCAGCAGGCGCAGGAAGAATTGATCAATGTTCGCGCCGAAGGCGCGGCGGGCGGCGGCATGGTCACGGCGACGGCGAACGGTAAGCAGGAAATTTTGCAAATCCGCATCGATAAGTCGGTCGTCGATCCTAATGACTTGGAGCTGTTGGAAGATTTGATCGTCGCGGCGGTGAATCAGGCGTTGTCGAAAGCGCAGGAATTGGCGAGCGCTGAAATGAGCAAAGCCGCCGGCAGCGCGCTCTCGAATTTGCCTGGCAATATCAAAATTCCCGGAGTCGAGTGATTTTTAAGAATGCTTTATTCCTCCAACGCCGTCGAAGTCGCCATTGAAGCGCTGGCTAAATTGCCGGGCATCGGCCGCAAATCGGCGCAGCGGCTCGTGTTCTTTTTCCTTAAAATTCCGCGTCCTGAGGTTGAAGCGCTGGCGGCGGCGTTGGTAGCCTTGAAAGAAAAAGTGCGCCGTTGTTCGTGCTGTTTCAATATTACGGAAACCGATCCGTGCCCGATCTGCGCCAGCGCGCAGCGGGACACGCGCGTGATTTGCGTCGTTGAAGAGGCGAACGATGTGCTGGCGCTCGAAAAAACCGGCGAGTATCGCGGCCTTTATCACGTTCTCGGCGGCGCGCTGTCGCCGTTGGACGGCATCGGTCCGGACAATTTGAACGTGCGCGAATTGATCGCGCGCTTGCAAAGCGGAATTGACGAAGTCATTCTCGCCACCAATCCAACCGCCGAAGGCGAGGCG
>Ga0247727_10005214_pt1 | contig 26664 bp, 25 predicted proteins | sample WisWelCaveWW1625_FD_202498 | JGI IMG/M metagenome (GOLD analysis project Ga0247727, IMG submission 202498) | Biofilm microbial communities from Wishing Well Cave, Virginia, United States - WW16-25 | ecosystem: Environmental > Aquatic > Deep subsurface > Groundwater > Cave microbial mat | place...
CCGCTCCGCCCCCGAATCGCCGCCGCCTCCTCGAGAAGCGCGACGGCCTCCGCGTGGCGACCTTGCACCGCGCGTAATCGCCCGATGTTTCGCAGCGAGTTCGCGACCCGCCAGTGACCAGGCCCAAGCGAACCTCTCCAGATCGCGAGCGCCCCGCTGAACGTGCTTTCCGCCTCGGCGTGCCGTCCCTGATTTGCGAGGCTCGTCGCGAGAATCTCGAGGATGCCCGCGACCCCGGTCCCCGTGGGGCCGACGACGCGGCGCTGCCCTTCGAGGACGCGGCGCGCCGTCGCCTCGGCGGCCTCCCACTCGCCGAGCTGGCTCTGCACGGCCGCGAGGTTCGTCTGCACGGCAAGGAGGTGCGGATGATCAGCAGGCAGGCGCGTCGCGAGAATCTCGATCGCTTCTTCGTACAGCGGCCGCGCCTCGGCAAACTCGCTCTGCGCGAAGTGGGCGCTCGCGAGTGCGTTGAGCGCGGACGCCACGGACACCAAGTCGGCGCCGCTTTCGCGCAGCGTCGCGAGCGCCTCATCGACGAGGCGTTCTCGCTCGCCTGGATCCGCGACCGCCTCGGCCAGATCGAGCTTCGCGCGCGCGAGGATCGCGTCATTCGCGTCATGAAGCCCGCTCAGGCGGCCGAGCGATTCACGAAGGAGCGGCTCCCCGGCGGCGGCCCCGCCGGTGCGGTGCGTAAGGCGCGCGAGCTCGTGGAGCGTCGTCGCGGCCTGCGCACTCTCCGCGCCCGACGCCTCCCGTTCGAGCACGAGCGCGCTCTCGAGCAGCGCACGCGCGCGCGCGAATCGGCTCCGCGCTTCGTGGATCTTGGCGAAGACGTGGAGGAGGCGCGCTTCGAGCGCGGGCTGTCCCGCGAGCGCCTCCACTCTCTCCTCGCCGATCCGGATGAGCGTCGCGACGGTCGTCGTGTCCCCCGCGGGCGAGACGGTCGGATCGGACTGCTCGAACAAGCTGATCAAGAGTTGCGCGACCTGCTCGGCCGTCTCTCGCTGGGCATCCGCCTCGCGGCGTTCGGCGAGGATGCGCCGCGACTGCAGCATCGTCACGACGCTCGAACCCGCGAGGAGGAGGACGAACGCCGAAGCGATCGCGACGCCGGTCCGGTTGCGGCCCACGAACCGCCGCGCGCGGTAGCCGAGGCTGTCGCGCTGCGCCGCGACCGGCTGGCCGCGCAGGTAGCGCCGCAGGTCTTCGGCGAACGCTTCGGCTGACGCGTACCGGCGCGCCGGCTCTCGCTGCATCGCCATCATCACGATCGTGTCGAGGTCGCCGCGAAGCTGCGCGCGCCAGCGCGTACCGGCGGCGCTCGGCGGCGAGGGCGCGGCGTGCGTCAGGACGCGGGCGGTCTCCTCGGGAGTCCGCGTCTTGAGTTGGTACGGCCTCGTGCCCGCGAGCAGCTCGTACAGCACCACGCCGAGCGAGTACGTGTCGGTCGCCGTCGTGATCGGCTCGCCCGCGACCTGCTCGGGGCTCGCGTACTCCGGCGTCAGCGCGGGCGCCTCCGGTTGCGTCACCGTCGGCTCGGGCCCCTCGCGCTCCGGGTCGAGCAGCTTCGCGAGGCCGAAGTCGAGTAGCTTCAACCGACCGTCTCGCGAGACGAGGATGTTGCTCGGCTTGAGGTCGCGATGGACGACGAGGTTCCGATGCGCGTGGTGGACGGCCATGCACGCCGTGATGAACAGTTCGATCCGCTCGCGGAGCGGAAGCGCGCGCCGCTCGCAGTAAGCGCCGATCGCCTCGCCGTCGATGTGCTCCATCACGAAGTAGGGCCGGCCGTCGTCGGTCGCGCCACCGTCGAGAAGCCGCGCGATGTTCGGATGATCGAGCGACGCGAGGATCTGCCGCTCGCTCCGAAAGCGGCGGAGTACGTGTTCGGTGTCCATGCCGCGCCGCACGACCTTGAGAGCGGCGACCTGCCGGAAATCGTCCTGGCGTTCCGCGAGGTAGACGGTCCCCATGCCGCCCGCGCCGATCCGTCGCGTGAGCCGGTAATGGCCAACGAGGCGGCCGACGAGCGGATCGGAGTCGGGGTCGGCGTTGGCGTCGTCCGGTTCCGCGGCGGCGCCGGCCTCAGCGGGGATGCGCGCGGCCGGCGACTCGAGGAACTCGGGGTCGTCGTCGTGCGCCCGCAGGAGCGCGGCGACCTCGGTCCGGAGCGCGTCGTCCTGTGCGCCGGCGGCTTCGAGTATTCGGCGGCGCTCGTCGGGCGGGCGCTCGACGGCAGCCTCGAAGAGATCCGCGATCTTCTGCCAGCGTTCCGTGTCCACGAATCCGCCCCTTTTTTCTCCCGGTTCTCCGACGAGATTCAGGCGACAGCTTAGGGCAGTTGCCTCCCGAGGCCTAGCGAGAGCGGCGCGGGCGGGACGGACGTGATGCCGCTCGTGCGCCGCGCTCGCTCAATTCGCGCCGTTTCCGCGCCCTAGAGATCAGCCGACCAAACCCGCGCCGGCAGCCGATTGAGGATAGAAGCTCCGTGCGTCGATACGCTGACGGGAGCCGGGTGCCCGGCGACCGCAAGGGGTAGACTCGCAAGCGACGAACGGATGCCGCACCCGTCGGCCGAGCGACGCGGCGGCGGACTCGCAAAGGATGATCGAGAGATGACGCGAGAAGCGATCACGCAGCTCCTGGTCCGCGCCCAGGAGGGCGACCGGAGCGCCGTCGACGCGGTCCTTCCGCTGCTGTACGACGAGATGCGGCGGCTCGCTTCCCACCACATGCGGGGTGAGCGACGCGATCACACGCTCACCCCGACGGCGCTCGTGCACGAGGCGTATCTGACGCTCGTCGACCAGGAGCGCGTGCGGTGGCAGGGCCGCGGGCATTTCATGGCGGTCGCGTCGACGGTGATGCGGCGGCTTCTCGTTGACCACGCGCGCGACCGCAATCGCCTCAAGCGCGGCGGCGGGGTGCGGCCGCTCGAGATCTCCGCGGTCACGCTCCCCATGTCGGAGGACCAGGCGTTCCAGATGGTCGAGCTCGACGAGCTGATGCTTCGGCTGGAGTCGTTCGATCCTCGCGCGTGCCGCGTCGTCGAGTGCCGATTCTTCGGCGGGCTGTCCGTAGAGGAGACCGCCGAGGCGCTTGAGATCGCGCCGGCCACGGTCAAGCGCGCGTGGCGGCTCGCGAAGGCGTGGCTTCGGAGCGAGCTGGGCGAGTGACGGTGGGCGGACCCGCAACGGGCGTCAGCGCCCGCCGTCAACCGACTTCTCTCGAATTAGAACGGACTGCGGCGCCGACGATGCAGCGAACCGCGCCCGCGCGGCTCGCTCAACCCTTCGGCTGCGGCACGATCCGAATGTACGGCTTCGGCGATTTCCACCCGTTCGGGTACGTCTTCTTCGCGTCGTCGTCCGACACCGAGCCGGCGATGATCACGTCGTCGCCCGGCTTCCAGTTCACGGGCGTCGCGACCTTGTGCTTCGCGGTGAGCTGGAGCGAATCGATCACGCGCAGAACCTCGTCGAAGTTCCGGCCCGTCGTCATCGGGTAGGCGATCATCAGCTTGATCTTCTTGTCCGGCCCGATCACGTACACGTTGCGCACCGTCTGGTTGTCCGCCGGAGTCCTTCCCTCGCACGTGCCGACCACGTCCCCCGACAGCATCCCGAATAGCTTAGAGATCGAAAGGCTTGGGTCGCCGATCATCGGAAAATTCGGCGCGTAACCCTGCGTCTCCTTGATGTCGTTCGACCACCGCGTGTGACTCTCGACGGGGTCCACGCTCAGCCCGATGACCTTCGTATTCCGTTTCTCGAACTCGGGCTTCAGCTTCGCCATGTACCCGAGCTCGGTCGTGCACACGGGCGTGAAGTCCTTCGGGTGCGAGAAGAGCACCGCCCACGAGTCGCCGATCCAGTCGTGAAAGCGAATCTTTCCGGTCGTGGTCTCGGCCTCGAAATCGGGGGCCGTGTTGCCGATCTGAAGAGACATGCGACACCTCCTTCTTCGACTCTCGATGTCAACGCCCCGCGGGGCGGGGCGAGGGGATTCCTGTCGGGGAAGAGTGATACCGGAAGATCGACGCGGTTTCCAGCCCCCCCCCGAGCCGCAGGGCGAGCGGCAGGCGCGCGACGCGGCCGCGAATGAGCGGCGCGGCCCGTCGCTGGAGCCGCTACTTCAGCGCGTCCGCGCCGCCGACGATCTCGGCGATCTCCTGCGTGATTTGCGCCTGGCGTGCGCGGTTGTATTGGCGGGTGAGAAGGCGGATCAGGTCTTCCGCGTTGTCGGTCGCGTTTTTCATCGCAACGCGGCGCGCGGCCTGCTCGCTCGCCGCCGCCTCGAGGAACACGCGGTAGATCGCATTCTTGACGAGGAGCGGCAGGAGCGCGTCGAGGATTTCTTCGGGCGACGGCTCGAGCAGGAAGTCGGGGGGCGCGCTCGCGACGGCAGCACCCGCCCCGCTCGCCGCTCTCTTCGCCACCGCGGCCGCCACAACCTCTTTCACTTTCTCCGCGAGCGGCAGCAGCACCTCGACCGTCGGCGGCTGCGACACGAGCGACCGAAACGCCGGGAACACGAGCCGCACTTCGTCGATCTCACCGTCGAGGAACGCGCGGATCATCTCGCCGCCGAATCGCTCCGCGATCCGAAAGTCGGGCTTGTCGGTCAGGTCGGCGCTCGTCGACTTCATCGTGTAGCCCGCGTACCGGAACGCCGCGATCCCCTTCTTGCCGAACGCGTGGAGGTCTACGGACGCGCCCCGTTCCTCGGCGCCGGCCACTTGCTGCTTCGTCGTGCGGATCACGTTCGCGTTGAGCGCGCCCGCCAGCCCGCGGTTCGACGTGATCGCGACGATCGCGACGCGCTTCACCTTCTCGCGCGGCGACAGGAGCGGAAACTTCGCGCCGAGCGTTGCGACGTCGAGCGACGCGAGGATCTCGGCGAGTTTCTGCGCGAACGGCCGCGCCGCCGTCACCCGCTCCTGCGTCTTCTTCATCTTCGAGGTCGCGACGAGCTCCATCGTCTTCGTGATCTGCCTCGTCTTGCCGAGGCTCCGGAGCCTTCGCTTGATCTCGCGCGGCTTCGCCATGGGCTATTGCGTGTTCCGTGTGGGTCGCGGCGCGGCCGACCCGCCGCTTTCGGGCTCTTCCGGGAGATCACGAAGGGCCTCCGGCGCAAGATCCGCTCCGTTCGGCCAAACGATGGTCCCACACACCGGGTCGACAGCGACCTCCGCGAAACGAGCCGGCTCTCGCAGCGGGGCGAACACGGGGCCGGTCAGAAGAGGGAGGACGTCAACCCTCTTCCGGGTTCCGTCATTGAACGTGAGTCGCAGCGAGTGCGGGCCGCAGACCGTCGCTTGGATGATGTGCAACATCGTCGCGCTCCTCATGGCTCACTCGAGCGGAGCGATGGGCGCGAGTGGTTGGTGCGCCTGTGCCCGCTCCCAGTCCTGCTCCAGCTCGTTCCGATGGAGGCGAGCCCACTCTGTGACAAGCGCCTGCGCGCGTCGTGGGAGCCGCCCGTCAATGATGTTCCCGGACGCGACAGAGACTTCGGCCTCGTAATCGCTGTAAATCGCATGAAAGTGCGGCGGCGCGTGGTCGCTGAAATACATGTATATGAGTATTCCATAGAACTCCGAAATTCTCGGCACGGCCCAACCCCGCCTCCCAACCCAATCCGCCCTTGCGCCCTGCTCAGATTGCGGCGGCGGCGCCTCGAAAAAGCGCGTGCCGACTCCGGCCTACCCCTTCCAGGCCGCCTTGAACTCCGCGACCGCGTTCCCGAGCGCGTCTTCCGTCTCCTTCGAGATGTCCTTCTCCTTCGCGATCGCGTCGAGGAGCGCGCGCTTCCGATCCCGCAGGAACGCGAGGAAGTCCTTCTCGAACGCGCGGATTTTCGCGACCGGCACCTCGTCGAGGTGCCCGCGCGTCCCCGCGAAAAGGATCGCGACTTGCTCCTCGACCGGAATCGGTTGGTACTGCGGCTGCTTGAGCACCTCGACGAGCCGCACGCCGCGGTCGAGCTGCGCCTGCGTCGCCTTGTCGAGGTCGGTGCCGAGCTGCGCGAACGCCTCCAGCTCGCGGTACTGCGCGAGGTCGAGCCGCAAGCTCCCCGCGACCTTCCGCATCGCCTTGATCTGCGCGTTCCCGCCGACGCGCGACACCGAGATCCCGACGTGCACGGCCGGCCGCACCCCCGAGAAGAACAGATCGGGGACGAGGTAGATCTGTCCGTCGGTGATCGAGATCACGTTCGTCGGGATGTACGCGGACACGTCGCCCGCCTGCGTCTCGATGATCGGGAGCGCGGTGAGCGAGCCGCCGCCGTTCGCGTCGGACAGCTTGACCGCGCGCTCGAGAAGGCGCGAGTGGAGGTAGAACACGTCGCCGGGGTAGGCCTCGCGGCCCGGCGGCCGCCGCAACAACAGCGCGAGCTGCCGGTACGCCGCGGCCTGCTTCGACAGGTCGTCGTAGATGCAGAGCGTGTCCCGGTTCTTCGAGTACATGAAGTACTCGGCCATCGCGCAGCCGGCGTACGGGGCGATGTACTGCATCGGCGCCGGATCGCTCGCCGACGCCATCACGACGATCGTGTACTCCATCGCGCCGCTCTGCCGCAGCCGCTCGACGACGCCCGCGACGGTCGAGGCCTTCTGTCCGATCGCGACGTAGACGCAGATGACGCCCGTCCCCTTCTGGTTGATGATCGTGTCGATCGCGATCGCGGTCTTGCCGGTGCCGCGGTCGCCGATGATCAGCTCGCGCTGGCCGCGCCCGATCGGGATCATCGAGTCGATCGCCTTGACGCCCGTCTGGAGCGGGACCTTCACCGGCTGGCGCTCGACGACGCCAGGCGCCCGGTACTCGACCGGCCGGAACTCCTTCGAGGTGATCGGCCCCTTGTTGTCGAGCGGCGCGCCGAGCGGGTTGACGACGCGGCCGACGACCGCGTCGCCGACCGGCACCTCGATGATCCGCTTCGTCCGCCGGACGGTGTCGCCTTCCTTGATGTGGAAGTACTCGCCGAGGATGACCGCCCCGATCGATTCTTCCTCGAGGTTGAGCGCGATCCCGAACACGTCGTGGCCGAAATCGAGCATCTCGCCCGACATCGCCGAGCGGAGCCCGTGCACGCGCGCGATCCCGTCGCCGACCTCGAGAACCGTGCCGACCTCGTCAATCTCGAGGTCGTGCTGGAACGTCTCGATCTGTTTCTTGATGACGGCGGCGATCTCTTCGGGGCGAAGCTTCATCGTCATGATGCGGAGCCTTTCTCGTGGTTCGGGTTTGCCATGTGGCGCGCGAGCCGCTCGAGGCCGGTCCGGAGCGTCCCGTCGACGAGCGTGTCGCCGACGCGCAACAGGACGCCGCCGAGGATCGCCGGGTCGATCGTCTCGTCGAGCACGATCCGCCCGCCGAGCTTCCGCGCGAGCGTCTCGGCGATCCGCGACTTCGTCGCCTCGTCGAGCGGCGCCGCCGTCGAAATCGTCGCGCGCCGCTCGTTTCGTTCCGCGGCGCGGATCGCCTCGTAGCTCTCGGCGATCCGGCCGAGCGCGCTCTGCCGACGCTTCCGGACGAGCAGGAGCATGAGATTCAGAACCGGCGCGCCGACCTGCGTCCCGAACGTTTCGCGGATCATCCCCTCGGTCTCTTCGCGCGACAGTTCCGGCGACTCGATCAGGAGTCGAAACGACGGGTTGTCGCGCAGCATCGTCAAGACCTCGGCCAGGTCGTCGCCGACCGCTTCGACGGCACCCTTCTCCTTCGCGAGCGCGAACAGCGCCTCAGCGTACACGCGCCCAACGCCGCTCCCCACACCACTCGCCGCGCCCGCGCTCACTTCACGTCCCGCTTCTCCATCCCGTCGATGAAATCTTTCACGAGGCGGCGGTTGTCCTCGGAGTCGAGGTTCCGCTTGATCAGCCGCGACGCGGCGTCGATCGCCAGTCGCGACGCTTCCGTGCGAACCGCCGCGATCGCCTGCTCCTCCTGTTGCGCGATCTCCCGCTTCGCCCGCTCGAGCAGCGCCTCCGCCTTGGACTGGCCGTCCGTCAGCATCGCGGCGACCTGCGCCTCCGCTTCGCGCTGCGATTTCGCGCGATGCTCGTCCGCTTCGGCGAGCGACTTCGCGAGGAATGCCTTCTGCTCCGCGAGGAGCGCCTCGGCTTTCTGGCGCGCCTCGTCGGCATCCCGCACCGACTTGGCGATCGCCTGCTCGCGCGCGTCGAGCGCCTTGAGGATCGGGCCCCACGCGACCTTCCCGAGAATCACGACGAGCAGGACGAACGAGACGATCGTCCAGACGATCAGCCCGGGGTTGATTGTGAGAATGCTGTCCACGCGTCAGCCCTAGCCCTGCTTCATCCCCAACAGAATGCAGATGACGAGGGCAAAGAACGCGACGCCTTCGATGAGCGCGGCGGCGATGATCATCGCGCCGCGGATGTTTCCGGCTGCCTCCGGCTGGCGAGCCATTCCTTCGAGCGCGGCCGATGCGAGCCGGCCGATGCCGTAGCCTGCGCCGATGACCGTGAGGGCCGCACCGAAACCGGCGGCGAGAAAGGCGAGGTTCATTTTGGTCGTAATCCTCCTTTCAGGGGTTTCGAGGTCCCGGTCAGCGCGGACGGCGCCGGCCGCGATCCCACGATTCGAGCGCTAGTGCTCCGGGTGCGCGCACGCGCTCACGAACAAGATCGACAAGAACGTGAAGATGTATGCCTGGAGGAACGCCACGAGAAGCTCGAGCGCGCTCACGAACAGGACGAAGCCGATGACCGCCGGCGCGATGAAGATGTTCTTGAAGACGAACAGAAGCCCGAAGAACGTCAGGATCACGACGTGGCCGGCCGTCATGTTGGCGAACAGACGAATCGTCAGCGCGAACGGCTTGGTGAGCTGGCCGAGGATCTCGACGGGGATCATGATCGGGAGAAGCCACATCGGAATGCCCGGTGGCGCGAAGCTCTTGAGGTAGCCGCCGAGGCCGTTTTCCCGAACTCCGGACGCCTGCATCACGAACAGCGTCGTCAGCGCGAGCGCCGCCGTGACCGCGATGTTTCCCGTCGCGGTGTGCATGAACGGCACGAGCCCGAGGAGGTTCGCGAACAGGACGAAGAAGAAGACGGTCAGGAAATAGGGCGTGAACTTGTGGCCGAGGTGGTGGCCCATCACGTCCTCGACCATGTCCTTCTTCACGAACACGACGAGCGATTCGAACAGGTTGTGGAAGGCGCCCGTCGGGAGCATCGAGCGGCTCTTTCGCGCGAGGGCTCCGAACACGAGCACGTTCAGCGCGACGACGACCCAGAGCATGATGACGAGCTTCGTGATCGAGAGATCGATGGCAAGGCCGCCGACCTTCACGGGTGGAAGCGGGAAGACGACCTCGTCCTTGAGATGGTGGAAGAGGTGGGTGAAGACGTCGTCGCCCGCGGCGTGCGCGTCGCCCGCGGCGTGTTCGGCGGGGGCCGCGTGCTCGGCAGCGCCGCTCTCGTGCTCGTGCCCGGGCTCATCCGAGGTGGCTGTCGCGGCGCCGGCGAATCCGCACGCCGCCACGATGGCGACGAGGAGCGCCGCGGCCGAAGCTGCGCCGTGCGCGCGCGGCGCCCGCGGCGCGCGCTGACGGTCGAGCTGCCAGATGACGCAGTACACCTCGTAGCCCATCAGCGGGAAGAATGCGGCGACGAGCGTGATCAGCGTCGCGCGGACGTCGATCGTTCCGCTCGCCTGCGCAAACCACGCAGCCGCCCCGAGCAGCGCGAGGCGGCCGAGCATCCCGATCACGAACGACGACAGGAACTGCCTGTCGCCGCGGCGCCCTCCCCACGAAAGCAGGAAGAAGCTGCCGAGAACGTTTACGGCCGAAACGCCCAGCCCGAGCAAGATGCCCGAGCGGTGTGCCCCGGGAAAGAGGCGCGGGAACAGCGCGTCGAGGGCGAGGTAGAGCGCGGCGACGATCAGCGCGCTCCCCAGCAGGAATCTTCGAGTGATCGTCACGTCGGCGGCGGCTTCCGATCTGAGTTGTTGCCGAGGCTACGGATGAGATAGATGAACCCTCCCGCTCCCCCGGCGAACGCGCCGATCAGGGTGAACAGAGGAAGGGTCCCGAGAACCGAATCGAGTTTGTAGCCGAGCCCGAGGAAGAGGAGGATGGCGAGGGCGAGGGTGATCCCGAGGCCGACGTAACGGTACGCGTCGAGCTCTTCTTTCGACCCGCCACGGACGCCTCGGAGGAATCGCCGGTAGCGATTCTCCCCCTCCGGTCCCTGGGCCATTCTCAACAAACCTCGACATTCTAGAGAGGCGTTTCGCGGAGATCAACCCGAAAAATCGCGGGGGCGCCAACGGCGAATCGCCGGCGTCGTCGTTTTCGTTGTCGCTGTTGTTGGCGCCGTCGATCGCAGCGAAGTTCCGCACGGAGTGGGGCGCGGCGCCCCGCGCGGTCTCGGGACGCCGCATCCGCCACCGCCGGCCCTCTACATTTTTTGCGCGAGCGTGATCGTCGGGGTCGTGGGCCGCGACGGGGTCGCGGACGCGCCGACCGAGCTGGTCGTGCCGGACGAGCTGGTCGCGCCGGTCGTACTCGCGGGAGCCCCGGCGTCGCGCGCAGAGCCGGACGCGTCGCGGCGTCCCGCCGTCTTCGACCCCATCTTGCAGCTTCCCTCGAACACGACGCCTTCTTCGATGATGAGGCTGGGGGTTTCGACCTCGCCGAACACTTCGCAGCCGCTGTGGAGTTCAACCTTTCCGGTCGCGTGAATGTTTCCCTCGAGTCGGCCGCCGATGATCGCGCGCTTCACCTTCACGTTCGCGCGCACGATGCCTTCTTTCCCGACGACGAGCGTGTCGCCTGTCTCGAGATTCCCATCGAACTCGCCGTCGATACGGACGCTTCCGTCGCAGCGGAGCGTTCCGTTCATCCGCGTTCCTCTGGCGAACACCGAGCCGGTCTTCGGGTCCACCGTTTCCGTCTGGGGCCGCTCGGGGGTTCGCTCCGGGGTCCGCTCCGGCATGCGCATCGGAGTTTCCTTCACGTCCGCCTCCCTCACCGGTTTGTTGCCGAACATCGGGTGGTACCTCCCTGGGTCATCCCAAGATCATTCGACCGGGGTTCGACATGTCGAGCCCCGGTCGAGCCTCCGCCGCCTCCGGTCCACCGCCGGCTCGGGGGGCCAGCACGTCGCCACTTCATTGCCGCTTCATTCCGCTCGATTCGCCGCCTCCTTCGCCGCGTCGCGAGCGGGCGCGACGCGCGGTGTCAGAAAGAGGCGCGGGTCGAGTGCGAATCCATCTTGCCGAACCTCGAAATGAAGGTGCGGCGCCGTGCTACGGCCCGTGTTCCCCACCCGTCCGATCCCCTGGCCCTTCGTGACCGCCTCGTCGCGCCGAACCGTCAGCGCGGCGTTGTGGCCGTAGAGGGTCATCAAACCCCCGCCGTGATCGATCGCGAGCAGGAGCCCGTACTGGGGATCGCTCCCCGAAACGACGACTCGCCCGGCGGCAGCCGCGGCCACGAGCGTTCCCGAAGCGGCCACGATGTCGATGCCGCTATGGGGACCCTCGCCGCCGCGAAGCTCCTGAAACTCCGAGCTGATCCACCCCTCGGCCGGCCACGCGAACGGGTTCGCGCGTCCGACCGCCGCGGGGTCGATGCCCGCAGAGCGCGAATCGAGCCGCGGCGGCTCGACGAGCGCTCCGTCCACCGCTGCCGCGCCGAGCTCCGGATCGATGTCCGCGCGAGCGCCCGCACCAACGTCGGCGCCGGCGCCGGCAATTCGCCCGCCACCAGGCGGCGGGACCGCGCGCGGCTCCGGCGATAGCCCGGCCCACGAACGGATCTCGCGATCGACATTTCGGAGCGCGGCCAGTTCCTGCTCGAGCGCGAGGACCTTTTGCATGTTTTGCTCGAGCTCCGCGTTCCGCCGTCCGAGTCGGTCTGCCAGTTCGGCCCGGTGCGCGAGATCTACGACCCGCGTCAGCAGGAACCCGAAGAGGACGACCATCAGAAAGAGCCCGAGCCCGGCGGCGTATAGAGGCGTGCCCGATAAGGTCCATTCCGCCGACGGCCTGGCTCCGGCCTCGGAGATCACCCGGATCGAGATTCCTCGCCTATTCAATGAACTTGAGGCCCTTCCCCGAAATTCCGACCCGCGCGCAGCAACGCCGGGCGTGCGGTTCCGGGGAGCCGGAAACCGGTGGCGATCGTAGGCGCGGGGCCTTGTGCCGTCAAGCGTTTTCCGGTTTCGGGGCGATCGGTGGCGCGCACCCTCCCCTTGGCTCTGAGTCTGCTCGACATTCGGCCCCATCCCACCATCACGCGGGGGGGCGTTCGCCATCGAACGCTCAATTTATCGGCCTTACGTCCATTGTGTGCGCGACTGTCGGTTGTGTCCGGGTGTCATTTTTGATTTTGCCTGTCTTTCATGCGTTCTCCGCGAGAAAAACCGCGATCAGTCGCTCGAGCTCCTCTTGGGAGTAGTACTCGATCTCGATTCGCCCGCCACGGCCCGCGATGTGGATTCGCACCCGTGTTCCGAGCGCTGACTGGAGCCGCTCGACAAGCGCTGCGAGCGTGGCGTCAGGGCGGCGCTCGAGCCGCCTCCGCGCCCGCCGGGGAACCGGCCCCACCGATGCGAGCAGCCGCTCGAGCGCACGGACCGACAGCCCCTCGGAGACGACTCGCTTCGACCATTGCTCCTGCGATTCATGGCCTTCGAGTCCGGCGAGCGCACGGGCGTGGCCCGCGGAAATGTCGCCTCGCGAAACCGCCTGACGGACGGACTCGGCCAGGCGGAGCAGCCGGAGGGTGTTCGTGACGGACGACCGGTCCTTGCTCAGTTTTTGCGCAAGGTCTTCGTGCGTGTAGCCGCAGTCACGCTGGAGCCGATCGATCGCATAGGCGAGCTCGATCGGGTCGAGGTCCTCCCGTTGGATGTTCTCCACGAGAGCGATCTCGAGCAGCTCGCGGTCAGGAATATCTCGGATAACCGCCGGGACGGTCGCCCGGCCGAGCGTTTCCGCAGCCCGAAACCGCCTCTCGCCCGCGACGATCTCGTACCCGCCGCCGGGTCGGGGTCGGAGCAGGAGCGGCTGGAGAAAGCCCTTCTCCTGGATCGAGTCCGCGAGTTCCCGGATTTTTTCGCGCGAGAAGGCCTTCCGCGGCTGGTGGGGGTTCGGGGAGATCGCCGAGAGCGCGACCTCGACGACCTGTTCGCCCGGCGAGAGCCCGGTGTCCTGGTTGCTATCCGATAGAAGAGCGCCCAGCCCCCTGCCCAACACCCGCTTTGTCACTTTCTATAACCTCCTTTGCTAGGCGGAGATAACTCTTGGATCCCTGGGACGAGACGTCGTACAAGAGGATCGGCTTCCCGAAGCTTGGCGCCTCCGAGAGGCGGACGTTCCTCGGGATGACCGTCTCGTAAACTTTCTCGGGGAAGTAGCGGCGTGCCTCGCCGGCGACCTGCTTCGAGAGGTTCAGGCGTCCGTCGAACATCGTCAGGAGAACGCCTTCGATCCCGAGTCCGGGATTGAGCCCCTTCTGCACGAGGCGCACCGTGTTTAGGAGCTGCGTCAGTCCCTCGAGCGCATAGTACTCGCACTGAATTGGAATGAGCACCGTGTCCGCTGCGACGAGGGCGTTCACGGTCAGGAGACCGAGCGACGGCGGGCAGTCGATCAGGATGAAATCGTACGCTTCGCGATGGGGCGTCAGCGCACGGCGGAGCCGGCTCTCGCGGCTCTCTTCGTTGACGAGCTCGATCTCGGCGCCGACAAGGGCCCGCCCGGACGGAACGAAGTCGAGGAACTTGAGCTCGGTCGGCTGGCGGACCTGCTCGATGCCGACGCCGTTGATCAGAACATCGTAGACGGTCGGCTGTCCGGGCTCGGGCCGAACACCCACCCCGCTCCCCGCGTTGGCCTGGGGATCGAAGTCGACGAGTAGAGTCTTCATCTCCGCCGCGGCGAGGCTGGCGGAGAGATTGACGGCCGTCGTCGTCTTCCCGACCCCGCCCTTCTGATTCGCAATGGCGACGATGCGGCCCACCCAAAACCCCCATGACGACGGAACTGGACGACGGAGCTTCCTGAGCGTGAGCCGCGCGAGCGCCTACGCGCCCTGGAGAGAATCCGAATCTCGCGGTCCGACCCGGCCGACCGCGACCCTCGCGTTTCCATGTTCCACGTGGAACTCGCGGTGGGCCGTCTCGTACTCCCGGCCCGAGTTGGTTCCACGTGAAACGTCAGCGCGAGTCGATACGCCTTCGGAAAACGAGCGTGGGGCAACCTATAAGACCGACGTCTTTCGTTGTCAATGAATCGATGCGCTGTTCGAGCCATTCCATAGATCGCAGAGTTCCCAGCCGTTCCGCCGCCACGATTTCATCCATCGCGCGCGCGCCCTTCGACATGACGAGCAGGCCTCCGGGCGCGAGATGGGCCGAGACCTCAGGTACGACGTCGGAGATTGGGCCGACGCCCCGGACGAGGACCCGATCGAACGGCGGTGAGTGCGCGCGGCTCGCCTCGTCGATTCGTCCGGCGACGGCGGCGTTCGGGAGCTCGAGCGTTCTGACGGCGTGCCGGAGGAAGACCTGCTTGCGTGCTCTCGACTCAAGGAGGAGCACTCTCGCTTCCGTGCGGAGAGCCGCGACCACGATCCCGGGGAGGCCGCCGCCCGTCCCGAAGTCGAGGACCGCGAGCGACGCCTCCGGTAGCCAGCGGAGGAACCCGGCGCATTCCACGAAATGCCGCGCCACGACGCGGCCCCCGTCGCCGGCTGAGACGAGGGAGTACTTTGCGTTCGATTCGGCGAGAAGATCTCGAAATCTCGCGAGCTTCAGCTCCGCTGCGGGCGTGACTTTCTCGCCGAGCGCTTCGAGTCGAGAAAGAACCGGTGAGAGGTCTTCCGTCAATGGAGTTCCAGGCTTCTCCGAAAGGGATCTCGTCGTGGATTGCGATTGGCGCCGGGCGATTGGCGGCGGCACTTCCTGGCCGAAGGGCGGCGGTGGCTCACTCTGCGCCGAGCCAGCTGGCGCTCTGCCCGGTCGGCGGCCCGTCCGGTCGGTGGCTTGTTTGGTCGGCGGCGGGCGCAGCCGATGACGGGCGCGGCCCACCTCGCGTGCGCGCGCGGCGCGCAACGCACGGCGCGCGGCGCGCGGCGCGCAATCGCCGCCAGCCCCTGCCGGCGCGCGCCCCTCCGCCGCACTGCCTGGAATCCGCCGGTTCGAAGGCGTCTCCGGAGAAGATCCCGCCTAAGACGCGCGCGCGCTGGCCCGGCGCCGGACGCGACGGCGTCCCGCCTCCGGCTTCGTGCTCGGCTTGGTGTCCAACTCCTCCATCGGTTTTCCCCCGCGCGCCCGGTAGCCGCCCACGTCAACCTTCACGACCGGCCGGTCGTCGCGCGCTTTCGTCATGATCCGGTGCGCGAGGTGCTCGAGCGCCAGGAGGGTCTGGCCGTGACGGCCGATGAGGAGCCCATCGGCTCCTTGTGTGGTGACCTGGACGCAGGGCGCTCCACCCAACGAATCGACGGTCACCTTGGCCCGAACGCCCATCATCCGGAGGATCCCATCGACAATCTCCCGCGCGCGCTCGGCCTCGGCGGCATCGGGCGCCGCGCTCGACACGGCGCCGCGCCGCCGCACGCGCACCCGAACGACGGGCCCTCCGAATAGGCCGAGGAATCTATGGCGGCGCTCTTCGACGAGCGCGACCTCTGCGTCAACGCGGGCGATTCCAAGCCGAGCGACCGCGCGCGCGACCGCCTCCTCCCTCGTCCGCCCCGTTGCTTCCACCATCCCACCTCTCCCTTCTCCCGTTGGCCGGTCCGCGTGCCAGGCTGTGTGCGCATCGGCGTCTCGTGGACCGCTTGAGCCATGATGCATTTATTGGCCGATAGTTATGCCGCTTGGGCCACTGGGGCCGATCGCTCTTTGCGCTCAATAAGGTACTGCTGCGCGATTGTCAACAAGGTGTTGGTCAGCCAGTAGAGCACGAGCCCGGCAGGGAACCTGAAAAACGCGAGCGTCATGACGATGGGCATCATCCAGAGAAGCATCTTCTGCTTCGGGTCAACCGCCGTCATCTTCTGTTGGAAGTAGGTCGAGATCCCCATAAGGATCGGGAGGACGCAGACGCCGTTCCCGACGAACGGGAGCGTGAACGGGAGCGTGAAGACCACGTCGGGCGACGCGAGGTCCTGGATCCAGAGCCCGAACGGCGCCTGCCGCAATTCGATCGTCCGCCTCAAGACGTTGTACAGGGCGATGAACACCGGCATCTGAAGGAGCATCGGCAGGCAGCCCCCCATCGGGTTCACCTTGTTTTTCTTGTACAGGGCCATCGTCTCCTTGTTCAGCCGCTGCGGATCGCCCTTGTGGCGATCGCGGAGCGCCTGAAGCTCGCCCTGGATCTTCTGCATCTCGCGCATCGACTTGATGCCCTGGTGCGAGAGCGGATAGAACGCGACCTTCGCGGCGGTCGAGACGAGCACGATCGCGACGCCGTAATTCGGAATCAGTTGGTAGATGGCCTGCATCAGCCACAGCAGGAATTGCGAAATCGGCTGCACGAGCCGCCACCCGAACTCGATCGCCTCGCCCATGTGGAGAGGCGAGGCTTCGAGCAGCCGAAAATCTTGCGGACCCGCGAAGATGGAGATCGCACGGCCCGCGGTCGCCCCGGCGATCAGCGGAACGGTCAGGTCGAGCCCGATCGATCGCGCGCCGGCGGCCGGGCGCATCGCGACCTCGAGCGGCGGGGCTCCCTGCGGCGCAAGCCCGACGATGAAGTACTTGTTCGTGATCGCGGCCCAGCGGATCTTGCCGTTCCACGCAAGCTCCTCACCCTTCTTCATTCCTGAGAGATTCTTCCGCCGAATGCCGGCATCCTCGCGGAGCGCGCCGGCCAGGAACCCGTGGTCTTCAGTGGCGTCCTTTTCGGTCAGGGCCAGGCCCGCGCCGAGGTCGAGCGTGTAGGCGCTGACCGCCGGTGCGCCGGCGTCGGAGCGGACGTCGATCTCCATCGTCCAGTCGTAGGATCCGGCGCGCATCGCGTATCGCTTCGTGACGTGGAGGCCCGGGAGCGGCTCGCCCGAAAACGTCACGGCGCCGGCGCCACCGCGCGTGAGCGGGAGGCTCGTATAGTCGACCGCGAACACGAAGTCGTCGAGCACGAGATTGCCCGAAGTCGTTCGAAGCGTGAGGCCGAATGCGCCCGGGCCATCCTCGGGGACAAGGTCGACGACGCCCCCGCGGTGGGACGGAAACTTGAGTAGCGAGAGGCTCCCGATCCTCGCGCCGCGAGTCGAGAGTACGGCGCGGAACAGATCGGTTTCGATGGTGACCGGCGCGTCGGGAAGGCCGCTCTCGATCGGAGCGAGCGCGCCGGCCTGGCCCGCGGCGCCCGCGGCGGTCGCCGCGCCCGGTGCGCCGTCGGCGCCGGCGGCCTCTCCACCCGGCGCACCCGGCCCGCCCGAAGGCGCACCCGCTTCGCTGACGCGCGGCGACTCCTGCATCGCCGGAGCCCGCGTTTCAGCTGCGAGAAGCGAGTCGCGCGCAGCGAGCATGCTCGCCCGCCGCGCCTGCTCCTGCGGGCCCAACACGACAACCTGCCAAACGACGAGAACGACGAGCGCGAGCCCGACAGCCATGAGCGTTTGCTTTTCCATCAGGAGCGGTGCGCCCTTCTCTCTGTGTGGGTCGGTTGGTACGGGATCGGTCGGCGGCGAGCGAACGGCGCGGTCATGGAACGGGATCGAACCCGCCGTGGCGGCCGGGCCGGCATCGCACGAGTCGCCGCGCCGTCAGCGCGAGGCCGCGCGCGAGCCCGTGACGCCGGATCGCCTCTCCGGCGTACTCCGAACACGTCGGTTCGAAGCGACACGCGCGCGGAAGCAAGGGAGAGACGAGAAGCTTGTACAGGCGCAAGAGGCCGACGGCCGCGAGCGCGGCCCGGCTCGGGCGCGCACTCTGCGCCGCACGCTCCGCCGATGTCAGGCTCGCGGTCTCTGCCGCGAAAGAGGGCGCCGTGTATGAAGGATCGGAACTCGTCACGATGTGCGATTTCCTATTCGAGCAATCCGTGGCGGGTGAGGAGCGTTTCGAGCTCGGCGCGGATGTCGTCGCCGGCGGCGCCCGCGATCTCCGGCCGTGCGATGACGAGGATGCTCGCGCCGCGATCGGACCGGAGGCGCGGGCGGATGCGGCGCAGCGCTTCGCGCAGGATCCGGCGCGCGCGGTTCCGCTGTACGGCGCCGCCGACTCTTCGCGGTGTGATCACGCCGACGCGGTAGTCCTGCGCCTCTGCGATGTACATGGTGACTCGCTGGCCTCGGATGCAGGCGCCGCTCTTCCGAACGGCGCGGATGTCGTCGCCGCGGTTGAGGCGCCCTTCGCGTGGGAACCGCTCCGACGCGCGCGCACCGCCCGGCGCTCGCGTGCCGCCCGAGCGGCGATCAGACGCTGACGCGCTTGCGCCCTTTGGCGCGCCGGCGCGAAAGGACCGCGCGACCCTGCTTCGTGCTCATCCTCTTGCGAAACCCGTGCGTCGATTTGCGGCTCCGGTTCGACGGCTGGTATGTCCTCTTCACGACTTCGACTCCTTAAACGAGTGTGGGTGTGCCGACTCCGAAAGTCCGCAGTGTATCCGCGCGGCGAACTCCGTGTCAACTGCCGCGAGACTTCCGGCGAAATCTGGCGCGGCGCGAGCGACATCGAAAAAAATGCGCGAGCCCGGAAGAATTCTCTTGCGTGCTCGCGCGACGCAGCGCTAAAATGCGCGGCCCTAGCGGGAGGAAATCTGCGTGGACAAGTTTCCACAAGGGCGGTTGAACTCTCCCCTCCTCGGACGATCTTCGGTCTCCCCGCTCGGGTCGTTCACAACGGAAGTGTGCAGAACGTCGGCTTGTCGAACCCTCATCGGGCGGGTAACTGTCGGCATTTTCGGTGAGATCCAAACTTCTCCCTACTTGTGGACAACCTCGGAATCCTTTCCGGGAGGCGGCCTGCAGCCTTGCGGGCCCCCTCCCGGCAAACGCCGAGGGAAACCCACTGGAGATCTCCTGTGGATAACCTGTTGGCAACCCCCGAAACGCCATCGCCGCATGCCGTCCCAGAGTCGAGCCCCTCTCGTGGCGCGGAAATCGCCGCGGAAATCTGGGATCGCGCGCGCGCCACGTTCCAAGCGGAGTTCCCATCGGGAGCGTACGGCGCTTGGTTCGCTCACGCGCGTGGCGTCGCGTTCGACGGAACGTGTTTCACGATCGAAGTGCCGAGCTCGTTCGCGCAGGGCTGGTTGCGCGAACGGTATCAAGTCGCGATCGAGGAGACGCTCGCGGGGCTCGTCGGCGGGCCGGTCACCCTCGAGATCGCGATCGCACTGACGCCGCCGCAAAGATCCCCGAGCGCGGGGGGCGCGCTCGTCGATGGCGACGCGGTCGCAGCCGCGGTCGCGGCGCGCGACGCGGAGCGCGCGATCGCGGACGCCGAGCGCGCGGACGCCGTCGCGATCGCGCACGTGCACCGCACGATCCTCCTCAACCCGCGCTGCACGTTCGACGCGTTCGTCGTCGGCCGCTCGAACGAGTTCGCGCACGCCGCGGCGAACGCCGTCGCGGAGCGGCCGGGCGTCGCGTACAACCCGCTGTTCATCTATGGCGGCGTCGGCCTCGGCAAGACGCACCTCGTGCAGTCGATCGGCCATGCCGTTCTCGAGCGCGACCCGCGGAAGCGCGTCTACTACCTGTCCGCCGAGGCCTGGCTCAACGAGATGGTCTCGGCGATCCAGAACAACGCGACGCTTGCGTTCAAGGAGAAGTACCGCACTGCCGACTATTTCCTCCTCGACGACATCCAGTTCCTCTCGGGGAAAGTGAGCACTCAGCTCGAGCTGTTCCACACGTTCAACGCGCTCCACGACGCGCGGAAGCAGATCGTCCTGACGAGCGACCGGCCGCCGCACGAGATCGCGGAGTTGGAGGAGCGGCTCGTGTCGCGCTTCCAGGGCGGGCTCGTCGTCGACATCCAGTCGCCCGACCTCGAGACGCGGCTCGCAATCCTCAGGAAGCGCGCGACCGGCGAAGGGATCGCCGTCGAGGACGACGTGACGCTGTTGATCGCGAACAGCGTGAAGAACAACGTCCGGGAGCTGGAGGGTTCGCTCGTCCGGCTCCTCGCGTACGCGAGCCTGACGGGGCGCGACATCACGCTCGACCTCGCCCGGCAAGTTCTGCGCGATTACCTCTCGCAGCCGTCGCGGAAAGTGACCGTCGATCAGATCCAGGGCGCGGTGATCGAGTTCTTCTCGCTTCCGTCGGATGCGATGCGGTCGCGTCGCCGGACCGCGGCGCTCGCGCACCCGCGCCAGATCGCGATGTACCTCGTTCGCCAGATGGCGGGGCTGTCGTTGACGGAGATCGGCCGAAAGTTCGGCGGCCGCGACCACACGACCGTCCTGCACGCCTGCGAGAAGATTCGCAGCGACGTCGAGCGGGATCCCTCGCTCGCCGAGGCGATCACGCGTCTGAGGAAAATGATCGAAGGGTAGCGCTCGGCCATCCACACCCGCCTGTGAATCGCCCGCGGGATTGTGTGGATACGCGCGCGGCGCCGCGCGGCGCTGTGGATCGCGGGCCGGTTCTCCACGATTCCATCCACACCCGTCATCACTCCAAGCCGATCAATCCCGGCGAGTCCGTCAATCTCTCCAGATATCCACGCCCCCTACTACTGCCTCTAGTTTTTAAATTCTGGAAAGAGTTGAAGTCCTTCGGTGTGGACCGAAAGATCGTAATGAGCTCGTCGAGAAAAGCCGCATTTCTCCTTGCTGATCGCCGTTTCTAGAACCTATACTGGCCGAGCGGAATCGAGAGGCATCAGGTGCTGGAAAACCGTGTCCGCGCACGGTTTCCGGTGAGGAGGACGGCGATGAAGATCACGGTCGATCAGGCGGCTCTGGCGAGGGCGCTCGACACCGTGCGGGCTGTCGTTCCGCCGAAGACGACGCTCCCCATCTTGGGAAATATTTTGCTCGAGGCCGAGGGATCGCAGCTCTCGCTGGCGGTCACTGACCTCGACACGACGGTCGTCACTCGAATCGAAGCCGACGTGCTGGAGCCCGGCGGAATCACGGTCCATGCGCGCCGCTTCGGCGACTTGATCAAGGATCTGAGCCGCGCGCCCGTAGCGATCTCTGTCCGCGAGGGAATCGTCCACGTCGAGTGCCAGAAGACGCGCGCCAAGTTTCCCGGCATCGATCGCGAGGAGTTTCCGAAACTGCCGGCGCTCGCGCGCAAGGGCGAGTTCGAGATCGACGGCGGCCGCTTCCGCCGCGCGATCCGCAAGACGTCGTTCTGCGTATCGCGCGACGAGACGCGCCCCGCGCTGACCGGCCTTCTCTGGCGCTTCACGAAGGCGGAGACGATGCTCGTCGCGACCGACGGCTACCGTCTCGCGAAGGTCTCGTGGAAGGGCGGCGAGGTGAAGGAAGCGCGCGACCTGATCCTCGCGCCGAAACCGCTCAACCAGGTCGCCGGTCTCCTGCACGAGATCGACCAGCCGGTGAAGGTCGCGTTCGACGAGAACCACGCGCTGTTCCAGGTCGGCGCGACCGACGTCTACACGCGCCTGATCGAAGGCACGTTCCCGAAGTACGAGCAGGTCGTGCCGAAAGAGAGCCCGCAGCGGCTCGTCATCAACCGCGAGGCGCTCCTCTCCGCGTGCCGACGCGTCTGGCACGTCTCGGACGTCCAGTCTCACCAGATGCAGCTCTCGCTGTCGCCGAACGCCGTGGCGGTGAAAGCGGAGAGCGCCGAGCAGGGCGAGGTCCGCGACGAGATCCCGGTCGAGTACGACGGCGAGTCGATGGAGATCGGCTTCAACACTTCCTTCGTGATGGAGATTTTGAAGGCGATCGAAGGGGAGAGGGTCGTGTTCCGGCTGAGCACGCCGGTGACGGCTGGGCTCGTCGAGCCGGAGGAGCCGACGGGGGACGAATCGAACCTGTTCCTGATCATGCCGCTCCGACTGTCGGAAGGATAGCGGGCGAGCAGCCGGGCGGCTTCTTGCCCCGCGCGATGCTCCTGTCCGAACTCTCGCTCAGAAGTTTTCGAAGCTACGTCGAGTTGGACGCGCGGTGGGAGCGCGAGGGCGCGCTCCTCTGCGGGGAGAACGGGACCGGGAAGACGAATCTCCTCGAGGCGATCCACCTGCTCTCGGTGGGCCGCTCGCACCGGACGCTGAACGATCGCGAGCTGGTTTCGATCGGCGGCGACGCGATGTGGGCCCGCGGCGCGGGCGTGAGCGAGGCGGAGGGGGGCGTCGAGGTCGAAGTCGGGCTGCGCGCGGGCGAGCCGAAGCGCGCGCGGGTGAACGGCAAGGACGAGGGGCGGCTCTCCGGGATCGTCGGGCGAATCGGCGCGGTGCTCATCGCACCCGAAGACCTGGAAGTCGTGCGAGGGGCGCCAGAGAGGCGCAGGCGGTTCGTCGATCAGCTCTTGTGTCAGCTTTCGCGCGGACACTTGATCGCGCTTCAGTCGTACGCGAAGGCGCTGCGGCAGCGGAATCGGGCGCTGCGCGAGGCCCGCGAAGGGCATGGCGCAGCGGCGATGGCCGAGGCGTGGGACGCTCCGCTCGTGGAGTGGGGCGAGCGGGTCCGCGCGGCGCGCGCGGCGCTCGTCGCGCGGCTCGGCGCCGTCGCGAGCGAGCGCTACCGCGAGGTGAGCGGGCGCGACGAGGCGCTCGCCGTCGAGTACCCGCCGGCGGCCGGCGAGATGGCGGACGCGCTCCGGCGCGTCGCGGCCGCGGAGGCGCGGCGCGGGACGACGCTCGCGGGCCCGCACCGGGACGACGTCGCGGTGACGCTCGACGGGAAGGACCTGCGCGCCTACGGGTCGCGCGGGCAGCAGCGGGCCGCGGCGTTCGCGCTCCGGCTCGGGTCGGCGGCGGTGTTTCGGGAGGAGCGCGGCGAGGCGCCGATCCTCCTTCTCGACGACGTGTTCGCCGAGCTGGACGAGGGGCGGGCGCGGCGGCTCGCGGGGTTGCTGGCGGGAGGTGGACAGGTGTTCGCGACGGCGACGACGGCGGCCGAACTCATAGGAAGGTTTCCGGGCGTTCCGGCGTATCGCGTCTCGCTCGGGACGGTGGAGAGGTCGTGAGTCGGAGGCGGCGGCAGAGCGGTGTGGCCGGGCGGGGAGTCAGCCCGCAGCGAGTCGGCGCATTCCTCGGGCCGGCGCTCCGGAAGCTCGGGATCTCCGAGCGGCTTGGCGCGGCGCGGAGCCTCGCAGCGTGGAGCGACACGGTCGGCGAGACGATCGCCCGCCGCACGGAAACGCTCGGCGTGCGGGATGGCATCCTGTGGGTGGCCGTCGATGGCTCGTGTTGGATGCAGGAGCTGGCGGCGCGACGGCGCGAAATTCTCGCACGGCTTGCGGAAAAGACCGGCAACGGCGCGATCCGCGATCTGCGTTTCGTCGTGAAGGGATCGGCGGAGGGGCTCGGCGCGGGGCGCGCCGGCGGAGAGGGAGACGATGGCGAAGAAGGGAAGTAACGACGGAGCCGGGGCAAAGGGCGGGAGCGCCGTCGCGAACGGCGATCCCGAAGCGACCGGGGGCGCGAAGAACACGATGACGGACGACGAGAAAGATACGGCGCGCGACGCGGTGAAGGGCGCCGCGAACTACGAGGCCGACAGCATCACCGTCCTGAAGGGGCTCGAGGCGGTCCGCAAGCGGCCCGCGATGTACATCGGCTCGACGGGATCGCGCGGCCTTCACCACCTCGTGTACGAGGTCGTCGACAACTCGATCGACGAAGCGCTCGCCGGCTTCTGCGACACGATCGACGTCATCGTCCGCAAGGACCAGAGCGTCGTCGTCACGGACAACGGCCGCGGCATCCCCGTCGATTTGCACAAAGAGCAGAACAAGCCGGCCCTCGAGGTCGTGATGACCGTCCTGCACGCGGGCGGCAAGTTCGACTCGAAGTCGTACAAGGTGTCGGGCGGCTTGCACGGAGTCGGCGTGTCGGTCGTCAACGCGCTGTCCGATTGGCTCGAGGTCGAAGTGTCGCGCGACGGGTTCGTGTGGCATCAGCGGTACGAGCGCGGCGACACGAAAACGGCGCTCAAGAAACTCGGCAGGACGACCGCGACCGGCACGAAGGTCACGTTCCACCCGGACCCGGAGATCTTCGACGAGATCGAGTTCATCGACGACACGCTGATCCACCGGCTGCGCGAGCTGGCGTACCTCAACCGCGGCGTCACGATCACGTTCGAGGACGAGCGCTCGAAGCTGAAGGAGACATTCCATTACGAGGGCGGGATTTCGCAGTTCGTCGAGTACCTCAACGAGGCGAAGGATACCGTCCACACGCCGCCCGTCCACTTCGGGAAGGCGCGCGACGGCGTCGAGTTCGAAGTCGCGCTCCAGTGGAACGACACGTACGTCGAGAACATCTACTCGTACGCGAACAACATCAACACGACCGAGGGCGGCACGCACCTTTCGGGTTTCAAGACCGCGCTGACGCGGACGATGAACAACTACGCGTCGAAGAACAACCTCTTCAAGAGCGAGAAGTGGACGCTGCAGGGGGAGGACACGCGCGAGGGACTGACCGCTGTCGTGTCGGTGCGGCTCCCGCAGCCGCAATTCGAGGGGCAGACGAAGACGAAGCTCGGCAACGGCGAGGTGCGCGGGCTCGCCGAGGGCGTCGTGGGCGACGGGCTCGCCGAGTTCCTCGAGGAGCATCCGAACATCGCGAAGAAAATCCTCGAGAAATGCGCGACGGCCGCGCGGTCGCGCGAGGCCGCGCGCAAGGCGAAGGAGCTGACGCGCCGCAAGAGCGCGCTCGAGAGCGGATCGCTCCCCGGCAAGCTCGCCGACTGCTCGTTCACGGACCCGGAACTGTGCGAAATTTACATCGTGGAAGGCGAGAGCGCTGGCGGGAGTGCGAAACAAGGCCGCGACCGGCGCTTCCAAGCGATCCTCCCGATCAAGGGGAAGATCCTCAACGTCGAGAAGGCGCGGCTCGACAGGATGCTCGGCAACGAAGAGATCCGCACGATCATCACGGCGCTCGGCACCGGCATCGACGACGACGAGTTTGACATCGGGAAACTGAGGTACGCGAAAGTGATTTTGATGTCGGACGCGGACGTCGACGGAAGCCACATCCGCACGCTTCTCCTCACGTTTTTCTTCCGCCACATGAAGAAGCTGATCGAGGGCGGCAATGTCTACATCGCGCAGCCGCCGCTCTACCGACTCAAGAAGGGGAAGGCCGAGCACTACGCGTTCAACGACAAGGAAAAAGATCGAATCCTCAAGGAGATGGGCAAGCAGGGCGTTCACCTCCAGCGATACAAGGGGCTCGGCGAGATGAACCCCGACCAGCTCTGGAAGACGACGATGGACCCCGAGACGCGCACAATCCTGCGAGTCGAAATCGAGGACGCCACCGACGCCGACCGCATGTTCTCGATCCTCATGGGCGAGAAGGTCGAGCCGCGCCGCGAGTTCATCGAGCGGAATGCAGGGAGCGTGAAGAACCTGGACGTGTAGGGGGCGGCGCCATCGTCGCGGCCCGCGCAGGTTTTGCGAACGCCATGACGCTTGCGGCTACGCAACTCTGCCGGCATGCCTCTGTCGCAGAAGACGGCCCGGTATGGCCCGATGGCCGCACCGCGGCGCCCGGCGCCCGGCGACCGGCGACCCGCGCCCGCCGAAGCTGCTTGACTAGGTGCGCGCCGCGATTCGCGCCCGCCATTACAGCCCGCGCACCGAAGCCACGTACGTCGGCTGGATCCGTCAGTTCATCCTGAGGAACGGGAAGCGGCACCCGCGCGACATGGGCGACCGCGAGGTCAGTGCGTTTCTGACGAGCCTCGCGGTCGAGAGAAACGTCAGCGCTTCGACGCAGAATCAGGCGCTTGCGGCGACACTCTTCCTGTACCGCGAAGTGCTCGGCGTGGAGCTCGCGTGGCTCGACGACGTCGTGAAGGCGAAGCGGCCTGTGCGCGTGCCGGCAGTCCTTGGCCGAGACGAGGTACGGGCGGTCCTCGGGCGGCTCGCCGGCGGCGATCGGCTCGTGTGCGCGCTGCTGTACGGGTCCGGCCTTCGGCTACTTGAAGCGCGCACCCTCCGCGTGAAGGACGTCGACTCCGGGCGCGGCGAGATCACGGCGCGGTCCGGCAAGGGGCGAAGGACCGGCGGACGGTCTTGCCGAGCGCCGTCGCGTCGCCACTCCAGGACCATCTTGCTCGGGTGCGCGCGCGCCACGTCCGCGACCTCGCGCGGGGCGCCGGCTGCGTCGAGCTTCCGTTTGCGTTCGCGAGAAAGTCTCCCAACGCGAGCCGCGACTGGTGCTGGCAGTGGATCTTTCCCGCGACGCGGGAGTACGCGGACTCCGCGACGGGCGAGTGCCGCCGCCACCACCTCCACGAGACCGTCATCCAGCGCGCTGTCCGCCAAGCGGTCCTCGCCGCCGGTATTCCGTAGCGCGCGACGTGTCACACATTCCGCCACTCCTTCGCCACGCATCTCTTGGAGGATGGGTACGACATACGGACGGTCCAGGAGTGACCTTGCCCGGACTTGATGGACACCTCGAAGAGGTGGGATTCTCCCACCGGGGGGTGTTCGATGGCGAAGCGGACGTACACGAAGGAGTTCAAGGTCGAGGCGGTGCGACAGGTGGTGGAG
>Ga0247727_10005215_pt1 | contig 26661 bp, 23 predicted proteins | sample WisWelCaveWW1625_FD_202498 | JGI IMG/M metagenome (GOLD analysis project Ga0247727, IMG submission 202498) | Biofilm microbial communities from Wishing Well Cave, Virginia, United States - WW16-25 | ecosystem: Environmental > Aquatic > Deep subsurface > Groundwater > Cave microbial mat | place...
GACTCGTGCGGCCGGCCGTCGGGCATCAGGGGATCGCCGAAGCCGAGGTCGCCGGACCGCTCCGTCGTGCCGCTGGCCGGGATCGTGCCGCGGTCGGCGGCCGCGAAGCCCGAATCGCGCCGGGCCTGGTTCTCGGTCTCGAGGCGGCGCTGTTCGGCGGCCTCGCGCCGGGCCCGCGTTTCCCGCGCCTCCACGCAATCGCCGTCCTGCCGGCGACCCGACACGCGGTACGTGCCCGCGCTCATGTTGCCAAGGGCCGAGACGCCGACGATGAACACGGCGGTACTCTCCGCGCACAGCTCGAGGCGCGAGTCGCGGCCCTCGCCGCCGTCGTCGTCCGTCGCGACGAGCGCCGCGACGCTGTCCCGCACGATCTCGACCCGCAGGAACGCGTCGAACGCCTGCGACTTGGCCTCGACCGTGAACCCCTCGCCGCGCCGGGCCCGCAGGACGTACTGCACCACCTGTCCCAGGGTCAGCGACGCGCTGATTTCGCGGTCGGGCGCCAGCTCGGTCAGCCGGCGGTAGTCGTCCGGGAGTCCGCCCCGCCACGAGAGGCTGAGGTACAGCGGCTCGCTGACCAGGGCGAACACCGCGACGAGGGCGACGACGAGCGGCAGTTGTCGCTGCATGGTCAGCTCCCCCCCCCTTGGCGGTTGTCGGCGCCGCAGCGCTGACAGAACTGGATGCCTGGGCCCAGTGGCGCGCCGCAGTGTCCGCAGAACCGAGCGACGGCCGCCGGCGGCGCCGCCGGAGAGGGCGCGGTCGCGGCCGGGGCGGCGCTGGCGCGGCTCGATGCCGCGGCCGGCGCCGCGGCGGGGGCCTGGAAGCGCCGCATCGCCGCCGTGATGTCCTCGAACTGCCCGTACACGATCCAGATGGCATAGACCGCGAGCGCCACGAGCACCAGGGCGAACACCGTCTCGGACGTGTCGCGCCACGCGGCGACCAGTACCGGCTGCACGGCCTTGGACAGCAGCCACAGCGCAGCGCCGGCGAACACGCACCAGGTGAGCCGCGACAGGCCCGTGCTGCCGACGACCCGCGACCCGGGTTCGCCCAGCTGCGTCGCGGTGACGGCGGCGGCCGCCGCGGCCACGGCGAAGGACGCCCATGTCACCAGCTCGCCGAGTCGCCACCGCCATACGTCCACGGTGGCGAGCGAATCGATCGTCCGTAACAGCGAGCCGACGAGGACGACGATGACGATGAGGGCGATGTTCTTCACGACCTGGGGACCGCGCACGTTCCCTCCTGCCGCGACGGCGGCGGCTGGGCCGCTAGACGGTGCCGCTGCGCCCCGGCGCTGTCAAGCCGCCGGAGGCGTGCCGCTACTCCCATTCGATCGTGGCGGGCGGCTTCGAGCTCACGTCGTACACGACCCGGTTGACGCCGGGTACCTCGTTGGTGATCCGGGTCGCGATCCGGCCCAGCACCTCGTGCGGGAAATGGTACCAGTCCGCCGTCATCCCGTCCTGGCTCGTTACCGCGCGCAGCGCCACGACGTTCGCGTAGGTACGGCCGTCGCCCATCACGCCCACCGACTTGACCGGCAGCAGCACGGCGAACGCCTGCCAGATCTGGTCGTACAGGCCGGCCTGGCGGATCTCCTCCACGTAGATCGCGTCCGCCCGCTGCAGCACCGCGACGCGCTCGGCGGTGACCGGGCCGAGGATCCGCACCGCGAGTCCGGGCCCGGGGAACGGGTGCCGCCGCACGACGTCCTCGGGCAGGCCGAGCTCGCGGCCCACCTGCCGGACCTCGTCCTTGAACAGCTCGCGCAGCGGCTCGATCAGGGCGAACGGGAGGTCGGGCCTCAGGCCGCCCACGTTGTGGTGCGTCTTGATCGTGACCGAAGGCCCGCCCTTCGGGGAGGCGCTCTCGATCACGTCGGGGTACAGGGTGCCCTGCACCAGGAAGCCCACGTCGCGGCCGACCCGCTGCGAGGCTTCCTCGAAGACGTCGATGAACGTGTGCCCGATGCGCCGGCGCTTCTCCTCGGGGTCCTCGACGTCCGCCAGGCGATCGAGGAACGTGGTCGCCGCGTCCACGACCACGAGGTCGGCGCCCAGCTCGCTCTTGAAGGTGCGCTCGACCTGGGCCCGCTCGCCGGCGCGCAGCAAGCCGTGGTCCACGAAGATGCAGGTGAGCCGGTCGCCGATGGCCCGGTAGACGAGCGCGGCCGCCACCGCCGAGTCCACGCCGCCCGACAGGCCGCAGACGGCGCGCCGGGTTCCCACCCGCGCGCGCACGGCCGCCACCGCGTTCTCGATGAAGTGGCCGGGGGTCCAGGTCGGCTTGGCGCGACAGATGCGGAACAGGAAGTTCTGGATCAGCTCGGTGCCACGCGGCGTGTGCGCGACCTCGGGATGGAACTGCACGCCGAACACCGGCTTGGTGCGGTGCGCGAAGGCGGCCACCGGCGAGGTGCCGGTCCGCGCGAGCACGTTCCAGTCGGCGGGCGGCTGCTCGACCTTGTCGGTGTGGCTCATCCACACCGTGGTCGTGCTGCCGGGCGCGAACCCCGCGAACAGCGTGTCGCCGGAGAGGACCTCGATTTCGGCGCGGCCGTATTCGCGCTTGGCGCCGGGCGCGACGCGGCCGCCCTCCTGCAGCGCGAGCAGCTGCATGCCGTAGCAAATGGCGAGCACCGGCACGCCCAGGTCGCCCACGCCGGGCTCGAGCGTCGGCACCCCCTCGTCGTACACCGAGCTCGGCCCGCCGGAGAGGATGATGCCGGTGGGCCGGAACTCGCGGATCCACGCCAACGGCTTCGGCGGGTGGATCTCGCAATAGACGTGGGCCTCGCGGACCCGCCGCGCGATGAGCTGGGTGAACTGGGAGCCGAAATCGACGATCAGGATGCGCTGCGATTCGCTCACGACGCGGCTTTCGTCCCCGTGCTGGAGGTCCGCCACACCAGGTCGAGCGTCTCGCCGTGCGTCAGGTCGGCCGCGGTTTCGCGCTCGCGCACCACCGCGAACCGCCCCGCGTCCACGAGCACTTCGGGCGGGCGCGGCCGCGCGTTGTACGTCGAGGTCATGACGAAGCCGTAGGCCCCGGCGCCGCGCACCACCAGCAGGTCGCCGGTCTGCAGCTCCGGCAGCTCGCGGTCGAGCGCGAAGAAGTCGCCGCTCTCGCAGATCGGGCCGACCACGTCGTACGGCTTGAGCGGCCGCCCGGCCGCCTGGTCCACGGCAATCTCGTGGTACGCCTGGTAGTGGCTGGGCCGGATGAGGTCCGTCATCCCGGCGTCCACGACCGCGATCATCCGCCCGCCCGAGCGCTTCCGGTACAGCACCCGGGTCAGCAGCACCCCGGCGTTGCCCACGATGAACCGCCCCGGCTCGACCACGACCGTGAGCCGCGAGGCCGTCACCAGCGGGAGGATGGCGTCGGCGTACGCCTGCACGTCCAGCGGCTGGTCGGTGGCGCGATAGCGGATGCCGAGCCCGCCGCCCAGGTCCAGCATGGTGAGGGACGAGACGCCGCGCCGGCGCAGCTCATCCACCAGCTCGAGCAGCTTCAGCACGGCCTGTACGAAGGGCGCCACCTCCGTGATCCCGGAGCCCAGGTGCATCGCCAGCCCGCGCAGCGCGAGGCCGCGGGTCCGCGAGGCGCGGTAGGCGAGCTCGAGCGCTTCGTCGAACGCCACGCCGAACTTCTTGCCCTTCATCCCGGTGGCGGTGTAGGGGTGGACGTCGACCGCCACCTCGGGGTTGACCCGGATGGCCACCGCCGCGGTGCGCGCGCGGCGCTGTGCCACGCCGGCCAGCACGTCCAGCTCCTCCTCCGATTCCACGTTGATCAGGCCCACCTCGGCGTCGAGCGCCGCCTGCAGCTCCTCGACGGTCTTGCCCACGCCCGAGAACACGATGTCCGGCCCGTGGTACCCCGCCCGCAGGACCCTGAGCAGCTCGCCGCCGGACACGATGTCGGCCCCGGCGCCCATCTTCATCAGGAGCTTGAGGACCGCGAGGTTGCTGTTGGCCTTGACCGAATAGCAGATGCGGTGGGGCACCGGCGCCAGGGCGGTGTCCAGCGTCTGGTACTGCGTCCGCATCTTCGCGGCGCTGTACACGTACAGCGGCGTGCCCACCTGCTCGGCGATCGCCGCGAGGCGCACGCCGTCGAGACTCAGTACGCCTTCGCCCATACCGCCTCCGTCTGGGCCGCCCCGCCGCACCACAGGCACGTGGTCGGGGCCTTCGCGCTCCGGAACTCCTCGTCCGGCAGCACGCGCACCGTGGCCTTCGTCGCCTCCTTGATGGCGGCCTCGCACACCGCGCCGCCGCAGAAGCCGCCGTAGGCGAACCCCCCTCCACCTTCCCCCGCCATCATCTCGATCAGCTCGCCCTTGGTCACGCCGCGCCGGCTGTGCTCCTCGCGCCGGCCCCGCGCGGTCTCGAACATCGCGCGCTGGACCTGGTCGAGCAGCTCCCGGACCTCGGCCGACAGGCCCTTCAAGGGCACGGGCATCTTGCCGCCGGTGCGCTTGGCCGCGGTCGCCTGGCCGGCGCCGACGTCGCGCGGCCCGATCTCGAGCCGCAGCGGCACGCCCCGGCCCTCGTGCTCGTAGTACTTCGCTCCGGGTTTGAGCCCTTCCCGCGCGTCCACGGCAACCCGCATGCCGGCCCCGCGCAGCTCCGCGGCCGCCGCCTCCGACACCTGCAGCACCGCGGAGCGCTCCGTGTCGGACTTCCAGATGGGCACGATCACGACCTGCACCGGCGCGAGCCGGGGCGGACACACGATGCCGACGTCGTCGCCGTGCGCCATGACCAGCGCGCCCACCAGGCGGGTCGAGACGCCCCATGACGTGCTCCACACGTACTCGAGACCGCCGTCGGCGGTCTGGTACTTCGTGTCGAACGCCTTCGCGAAGTTCTGCCCCAGGAAATGCGACGTGCCGGCCTGCAGCGACTTGAGGTCCTGCATCAGCCCCTCGCACGCGTACGTCCGCACCGCGCCGGCGAACCGCTCGCTGTCGGTCTTGAGCCCGGTGAGCACCGGCATCGCCATCCACTCTTCCATGAACCGGCGATACAGCCCCAGGATCAGCCGCGTCTCCCGCTCGGCTTCGTCCGCCGTCGCGTGCGCCGTGTGACCCTCCTGCCACAGGAACTCCGTCGTCCGCAGGAACAACCGGGTGCGCAGCTCCCACCGGACCACGTTCGCCCACTGGTTGATCAGTAGCGGCAGGTCGCGGTAGCTCTGGATCCATTTGGAAAACATCGCGTAGATGATCGTCTCGCTGGTGGGGCGGACGATCAGCGGCTCCTCGAGCTCCTTGCCGCCGCCGTGCGTGACCACAGCAAGCTGGGGCGAGAAGCCCTCGACGTGGTCCGCTTCCTTCTTGAGGAACGACGCCGGAATGAACAGCGGGAAGTACGCGTTCTGGTGCCCCGTCTCCTTGAACAGGTCGTCCAGGGCGCGCTGCATGAGCTCCCAGATCGCGTAGCCGTTGGGGCGGATGACCATGCAGCCGCGGACCGGCGAGTAATCCGCCAGCTCCGCCCGCATGATCGCGTCGTTGTACCAGGCCGCGAAGTCCTGCGCCCTCGGCGTAATCCCCGTCCCACTCACCCGTCGAACCCCCTTCCCCGGTCCCGCATTCCCCTTTCTCCCCTCCCTCCCCTTCCTCCCCTCCCTCCCTTCCCTCCCCTCCTACTTGAACGCGTATGTGTCACGCAGGGCATCCAGCCCCACCTTCGTCTCCGTTCCCGACTTCAACGACCGCACCACAGCCTGCCCCACCGCGTACTCGTCCGGGCCGACGATCACGGCCCACGCCCCTCCCCGCGCGTTCGCCAGCTCCAGCTGTTTCCCTACGGCCTGCCGTTTTAGCGCATACTCCACCCGAAGCCCCCGGTCCCGCAGCGCGCGCACCAGCGCCAGTGCCGCCACGCGCTCTTCCTCACGGACCAGCACCACGAACACGTCCACCGAGGGATCCGCCGCCGGCGGCCCGTCCCGGTCGGTGAGCAGCTCGCCCAGCACCACGTCGCCCATACCGAAGCCGACGCACGGCAGCTCCGGCCCGCCGAGGCTCTGGATCAGGGTGTCGTACCGCCCGCCGCCGCAGATGGCGCGCAGGCTCTGCTTCGCGTCGAACAGCTCGAACACGATGCCGGTGTAGTACGCCAGCCCGCGGACGACCCGGAAGTCCACGTCCACGTATTCGCGCAGGCCCAAGGCCTCGAGGTGCCCCAGGCACGTCTTCAGCGGTTCGGCCGCCGGCTGCGCCATCAGGCCGGCCGAGTCCCCGAGGGCCGCGCCGAACTGGCGCACCGCGTGGGCCCGCTTCGTGTCGCCCGCGAAGACGGTGTCGAGCGCCGCCTCCGCGGCTTCGCGCGACTTCTCGTAGCGGTCGAAGGCGGCGAGCACGCCGGGCAGCTCGTGCTCCAGTACGCCCATGCCGGTGGTCAGCGCCTCGGCGAGCACCCGGCGGTCCGAGACCCGCGCCCGCACGTGCTCCGGTCCGAAGCCGAGCGCGCGCACAATCTCGATCGCCACCGCGATCACCTCGGCGTCGGCCGCCGGGCTGCTCTCGCCGATGATGTCCACGTTGAGCTGAAAATGCTCGCGCTGCCGCCCGCGCTGCTGGCGCTCGTAACGGAACAGCTGCGGGATCGTGAACCAGCGGATCGGCTTCTTGAGCTGCTGCGCGCGCGCGCCGACCATCCGCGCCAGCGTAGGCGTCATCTCGGGACGCAGCGCCACCTGCCGACCGCCCTTGTCGGTGAACGCATACAGCTGGTCGACGATCTCCTCGCCGCTCTTGGCCGTGTACAGGTCGAGCGGCTCCAGCGGCGGCCCGTCGTACTCCTCGAAGCCGTAGCGTTCGGCCACGCTACGCCAGACCCCGAAAATGCGCCGACGCCTTGCGAAGGCGTCGGGATACGCGTCACGAAAACCGGGGAGCGCGGCGAACCGCATGGCGGAATCTATCCGGGTGCGCGCCTCACGTCACGGCTCGAACCCCAGTGCCTGCATCGCATCGCCGACGGTATGGAAGGAACCCGTGACGACCACGGTCGCCGCCCGCTCGCGCGCCAGCGAGAGCGCCCGCCCGAGGTCCGGTTCCGCCACCAGGGCCGCCCCGCCACTCGCCACTCGCCATTCACCACGCGCCACTGTCTCAAGATCCCACGCCCGCTCGTGCGGGGCGCTGGGGGCGCGGGTCAGAACGAGCGTATCCGCCACCGGGGCGAGGCAGGCGAGCATCTCGCCCCAGGCCTTGTCGCGCAGAATCGCGACCACGGCGGTCAGGGGCCTCGGGAGGCCGGCCCCCGCCAGGGCCCGCGCCAGCGCCGCCATCCCATCCGGGTTGTGCGCCACGTCGAAGACCCAAGGCCCGCGCCGGTCGAACCGCCCCGGGAGCCGCGCGGCGGCGAGCCCGGCGACCTCGGCCTCCCCGTCGGGGCGCCACGGCGCGGGCAGCGCCCGTGCCAGCCCCAACGCCAGTGACGCGTTCGCGATCTGATGCGGACCCTCCAGCCCCAGCCGGTACCCCGCCGCGAGCGCGGGAGAGACCCGCTCGATCCTCGCCCCTCGCCCCTCGGCTGCCTCGGACATGGCCTCGAGGACGCCGTCGTTGGTCTCCGTGGTCAGGAACGGCACTCCCGGCTTGGCGATCCCCGTCTTCTCGCGCGCAATCCCGGCGAGATCCCGCCCCAGGTACTCCGCGTGGTCGAGCGCGATCCGCGTCACCCCTGCCGCCAGCGGCTCGATTACGTTGGTGGCGTCGAGCCGCCCGCCCAGTCCCACCTCGACCACGGCGATATCCACGCCGCGCGCCGCGAAGTCCGCCAACGCGATCGCGGTCGTGATCTCGAAGAACGAGGCGTCACGCTCCACCGCCACCGGCAGGAGACGGCGCGTCCAGGCGGCGACCGCCGGCTCGGTCAGCGGTCGACCGTCGACGGTTGACCGTTCACAGAACGAAACCAGGTGCGGGGAGGTGTAAAGCCCTACCCGGAACCCCGCCGCGCGCAGGATGGCCGCCAGGAATGCCGAGGTGCTGCCCTTCCCGTTCGTGCCGGCGACGTGCACGGTGGCATAGTGCCGCTGTGGGTCGCCCACGGCCGCGAGCAGCGCTCGCGTCGTCTCGAGCCCCCACTTGATGCCGCCGGTTGTCCTGGGAAAGAGAAACTGACAGGCGTCTTCGAAGCTGCGGATCGTCAGGCGACTCCCTCGAGCGCGGGCCGGTTCTGCAGCAGCCGCAGCAGCCTGGAGGTCGTCGGCCGCAGCTGGCGTCGCGGAACCACCACATCCACCATCCCGTGATCCAGCAGGAACTCGGCCGTCTGGAAGCCCTCCGGCAGGTCCTGCCCGATCGTCTGCTTGATCACCCGCGGCCCGGCGAAGCCGACCACGGCCCCGGGTTCGGCCAGGATCACGTCACCCTGCATCGCGTAGGAGGCCGAGACGCCGCCGGTGGTGGGATTGGTCAGGATCGAGATGAAGGGAATGCCGTGCTCGCGGAGCATGGCGATCGCGACCGACGTCTTGGCCAGCTGCATCAGGGAGAGCACGCCCTCCTGCATGCGCGCCCCGCCCGAGGCCGACACGATCACCAGCGGTACCTTGCGATCCACCGACCGCTTGGCTAGGCGGGCGATCTTCTCGCCCACCACGGACCCCATCGAGCCGCCCATGAACTTGAAGTTCATCACGCCCAGGTGCAGCGGATCGCCTTCCAGGGTGCCCGCACCGGTCAGGACGGCGTCTTCGGTCCCGGCTTTCTTGTAGGAGGCGGCGAGGCGCTCTTTGTAGCTCTCGAATCGGAGGGCGTCCACCGAGCGGAGCTGCTGATCGTGCGGCTCCCAGCTGTCCTCGTCCGTCAGGAGGTCGACGTAGTCCGCCGCCTCGATCCGGCGGTGGTGCCCGCAATTGGGGCAGACCTCGAGGTTCCGGGCGAAGTTCTCCCGGACATCCACGTGTCCGCATTCCACGCACTTTTCCCAGACGTCCGGCGGAATCTCCAGCCGTTCACGTTGGGACGTACGCGAACCACGCTCCTTACGGAACCAGGCCAAGTCGAGTCCGATTGTCCTCAGTGCTGCGGAACGGGAATGCGGGGCCGCCCGAGGCCCCTAGGGCAAGGGCACAATCTGTCGGCCGGGTCGGCAGGCCGCCAGTAGCAGTTCCTAAGTCGTTACCAGCTCTCGCGATAGCCCATCTCGCGCGCGTCCCGTGCGATTCGGAGCGACAAACCGATTGCCACCAGACACGTTACGAGGAAGGAGCCGCCGTAGGAAAAGAGGGGCAGCGGAATGCCCGTGATCGGCATCACGTTCGCCGACATGCCGATGCTCTGGAAGATGTGCGTGAAGAACAGCCCGGCGATGCCGAAGGCCATCAGGCTGCCGAAGGGCTCCTGGCTCGTGCGTGCGACCCGGACGAGGGCGGCTAGAAGCAGAAAGAACAGGGCCAGGGCAGCGGCAACGCCGATGAACCCCAGCTCCTCGCCGACGACCGGGAAGATGAAGTCGGTGTGCTGCTCGGGTACGTAGCCCAGCCGCTTCTGGGAGCCGTGGGTGAAGCCCTTCCCCAGCCAGCCGCCCGACCCGATGGCGATCTTCGACTGGATGATGTGCCACCCGGTCGCGCGTGGGTCCACCTCGGGGTTGAGGAACGAGATGAGCCGGTGCTGCTGGTAGGCTGCCAGGCGCACCCACACCGGCTTGGCGATGATGCCCATCGCCAGATTGGCGCCCAGGACGGCGAGCCCCTCCCAGACGAAGGGGCGCCACACGACCAGCAGGACACACAGGAGCAGGGTCCAGCCCGCCCAGGTCAGGTTCGAAACGGCCAGCAGCATCGACACAATGGGTGAGGCGAGCAGCACGAGGAACCGAATCGGCGTGCCCGCCCAGAACAGCATCGCGAACAGGATGCCGGCGAACACCAGCGCCGTGCCGAGGTCGCGCTGGAGCACGACCAGCCCGGCCGGGACGCATGCGATCAGGCAGGGGACGATCAGCTCGCGCAGGTTGCGGGCGGTGGCCCGCTGGCCCGACAGGTAGCGTGCCAGCATCAGGATGGTCGTGAGCTTCGCGAACTCGGCGGGCTGCCCCAGGCGAACGCCACCGATGGTGATCCACGACTTGGTCCCGCTGGCCGTGCCGCCGCCGGTGCCGATGAACAGGGTGAGCACGAGAATGAGCAGGCCGCCGACGTACGCGGCGGGCGCGAACCACTCCAGCACCCGGGGATTGAGGCGCATCGCGAAGACCGCCGCCACGACGCCGATCCCCACCCACATCAGCTGGCGTTTCCACACCTCGGCCACGGCGGTCGGTGCGTCGGTCTGGCCGGCCGAGTAGAGCGTCAGGAGACCGAACAGCAGCAGGGCCAGGGCGGCGAGAATCAGCGGCGGGTCGGCCTGGAGGTAGCGCCTCACCGGGGCCGACCGGTGTCGGGCACGATCGTCGCCGGCCGCGGCCGCGCGCGGACGGGCGAGTCGAGCGGCACGTCGCGCGGCCTGGCGTCGTCGGGAATCGCGATCGGCACCCACTCGGTAATGCGCGTCGAGTCCGGTCCCAGCAGATAGCGCTCGATCACGCGCGCCACGTACGGCGCCACGGTCGTGCCGTGCTCGCCGAACTCGAAGATCCCGCCGACGACGATGGCCGGACGCTCGGCCGGCGCGAAGCCGATGAACCAGCCGTGATCGAGGCCGTGGGGGTTCTGCGCGGTCCCGGTCTTCCCCGCCAGGCGGAGCTCGGCGAGCCGGGCCCCGCGCGCGGTTCCCCGCTCTACCACGGCGATCAGCGACTGGCGGATGCCAAGGAACGTGCTCTCGGGGAGGGCGACCGGTTCGGGCGGGCGCCTCCGCTCCTGGACCAGGTGCGGCACGGGCACGCGGCCGCCGTTGGCGAGCGCCGCGTAGAACCGGACCATGTTGATGAGCGTCTGCGCGTTTTCGCCCTGGCCGATGGAGAGGTTGATCGCCGCCGAGCGCGTCCAGCCGGCCCGGCCGTATACGCGATCGTAGTAGTCGGTGTCGGGCGGATACGCCGAGGTCAGCTCGCCGGGCAGGTCCACGCCGCTCGCCGAGCCAAAGCCAAGCGCGGTGCCGTCGTGGAGGAAGTTGGCGACGCCGAGCTGGAGGCCCAACTGGTAGAAATACACGTCGCAGCTGGAGGCGATCGCGCCGATGAGGTCCAGCGAGCCGTGGCCCCCCGCCTTCCAGCACCGAAAGTAGCGGTTGCCGAACTGCATCCCGCCGCGGCACGGGGTCGGCATGTGCGAGTCGAAACCCACCAACCCCCGCTGCAGCGCCATCAGCGCGGTGGCCAGCTTGAACGTCGAGGCCGGCGGGTAGCGCGTACCGATGGCGCGGTTGAGGAGCGGCCGCGCCGGGTCGTCGTTCAGCGCGCGCCACAAGTCGAGCGGCACCCCGCCCACGAACGCGTTCGGGTTGTAGGACGGGTTCGAGTAGAGCGCGAGGATCGCGCCGGTCGCCGGATCCATCGCGACGATCGCCCCGCGATACTGCCGCGGGAAGATGCTCGCGACGAACCGCTGCAGCTCGAGGTCGATCGTGGTGCGCAGCTCATGCCCCGCGACCGTGGGCAGCGAGGGGGCGCCCTCTTCGCGGACCACGCGCCCGCGGGCGTCCACTTCGACGAACCGCACCCCGTCGCTGCCGGTGAGCGAGTCCTCGTACTGGCGCTCGAGGCCGACCTTGCCGACGATCGCGCCGAGCCGGCGGTCACGGAACGTGGACGAGGCGAGCTCCTGCTCCGTGACCTCGCCGACGTAGCCGACCAAGTGCGCGACGGCCGTGCTGTCCGGGTAGTAACGCTTGGGCTCGGTCTGGATCACGAGACCCGGCAGCAGCGACCGGCGCTCCTCGAGGCGCGAGACCAGCGCGAAGCTCGCGTCCTTCACGACCATCGCGGGCTCGTAGGGCGTCTGGCGGTGGCGCGCCAGGATGCGGCGCACCTGCTCCGAGTCCAACGCGACCAGGTCCCGCAGGCGGCTCAGCATCAGTCGCAGCGAGTCCTGCTGCTCGGCCACCAGCAGCACCGAGTAGCCCGGCACGTTCTCCGCGATCACGCGGCCGACGCGGTCACGGATCGTGCCGCGCGGGGCGGTGAGCGGCACCGGCCGGAGGCGGTTCGACTCGGACCGGAGCTGGTATCTGTCGTACTCGAGGACCTGGAGCCGGAAGAACTGGAGCGTCAGGAGAGCGAAGATGGCGCCGAGCACGCGCACGGCGATGGTGCCGCGCCGCGCGAGCAGGAACGGGTGAAACGCCTGGCGCCCGTTCACAGGCGCGCTCCGGCCCGTTCGGCCAGCCAGCCGCGCAGCACGGTGAACACCAGCAGCGCCGCCACGCCGGTCGAGAGGGCGGCCAGCGGTGAGTAGATGAACAGCTGTTTCAGCAGGCCGCCGCCCCTGAGCTGGTGGGCGGCCACCACCTGGACGATGTCGCGCAACCACGCGGCCGCCACGACGAGCAGCGCCGTGATCGCGACGTTGTCGGCCACGACGAACGCCTTGAGCCACGCGGCCAGGTAGCCGGTCACCGTATGCGCGAGCGCCGCCGCGCCGAACGCGGTGGGCGCCACCGCGTCGGTGGCGAGCCCGACCACGAATCCTGCCACGGCCGCCGCCCCCGGCCGCACCCGCAAGGCCACCAGCAGCAGTGCCACGAGCGCGAAGTCGGGCGCGAACCGCGGGTCCCCGAGCCGCGGGCGCAGGCCGTATTGCAGGCCGAGCAGCAGCAGCACCGCCGCCGAGAGCCGGAGCCGGGTGGCGCGCGTCACGGCCGGGGCGTATCCGCGAAGGCCTCGGTCAGCGTGTCGGCCGTGCGCGCGCGCGACAGGATCATGACGTGGGAGACTTCGGCCGGGTGCACCGCGGGTCGCAGCAGATAGGTGCGCTCCCACCCCGCGGACTCGCTCAGCGCGCCTGCGACAGTTCCAAGCGGGATGCCGCGCGGAAAGACACCGCCCAGCCCGCTCGTCACCACCGGGGTACCCGGCACCAGTTGATCGCGATAGGGCACGCCGCGCAACTCCATCACCTCGCCCGCGGCCTCGCCCCGGCGCGCCGCCACGATGCCGAACACGCGCGCGCCCGCGACCACCGCGCTGGCGCGGAAGTCCGGATGGCTCCATGCCAGCGCGACGCTGGTGCGCCGGTCCACGGTGCGGACCATGCCCACCAGCCCGGCGGGCGCCACCACAGGCGCCAGGACCTGCACCCCGTCGGCCGCGCCGGCCGACAGCACCAGCGTGAGCCCGTCGGACACGCCGGCCTGGTGCAGTACCTCGGCCGTGACGAAGCCGTGGCCCAGCCGCCCGCCCAGCGCCAGCAGGCCGCGCAGCCGCGCGTTCTCGGCCAGCAGCTCGGGGGCCTCGTGGGCTCGCAGCGCCAGCGAGTCGCGCTCGGCACGCAGCGCGTCGAGCCGCACGCGGTGCTCGGCCGAGCGCACCGACCCGCGCTCGAGCGTCAACAGGGGGAACAGCACGGTGCGGCGCAGGCCCGACGCGAACGGGGCGCGCAATCCCTCGGGCAGGGCCAGCGCGATCAGCGACAGCAGGATGCAGGTGAGGAACAGGCTGGTATCGAGCCGCGTGCCCGTGCGGTCGCCGAGCGCCATGGCCCCCTCAGGTCGTCAGGACGGTGCGGTACTTCTCTGGATCGTCGAGGATGCGTCCCGTGCCGCGCACCACGCAGGTCAGCGGGTCCTCGTCCACGTGGATCGGCAGGCTGGTCTCGTGCGACAGGAGCACGTCGAGCCCGCGAATCAGCGCGCCGCCGCCGGTCATCACAATGCCGCGGTCCACGATGTCGCTCGCCAGCTCGGGCGGCGTGATCTCCAGCGCGCGGCGCACCGCGTCCACGATCTGCTGCACCGGCTCCTGCAAGGCCTCGCGGATCTCGGAGGAGTGCACGCGGACCGTCTTCGGGATGCCGGAGACCAGGTCGCGCCCCTTCACCTCCATCTCGCGCTCTTCACCCACCGGGGCGGCCGAGCCGATCTCGATCTTGATGCGCTCCGCCGTGGGCTCCCCGATCAGGAGGTTGTAGTTCTTGCGCATGAACTGCACGATCGCCGTGTCCATCTCGTCGCCGCCGACCCGGATGGACGTATCGCACACGATGCCGGAGAGCGCGATCACGGCGATTTCGGTGGTGCCGCCGCCGATGTCGATGACCATGTTGCCCGTCGGCGTCTCGATCGGCAGCCCCACGCCGATCGCCGCCGCCATCGGCTCGGCCACCATGTAGACTTCCTTCGCCCCGGCCGACTGCGCGCTGTCGCGCACCGCGCGCTTCTCCACCTCGGTAATGCCCGACGGCACGCACACGATCACCTTGGGCTTCACTGGAAACATGTGCTTGTTGATGATCGTCGAGAGAAAGTAGCGCAACATCTTCTCGGTGACGTCGAAATCGGCGATCACGCCGTCCTTCATCGGCCGCACCGCGATGATGCCGTCGGGCGTGCGGCCGAGCATGCGCTTGGCCTCGAGCCCGATGCCCTTGATCTTGCCGGTGGCCTTCTCGATCGCCACGACGGAGGGCTCGTTGAGCACGATGCCCTCGCCGCGCACGTACACCAGCGTGTTGGCGGTACCGAGATCGACGGCGATTTCGTTGGCCGGGAGAAACGCACCGAGCTTGAAGAAGGGCCAGCGCATGAGAACGGCTAACATAGCCTCGCATCATCACTTGGGCAAGGCGCGTTCATGCGTTGCATGAGCGCCACAGTGCCTCGAGACGAGGCCGATGCTCGGGCTCCCGGAGGCGACCGGGATCTTGATGCAGCCCGGCCGTCGGCGCTAACTCTCGTTCGTGATGGCCCTCCCCGGACGCGAGCGCCTGGCCCCCTCCCCGCTGGCGGCCGCGGCGCTCCTCGCCCTGCCCCTCGCCTGCGCCACCGTGCGCGGGGTGCTCGCCTTGCGCCAGGTGAGCTTCGACCTTGACCGTGCCGCCGACGTTCGCCTCGCCGGCGTGCGGCTGGACGACGTGCGGAGCTTCAACAACCTCGACATCCGGGACGGCGCCCGTCTGGCCGCGGCCGTTGCGCGCGGCGAGGTCCCGCTGTCGTTCAACCTGTGGGTGCGCGGCGAAAACCCCGCGGACAACCGCGTCACCGCGCGCCTGGTCCGGATGAGCTGGACCCTGTTCCTGAACGGGCGGGAAACGGTGTCCGGCTCCATCGACACCGCGTACGTCTTCGCACCCGGCGCGCCCACCACTTTCGCCGTGCCGATCGAGCTCGAGCTACTGCGGTTTTTCCGACACAACGCGCGCGACGCCTTCGAGCTGGCGCGCGGTCTCACGGGCGCCGGCGGTGCCGCCACGGACATCCAGCTGCGGGCCGTCCTCGTGCTCGACACGCCGCTGGGCCCCATCCGCTACCCGGAGCCGATCACCATCGTGCGGCGAACCATCGGAGGCCGCTGACCCGCCCAAGGGCGTTTTGACGAGGCGGTTGCGCCGAGGCGCGGGCCCGCCGACAATTCATCTCCCCTCAAGACAGGGAATCCCCGGCGCATGTGGCAATTCCTGAAGCGCGTGTCGCTCACGCAATGGATCCTCGTGTCGATGGTCTTGGGCGGCCTGCTCGGCTGGCTCGCGCCGGAGACGGGCGCCGACCTGCGCCCCCTCTCCACGTCGTTCCTGCGGATGATCAAGGCGATCGTGGTGCCGATCATCTTCGGCACGCTCGTGGTGGGCATCGCCGGGCATGGGGACGATCTCAAGCGCGTCGGACGCCTGGCCCTGAAGGCCATCATCTACTTCGAGATCGTCACCACCATCGCCCTGTTTATCGGGCTGGGCGCGGTACACCTCACGAAGCCCGGCGTGGGCGTGCGGTTGCCCGACGACACCGCCACGGGACAGCAGCTGGGACAAGGCCGCCCCACGGTGGCCAGCGTGCTCGAGCACCTCGTGCCGCAGAGCTTCTTCGAGGCCGCGAGCAAGAACGAAGTGCTCCAGGTGGTGTTCTTCTCCATCCTGTTCGCCGCGGCGCTCACGCAGGTCAAGGGCAAGCCGAAGGAAGCGATGCTCGGCTTCTGCGAAGGCGTGGCCGAAACGATGTTCAAGTTCACGGCCATCGTCATGAAGTTCGCGCCGATCGGCATCGGCGCCGCGATCGCGGTGACGGTGAGCCACAGCGGCGTGGGCGTGCTGGTCAACCTGGGCAAGCTGGTTCTCACCCTGTACGGGGCGCTGGTCGTGTTCGTCCTGGTTGCGCTGATCCCAGCCGCGCTGATCGCGCGGGTCCCGATCCGCGGCTTCCTGCAGCACATCAAGGAGCCGGCCCTCATCGCCTTCGCGACGACCTCCTCGGAAGCCGCGCTGCCCAAGGCGATGGAGAACATGGAGAAGTTCGGCGTGTCGCGGCGGATCGTCGCGTTCGTGCTGCCGACCGGCTACTCCTTCAACCTCGACGGCACCACGCTCTATCTCTCCCTGGCCTCGATCTTCGTGGCGCAGGCGGCCGGCATGCATCTGACTCTCGCGGATCAACTGGTCATGATGCTCACGCTGATGCTCACCAGCAAAGGCGTGGCGGCGGTGCCGCGGGCCTCGCTCGTGATTCTGGCCGGCACCCTGTCGAGCTTCGGGCTCCCGCTCTCGGGCGTGGCCGTGATCCTCGGGATAGACGAGTTGATGGACATGGCGCGCACCACGGTCAACCTCGTCGGCAACTGCCTGGCGACCTGCGTCATGGGGCGCTGGGAAGGGGAGTTCAAGCCCGCCGGGGAAGCCCCCGCCCCGGCCCTCGCGGCGCAGGCCGCGAGTTAGGGCGCGTTTGACCGAACCGCGCCGTCCGGGCGAGATTTCGCCCCCATGCCGGCCACGCTGACCACCCGCAAGCCGCACCAGATCGCGGTCGTGGACAACGACCTCTGCGACGAGTGCGGCCTCTGCATGCCCTTGTGCCCCCCCGAGGCCATCCACATGACCCGGAAGGGCCTCCTGGTGGATAAGGAGGCCTGCACGGGGTGCGTGAAGTGCATCGCCCCGTGCCCCGTGGGCGCACTTTTCATGGTGGACGGCTAGTGCGGCACGTCGACATCCTCGTGGTCGGCGGCGGCCCGGCGGGCTGTGTCGCGGCCTGGGAGGCCGCCGCGGCCGCGAAGGCCCTCGACGTCCTGCTCATCGAGCGCGACCGCGCCATCGGCGCGCCGGTGCGCTGCGCCGAGGGGGTGGGCAGCAAGGGGCTGCGCGAGTTCCTCGATCCCGACGGCGCATCGTGGGTCTCGCGGAAGATCAGCAAGGTGATCTTCTGGGCGCCGGACGACACCGAGGTGAACGTCGGCGGCGGCGACGTGGGCTACGTCCTTGACCGCACCCGCTTCGAGCCGGCCCTGGCGGACGAAGCCCGCCGCGCCGGCGCCGAGGTCGAGATCCGCACCGAGGCGCTCAGCATGGCGCGCGAGAACGGCGGCTGGCGGGTGCGGCTCGCGGGACCGCGCGGCGAGTCGGACGTGCTCGCCAAGGTCGTCATCGGTGCCGACGGCGTCGAGGGAATGGTCGGGCGCTGGGCCGGCCTCGACACCCGCGTCCCCTCGCGCGACATGGAGTCGTGCGCCCAGTACGTCGTCTCGAACATCGACTTCGACCCCGACGCCATCTACCTCCACTTCGCCGAGCAGTGGGCGCCGGGCGGCTACGCCTGGATTTTCCCGCGCGGCGAGGGCGTCGCGAACGTCGGGCTCGGGATGGTCGCGCTCAAGTCGGACGGCCGGAACGCGCGGCAGTACCTCGACAGCTATCTCGAGCGCTACTTCCCGAACGGCAACGTCACCGGGCTCACGGTAGGCGGCGTCATCGTCGCCACCACCGTGAAGCGTACCGTCACCGACGGTGTCATCCTCGCCGGCGACGCCGCGCACATGATCAATCCGCTCTCGGGCGGCGGGATCGTGAACGCGATGAAGGCGGGGCGGATGGCGGCGCGGCACGCGGCCGCGGCCGTGTGCGCCGGTGACACCGCCGCCGAGCGGCTCCAGCGCTATCACGACGAATGGATGGCCCTGCTCGGCGACGACCACCTCAAGTACTACCGGATCAAGGACGCGCTCAGCAGGCTCGACGACGGCTTCTACAACGGGCTGGCGCGCACCGTAAACGGGATTCCGCTCGAAAAGCGCACCCTGGGCCGCATCTTCGCGCACGCGCTGATCAACCACCCGATGCTGCTCCCGGTAGCGGCGCGGTTCTTCGTGTGAATGCGGCCTGCCCACGCGAGTGAGCTCGCGGCTCAGATCTGTCGCTGAGGGCGACGCTCGGACGCGGCTTCAGCCGGACCGGCGCGTGAATCCACAAGGGAGCGGCGTGCGGGTGCGCGAAGCGGCGGCGGCCGACGCCCCGGCCCTCGCGATGCTGCTCGGCCAGCTCGGCTACCCGTCCGCGGCCGAGGCGATTCCTGCCCGTCTGGCGGGCCTGGCCGGCGAACGCCGCACCCTCGCGCTCGTGGCCGAGCACGAGGGAACGGTGGTCGGCCTCATCACCGCCCACCTCGTGGCCGCCATCCACGCCGACGAGCCCCTGGCCCTGCTGACCGCACTGGTCGTGCAGGATGGCACCCGCGGCCAGGGCATCGGCCGGGCCCTGGTCGAACGCGCGGAGCTGTGGGCCCGAACGCTGGGGGCGTTGCGCCTCTCGGTGTTGACCGCCACCCACCGCCACGAGGCGCACCGCTTCTACGAGCACCTCGGATACGTGAAGTCGGGCTTCCGGTTGACCAAGACCCTGGCCGGATAGCCGCGGAGCGGCGCAGCGACCATATTAGGCCCGCCTCTGCGGAAGGACCGACCGTGCCGAAGTGGACCGACGAAGTGACGTCACGACTCTCCCGTCACCCCTTCCTGCTGCTGGTGGTCCTGTACGGGGTGGTGGCGCTGGTCGCGGTCGGCACGCGCGTGCTCCCGGAATCGCTGCAGCTGGCCGTGCGGGCGCTCACCAACGGGGCGGGTCTCGGCGCCTTCGATCGGGCCACCCTCGGCCGCGAGGTGATGGCGACCGCGCCGCCGGCGGCCGAGCTGTGGGCCATCGCGGCGGTCGCCATGCTCGGCGCCGGCCTCCTGGCGCTGCCGCTGGCCTGGCTGTACACGATCACGCGGCAGAAGCGCGGCTACCGGCAATCGGTGGTCCACTCGCTGATCCTGTTGCCCGTCGTCGTAGCTGGCGTGGTCGTCCTCGTGAAGCACAGCCTGGCCCTCGCGTTCAGCCTGGCCGGCATCGTGGCCGCCGTGCGGTTCCGCAACACCCTCGAGGACAGCAAGGACGCGGTCTACATCTTCGTCGCGACCGGGATCGGTCTGGCGGCGGGTGTGGAGCTCTCGGTGGCCCTCGCCCTGTCGCTGGTGTACAACTTCCTGACCCTGCTCCTGTTCCGCACCGACTTCGGCCGCACGCCCGCGCGGCTCGAGGGCGAGATGGCCGAGGAGCGCATGCGCCGGGCGCTGGCCGTGGCCAACCGCACCAGCCAGTTCGTCGCGCGGCTCGATCAGGAAGTCCTCGAGGGCATGGCACCTGCCCAGCTGGAGGCGATTGCCGACCGGGCGTGGCAGCGGCGCAAGGACGAGACCGGCGCGACGACCGGCGAGGAACGCGCCCGGTTTGATTGCATCCTCACCGTGCGCACCGACGGCGAGCACCGCGCCCGGGAGGTCGTCGAATCGTCGTTGGGGCGCAGCGCCAAGCGGTGGCGCTTCCAGCGCGCCGAAGCCGAGGTCGGTGGCGAGCAGGTGCTGATCTACGAGCTCAAGCTGCGCAAAACCGTCCAGCCCACGGCATTCCTCGACGGCCTGCGCACCGAAGGAGGACCCAACGTGTTGGACGTCCAGCTCAAATGACGCGCCGACTCCTGCTCGCGGTGCTCGCAGCGGCCGCGCCCGTGCGCGTCGGGTCGGCGCAGGACCCTCCCCCGCCCGCGGCGTTCTTCCAGTCCACCGACGTGCTCGAGTTCACGTTGCGGACCGACCTGCGCGTGCTCACGCGCGACCGCGACACCGCCGAGGCCCCGTGGCGCGGCGCCACGCTCACCTGGACCGGCCCGAACGGCCCCGTCACCGTGCCGCTCCAGGTCCGGACCCGCGGCATTTTCCGACTGCAGCACTGCGACATGCCACCCATCCGGCTGCGCTTCGACCAGGACAGCGTGGGCGGCACCCCGTTCGACGGCCTGCGGCGCCCCAAGCTCGGCACCTACTGCATGGACCGGGACGAGTACGAGCAGTACGTGCTCCAGGAGTATGCGATCTACCGCGTGCAGCGACTGTTCACCCCGATGAGCTACTCGGTCCGGCTGGTCCGCGTGACCTACGAGGACTCCGCCGGCGCCAGACGGCCGGTGACGCGCTACGGATTCGTCATGGAGGACCCGGACCGCTTCGCCGAGCGGTTTCGGGCCACGGTGCACCCGAACCGGGGCGTCGGCCAGCGGCACCTGCTGGCACCGAACGCCGCGTTCCTCGGCCTGTTCCAGTATTTCGTCGGGAACACCGACTGGTCGGTGCCGGGCCTTCACAACATCGAAGTCCTCCGCACGCCCGACACCCTGGTCGCCGTGGCGTACGATTTCGACTGGTCGGGCGTGATCTCGACATCGTACGCGCGGCCCGACGCCCGGCTGCCGATCCGCTCGGTGCGGGAGCGCGTCTATCGCGGGTTGTGCCAGGGCGAGGAAGCCCTGACGCCGGTGTTGGCGCAGTTCGAGGCCATGAAGGACTCCATCGCCGCGGTGTACCGCGCCGTGCCCGACCTCAGGCCGCGCACCGTCGAGCAGACGCTGCGCTACTACGACGAGTTCTACCGGGACATCGTCGACCGCCCGCGCTTCGTGGAGCGCGTAGTGACGCGCGACTGCCTGCGGAACTGAGGCCGGATCTTCGGCAAGTGACCGCACTGCGAGGAGGGTCACTCCTGCGATGCGCGTAGCCACCACGTCACTCGTCGCCGTCCTGCTGCTCGCGCCCGCCCTGGCGCAGGCGCAGCGCTACACTGGTCCGGACGGCCGGCTCCGCGTCGCCCTCGCGCGGCAGCCCTACGCGCCCAACGGCGTCACGCGGCCCGACGACCATGGCCGAGGGGGGGATCCAGCGGATCCTGGCGGACCTGGGCGCGCTGATCCGCATCGAGGAGGCGGCCTCGAGCCGCCGCTGCGCGACGAGCACGTCGTGATGGCCGGCGTGCGCCTGACGGACCCGCTGGAGCGGCGGCTGCTCGACAGCTCCCGGATCGAGCAGATCAGCGTGGACGACCTCCGGAACCTGACGCCGGCCGTCTTCGCGCAGCTGGATCGGCTGAGCCGCATCACCGACCGGATCTACGTGCACATCGACATGGACGTGCTCGATCCGCGCGAGGTGATGGGGCACGGCAACCGCGTGCCCAACGGGCCGTCGAGCGAGCAGCTCGCCCGTCTATTCGAGGAGATCTTCCGGCGCTACCCCACGGCGTCCGCCATCGGGTTCGCGACCATCCCCGCGACGGACGAGGGCGGCCTGTCGCTCGCGGCGGTCAACCGGATGATCGCGGGGGCCGTGCGGGGGGTGATGGCGCGGGAGGCTCGGCGGTAAGTCTGCGTCGCGCAGCCGCGACGCCGGGAGCGGCGAGCCTCCCGACGGCTCCGTGCGGCGTGCCTGAGTGCCCGGAAAGGCAATAGAATGCTCGCGGCTCGACCCAACGTGTCGCGCGGCCACGAGGAGGGTGGGGCCAACGCGCCCGCTCGTTTGGCGCACTCGCGGTGCAGTCCAACACGCAAGCAGCTTGGACTGCTGAGAGGTCGGCTACCGGTCCGTTCACATGGTTGGACGCCGAAGCCCACACTGGCTAGACATGACTGACCAACTCCGTTTCGACGTCTTCCTCAGCCACAGCTCCAAGGATATGGCCGTCGTGCGTGCCGTCGCGGAACGGCTGCGTGCCGATGGGTTGCGTGTCTGGCTCGACGACTGGGAGATCCGCCCCGGCGACAGCATCCCGGCACGGATTGAGGAGGGGCTCGAGCGCTCCCGCGTGCTCGTGCTCTGCATGTCGGCAGACGCGTTCGGCTCTGAGTGGGCGAAGTTGGAGTCCGGAACGTTCCGCTTTCGCGACCCGCTGAACAAGGAGCGACGGTTCATTCCCCTGCGGCTCGACGACGCGCCGATCAAAGGCTCCTTGGCGCAATTCCTGTACATCAAATGGCGCCCCGCGGACCGCGAGCAGGAGTATGCGAAGCTCCTCGAGGCCTGTCGTCCGCCAGCGAGACCGCCAACGGCGGAAGGTCAGGTCGCGCGTGAGCAGGTTGCTGAGAAGACCATCCAGCTCGAATCAAAGACGAGGGGAGTAACCTACGCGTTCAGCCCGGATGGAAGGCGCGCCCTCGGCGGCGGTGGAGACGACGGGGCTGTGCGCCTGTGGAATTTGGAGACGGGGAGCTGCCAACGCGTGCTCGAAGGCCACACCAACACCGTCTGGTCGGTTGCGTGGAGCTCCGATCAAAGACGGGCCCTCTCCGGTGCCAATGACAAGACCGTGCGGTTGTGGGACCTCGAGACAGGGCGCTGCCTCCGCGTCTTCGAAGGTCACACCGCCTTTCTCCAGAGAGTGACGTGGAGCCCTGATGAGCGCGTAGCCCTTTCCGGCTCGTCTGACACGACCGTGCGGCTGTGGGATGTGGAGACGGGGCACTGCCTGCGTGTGCTAGAAGGCCACACCGCCGGTGTCTGGGCGGTGGCTTGGAGCCCTGATCAACGGCAAATCCTCTCCGGCGGCCAAGACAAGACATTGCGGCTGTGGGATGTGGGGACGGGACGCTGCCTTCGCATCTTCGAGGGCCACACCGCGTTGGTCTGGAAAGTCGCCTGGAGCACGAACCAACGCCACGCAGCCTCCGTCTCCAGTGACGAGACCCTGCGACTGTGGGACGTGGAGACGGGGGCCTGCCTACGCGTTTTCGAAGGCCACGCAAAAGCCATCTACGCAGTCGCGTGGAGCGCCGACCAACGCCACATCCTCACGGGCTCAAGTGACAGAACTGTGCGGCTGTGGCACGTGGAGACCGGGCGCTGCCTGCGCATGCTCGAAGGCCATACCAGCCTTGTCAGGACCGTGGCGTGGAGCGCCGATGGGCGCCGCGCGTTCTCCGGCGACGAAGGAGGCTGTATCCGGGTATGGGATCTATCGGAGTCTGTCTCCGTGGCGCGGGAACCGGAACACCTCGCCCCAGCCTTGCCGCTCCCGCCGGACCAGATTCAGTACACCAACGCCAAGGTCCTCCTCGTAGGTGATTCTAGCGCGGGCAAGACCGGGCTTTCAATGCGGCTGGCCCTTAACGATTGGAAACCTAGCGACTCGACTGTCGGCGCCTGGGCCACTCATTGGAAGCTCCCGGTCTCGTCTGCCGACGGCGTCGAGCGCGAGATTTGGCTCTGGGACTTCGGCGGCCAGGCGGACCAGCGGCTCATCCACCAGCTCTACATGGAGGACACTGCCCTGGCCGTACTGGTCTTCGATGGCCAGAGGGAGGACCTGTTCGAGACACTGGGGCAATGGGACCGCGACCTCGCGCGTGCCTCGCGCAAGGAGTTTACCAAGTTGCTCGCGGCAGGCCGGGTGGATGCCGGCGGCCTTCGCGTAAGCCGGGGCCAACTTGAGACGTTCGCAAAGGAGCGCGGGTTCGCCTGCTTCCTGGAAACCAGCGCCAAGCAAGACATCGGTTGCCGGGAACTCAAGGACGCCATCCTCACCGGGATTCGCTGGGCAGCGATTCCATGGCGTTCCTCCCCACGGCTGTTCAAGCGGCTTAGGGAAGGAATCGTCCGACTCAAGGACGAAGACCGGGTGCTGATGCGGTTCAACGAACTGCGCGATGCCCTGCGCCTACGCCTGGCGAGCGAGAGCACTGCGTTCAGGGACGAAGAGTTGAAAGCGGTGGTGGGCCTGCTCGCCGGCCCCGGTGTGGTGTGGGAGATGGAGTTCGGCAGTTGGGTGCTGCTCCAACCGGAGCGGATCAACGCCTACGCCCAGGCGGTCATCCAGACGCTGCGCGAGGACGAGTTCGAGCGCGGGTGCATTCCAGAGGAACGTGTATTGAAGGGCGACCTCACCTACCACTCTTCGATGCAGCGCCTCGGAGGAGAAGAAGAGCGCTTCGTACTACTGGCGATGCACCAGACACTCGTCGAGCGCGGCTTGTGCCTGCGCGAGCAAACGGGCAAGGGGCCGCTGCTGATCTTCCCCAGTTATTACCGACGCGAGCGTCCCGAACTCGTGGGACACCCGGCCGTGCTGGTCACCTACCGCTTCAGCGGGTTTCTCGACGATGTATACGCCACGCTGGTGGTGCGACTGCACCACACAGAGCCGTTTCGACAGGACCAGCTGTGGCGCTACGCGGCCGACTTCAATACGCTGACTGGCAAACAGCTCGGCGTGAAGCTCACCCGCCGCGCCGAGGGCGCGGGCGATTTGGAGGTGTATTTCGATCCGACGATCCCGATGGAGGAGAAGATCATCTTTAGCAGGTATGTCCACGAGCACCTGCTGCAAAAAGGGCAGGATGTCGTCCGACTGCGGCACTATGTCTGCCCTCACTGCGGCACCCCGGTGGGAAACCGCGAGGTTGCGATGCGGCGGCTGGACACGTGGCTGGAAAAGAAGGCGACGGACCAGGCGTCCGGGCGACGCATCAAGGCCTGGCTGGGCAAGGCCCAGACCCCGACGATCATTTGTCAGCAGTGTGAGCAGCGCGTGCCTTTGTGGGATGAACTCGAGCAATGCTTTGCTAGCCCCGAGATACAACAACGAGTGCGCGAATTGCAGGAGCAATCAGCCTTCGTCCTCGACAGCGAGAGCAAGGAACGCGCCTTGGTGGGCGATGTGATTTCCACCGTTGCGCTCGCCGGGCAGATCTGCCGGGAGCTTGGCGTGAGCGACCACGGCATTGACGCGGAGATCGAGTTCAAGGACGACGCCGGCGAGGCGACCGGGCGCAAGCTCTATCTCCAATTGAAGGCGGGCGACACTTATCTGCGCGAGCGAAAAGGCGACGGCGTGGAGATCTTCGCGATTAGGGATGAGCGCCACGCCCGCTACTGGATGACGCAACCGTTCTCCGTGCTGCTGGTGATCCGCACCTCGGACGGCGAGGTCCGCTGGATGGACGTGAGGGACTGGCTAAAGCGCGCCACCGACAACGGCCAGACGCCGATAAGGGGAATCGTCTTCCAGGGCGAGCGCTTCGACGTCATGAGCGTACGCCGGTGGCGTGACAAGGCGCTAAGCGGCTCGAGATAGCAGCGCGTTAACGGGTGTCGCGCCACACTCCCGCGCGAGTGGGATGTCCTTGAGCGATGGGGACGACCCTCGGCGGCACAGGCTAGTACCGAAGGCGCCTGCGCAGGTCGGGGGCGAAGCGGCGGAACGACGAAGCCCCTAGACCTGGCATTCCCGCCGCTCCTCCGCGCGCTTCCGCGCGATCGCGGTGAGCCACCCGAACACCGACAGCTGGTTGGGATCGAACCACAGCGCCGCGCGCAATGCGAACGCGAAGGTCTCGTTTTCGACCATCTCGGCCTCGCTCGGATCGAGCAGGACCGCGTAGGCCAGGGCGTACACACTCAATCCGTGGCGCCGCCGCAATGCATCGCCCGCCGCGGTGTCGCCGCGGCTCATGCGCTGGAGCAGATAGCGATCCGGCGTCACGGCCACGGGGTGGCTCATCGCAAGCAGCTCCATAGGGGACGGGGATAAGACGCCCAACGGCGGGCCGGGGTAACGTCCGCACAATGAGAACGGGGCGCCGTGACCGGCGCCCCGCCCATCCCTCACTCTCTTACTCGAAAGCCGGCAACCTCATCCCCAGGGCCGACTTAGCGGCGGACCAGCACCTCGTACATCGCCGCGGTGGACTCCCGGCTGTCGAACCCGACGTTGCAGCCGCGCAGTCCAGCGCCGGTCTTGCCCGGCACGAGCATCGCACTGCGCCCGTCGTAGGCCGCCGCCCGGCAGATGTACAGTTGTTGCGCGGTGCGGGTGCGTCCGCCTTCCACCGCCCCCGCCGGGATGGTTCCGTCCCGGGAAACGACCCAGGTGTAGCTCGAGCCCATGAGAACCTCGTACTGCTGCACCTGGACTTCGCGCCCGCCCAGCGGCACGTAACAGCCGGCGAGCCCCGGCCGCATCTTGCCGGGGTGGGTGCCGCCCTCGATCTGGGCCCGACAGGTGAACAGGAAACCGCCCGGATCGTAACCCGTGGCCTGGGCACCGCTCGGCACGGCGCCGCCCTGGCCCGGCGCCCAGCGCAGCCCGCTCGTGTCGCCGGACGCGGGTGCCGCCGCCGACGTGGGGGCCTTGCCGCCCTGTGCGGCGGCCGCGCCCGCCGCCGCAGGGACCGCCAGCATGGCCAAACAGAGGGAAACGTGCGCACGCCTCATCGTCAGGCTCCGGCGAAGGGTGATGGAGGGTCGAGCGCCAATCTAGCCCGGCCCACCGGTCAGCGGTAGCGACGCCCCGACGCCCGCTGAATCAGGGCCGTCCCCACCGCGATCCGGCTCGTGGTGCGCGCTCCCCAGCGGGCCAGCGCGCCCACCGGGCCGCTCCGCAGCACCTGCGGCGGCGCGAACGGATCCCACGCGTAGACCGGCAGGCGCGGAAGCCGCAGGGCGTCGTACCCCCCTCCCACCC
>Ga0247727_10005216_pt1 | contig 26655 bp, 24 predicted proteins | sample WisWelCaveWW1625_FD_202498 | JGI IMG/M metagenome (GOLD analysis project Ga0247727, IMG submission 202498) | Biofilm microbial communities from Wishing Well Cave, Virginia, United States - WW16-25 | ecosystem: Environmental > Aquatic > Deep subsurface > Groundwater > Cave microbial mat | place...
TCCAGCCTGCGTCAAGCCCCGCGCGAGTCTTTTTTCGGGGCCCCCTGTGCATTTCGAACACCTCTGTGGATATCTCCCGGGCGTTGACCTGTCCTCCTCCTCTCCCCATTGATAGCGCCCGGCGGGCGCATATTGTGGCTCCATCGCGGGCGGCATCCCGCCGACCTGCCGGGGCCGGACGCATTTCTGGTGACAGCCCGCGCCAACCGTGCAGCCGCGCCACGGCTTCGGTGACACCGTACGTCGACCGCACGCCACGGTCGTTCCGGTGGTGAAAGATGCCGCCCTCACACAACTGGGCCGCGCGTCAGGTTGCGCAGCTTTCAACGAGCCTCCCCCTGCGCGATTCGCGAGAGGTGCGTCAAGACGCACCTCCACTGCCCCTGTTGCCTAACAAAGACGTCTGACGTCCGCTCCACCTCACGGAACGGTTGCCCCTGGTATTTTCCCCCGGACACGGTCCGCGACGTGACCACGGCGGTGTCCCCGTAAACGCGTACTTTCATATCATCGGATTCCATCGCGTCGTGACTCAGCGCGCCCGACTTCACTAGTCCCAGAAAGGTGGCCTTGTCATTCACGCTGCCGTCGGAGCCGATAATCGTCCAATCATCGGCCATATACTGCCCGATCGCCTCCGCGTCGTTCCCGACGATGGCCCGGGCCCACTCCTTTTCAAGCCCTATCAATTCCGCTCCAACTTCGTCGTCCATGGCCGGCTCCTTTTTCGGTCTCGTACGGTTGGTTGTCTTGGTGATTGGACGCCGTATTGGGTGGCAGTGCAAGGGACGAGGGGTGAGCAGGTTGCTACAACAATGCAGGGGTGCCCTTCAGGGCGCCGCTACAGTCCTAATTCAGCAATGAAGGGCGGGACATGCTCATCGATCGTAATTGGGGGGCCAGATGCAGGAAATAGTTGCGCCCACGGTGGGAAGTGTCGCGCCCGAGTTTGAATTCCATACGACCGCCGGGCCCCGCCGCCTATCTGAACTGTGGGCGACCGGACCCGCGCTGGTCCTGTGGCTGCGGCACTTCGGCTGAACATTCTTTGCCGAAGAACTCGTGCAGTTGCGCGAGAAGCTGCCAGAGATCGAATCGCACGGCGCGCGGCTGGCCTGCGTGGTGCAGGGAACCGCCGAGGAAGCTGCGCGGTTCTGCGGGCGGCACGGGCTGGCCGAGTGCGCCATCCCTGACCCGGAGAAGGAAAGTTTCCGGGCGATGGGCTTAGGCCGCTGCAAAGTGACGGACTTGCTGCTTCCTTCCGACGAGTTGAAGATGCGCCGTGCCGAGGCCGCAGCTCTGGGATGCGGCATCAGCCTGCGCGGCACGTTTCAGGCGCACAGCGACATACTGCAATTGCCCGGCGCAGCGCTGGTGGCCCGCGGCGGGCGCATATTGTGGCTCCATCGCGGCGCGCATCCCGCCGATTTGCCGCTGCCTGCGCAACTGGCGGAAGTTGTTCGCGCGCACCGGCCGGACTAGTAACGCACCAACTGTTTTTGCCGGACGAGGCCGGTTGGATGGTTCGGCCCGCCGTGGACCGCCGGTATGACCCCTTGCGCTCCGCCCCGCATTTTCAAGATGTGCTGTTCCGCATGAACCTCGCCACCAATGTGACCGCAGACCACATATGACTTATGGTCATTATTTGACGAGAGGCACAGGCTGTCTGCGTCACCGCTTGGGCTGGAATGTGGGGCGGGTGCGGCAGCGGACTCGCTCAGGATCTGCGACAGGGTCTGCAGCCCTTCGCAAAATCACTCAGGGTCTTCGACAGGGTCTCCGACATGAATCGGAACTCAGAGATAAGCGCGAATTGCGTGCTGGATGCCCAGCATGTGCAGCGGCGTTGCAAAACGCCGTCCGGAGAGAGCACGTTGCGGCCTCGCTGGGAGCTGCTGACGGATTCCCCGGGAGCGCAAAAAGGCTTTCTCCAGGCAGTTGCGCAGCATCAGGCGCCCGCGCAGCAGGCGTGATTTCACAGCCGGGAGCGAAAGATGGAGCATGTCGGCGACTTCCTCGTTGGACAATTCTTCGACGTCGCGCAGCATCACCACAATGCGGTAAGCCGGGTCCAGCGCGGCCAGGGTATTATTGAGCAGCGCGCGCAGTTCTTCACGCGAGAAGCGCTGTTCCGGAGTCTCTCCCCAGTCGCGTACCTCGCGGGGCATTTCTTCCTCGCTGTTCACGTTGACCGGCTCCTCGAGGGAGACCGATTTTTCCGTGCGGCGGCGGCGCAGCTTCATCAGCGATTCGTTGACCGCGATGCGCACCAGCCAGGTGTAGAAACGCGAGCCGCCGTTGAAACGGGCCAGGCTGGCGAAAGACTTCATCGCCGTTTCTTGCAGCACGTCTTCGGCGTCTTGTTCATTGCGGGTGATGTTCACGGCAAGGCGGTAGATGTAGCGGTCATACTGACCGAACAGTGTGGCGAAGGCTTCCTGATTTCCGGCGCGCGCCTGTGCGACCAGTTGCGGCTCGTTTTCCAGGTGGCTTGGCATGGTCGCTTCCCCCGATTCGACTAATGACTTTCAGCTAGCTTCCCGGTTTTGATTCAGGCCCTTCCGGTTGACCGCTGTTGTGAGGGAAGATGAGATAAGTCGAAAAAAAGTCGCAAGATTTGTGGGGACATGAGCAGCCTTACCTAACGGTCTTGTTTTCAATAACGTACAGCCGTACCTGCGTAGATGCTCGAGGTGACACGAACGGCGGTCTGGCCAAGGCCAGAGCCGGGTGCTCAAAAAAGATGGCGGGGTCCGCGCACGCTGGGCGCAGACCCCGCCGGTGTAGTCCTTCCAGGAATTTCGTTAGTTTTTGAAATCATCCTCCGCAGCGCGTTCGGCGCGCGGGGTTGGCCCGGCGCGGCGCCCCACGTGCAGGTTGTCGAAGTGCAGCGCGGTATTGAGCAGGAGCATGAAGCTGCCCTGCGTCTGGTGGCGCCACATGGGGTTGGTGGCAAAGAGCACGATGTGGCCGCGGCCCAGCGGGACGTCAATGATGGCCGGGGTCTGGGCCAGCTCAGCGCCGCCGGCGAGCATCCCGGTGACCCACAAATCGCGTTCCTCGGCAAACCGCAGCACTACGCGCGGCCACATCCGCGGGGGAGGCAGCGTGGCACGGATCAGCTCGCGCGCTTCCGGCTCGATCCACGTCTCCTGCTGCGCGCGGGTGCGGCGGGGTTCGCTGACCGGTGCATTCCACGGGCGTCCCTGGGGGATGTCCGGGTCTGTGGCAGAGCCGCGGCCGCTGGTGCGGGCTGGGGCCTCGGGGCCTGCGCCGCCGCCGAAGCCGCCGCCACCGCCGGCGAGGGAGAAGCGGAAGACCGGCCCCTGGTTGAAGTAGATGGAGACCGTGTCGTCGTAGCCGTAGGTGATGGGGCTGCCCTTGTCTTCGACCGTGGCATTAAGGACCGCACCGCGAGCCTGCAACTGGCGAGTCTCGACGCCGGAAACGCCTTCCGTCAGGCCGAGTTCAACGGGCAGGCTGGTGCTGGCGGTGATGGGCGCAAAGACTCCGCCGTCCTCGATGAATTTTTTCAGATGGGCCAGGCCTTCGAAGCCCAGGCCACCGCGGATGTCGTCGGTCTGGTCGGGACCCTGCCCGTTGGGGCCGGCCAGGTTGGGAGTCAGCTCCGAATTCTTCCACGCGATGGGGCCGCCAAAGTCGCTGCCGTCGGCCAGCATCCTTTTGCGCACGCCGTGGATGAGCGTGGCCAGGTTGGGGGTGACCGGCGGGAAAATGATGACGTCATATTTATCTCTCAAGTTGGGAGTGGTGCGGATCACCTGGTCGGAGATATAGGCGTACGGGACGCCGGATTCTTCCAGGCCGAGGCGGAACCAGCCTTCGTTCTGGGTATTGACCCAGGTATGCAGGATGGCGATGCGCGGCACTCCGACTGCGTGGCGCGGGGCTTTGATCTCCGCGTCGGTGGCGTGGGCGCGCACTCCGAGCGCAGCGGCGGCAGCTTCGATTCGTGCTCGAAGATCAGCGGGATTGCCCTCCGTGGGAATGAGAAAGCTGCCGGCGGCGAATTTCTTCCCGTCGGCCTCAAAAGCCTCCTCGGCCGCGTCCATCGTGACGTCCTTCAATCGAAAACGCAGGGCGGCGAGTTGCGGCTCTGCGTTGGCATTCACCACGTAAAACCTGGTGGCCGAGGCACCGGTGATTCCGCCGACAGCGCGGGTGGGCGCTGTGGCCAGCTTCATCGCGGCCTTCAAGATTCCGAGGTCGGTGACCCGAATCGTGTTCACGTTGCGGAGCGGGCCGAGCGACCAGCCGGTGTCGTCGTACGGCCGCGGGTCGGACGTGGAGTAATACTGGGTGTCCAGAAGCATATCCACCATGCGGCTGTACGGCTGGTCCATCCGGAGGATGTAGCTGCCCGCGGGGATTTTCACCGTCTTCGGCTCTTCCGTTTTTTTCTCTTCTCCTGCGGCGGCGGAGGCGGCGCCGGGTGCGGGAGCTGCGGCCGCGGCGGCGCGTGCCGGGGCTTTCATCTCAAAGTCGGCGTCCAGGGTGTGCACTTCCGCGCCCTGGCGCTGCATAGCGTGGGCCAGTTGCGCGGCCAGGGCCGGACGCTTGCCGTCGTTGGGGATGACCCACGCGACCGGGCCTTCCGTGGCGGCCTTGGCCACACTGCGCTTGGACTTCAAGTAGAAATTGTTGAGGAACTCTGAGGAGTGGTTGGCCACGTAAGTCATGGCCAGCAGGACGCCGCTCTGCATGAGGTTGGTGTTGTTGCGCAGCGACCATTTCACTTTGGGGAGCGGCGGATTGGGACGGAACCATGTGCGCGAAGTGGAGGTAGCCGGGACCGTGCGGTCGCGGGTGTCCGCGCCGCTGCCGCCGTAGGTCTCATAGAAGCGGCCGATGCTGTTGTGGCCGGTGGCGACATAGACCATGTAGTTGGGAGCCCAGCCGTCGTAGAAGCCGTGGGTCCACACGCCGGGGACGCCGCGCTTGGTCATCTCCTCGATTTCGAAATAGGCCAGCTTCTGCCACTCATTGACCACGATGGGGTCGAGCCAGGCGTTATAGGGGCCGGTGCCGGTCGAGGTGTACAGGAACGGCACGGATTCGTGCAGGTCGTGGAGCACTTGGGGGTGCCAGTCGAGGAAATTCTTCATCTGCACTTCGCTCAGCTTCAGGGCCATACCCATAGCGTCGCGGTTGTTGTCGTGGGCCACGTATTTGCCCCAGTAAACCAGGCCCGGCGCGGGCTTGTCGGGGTGGGCCTTGCGGTAGTTGTAGAGGTCCACCATGCGGTCGCGGCCGTCCACTTCGAGGACCGGGGTGATGAGCAGGATGACGTTCTTTCGGATGTTCTGGATGAACGGCGTCTCCTCGACGGCCATGCGGTAGGCCAGCTCCATCAGCATTTCCGGTGAGCCCGTTTCCGGCGAGTGGATCGACCCCGAGAGCCAGTAGAATGGTTTGCCCTCGGCGACCAGCTTCGCGGCCTGCGCGTCGGAGATTTTGCGCGGGTCGGCGAGCTGCGCGGTCACCTGCTTGAAGCGGTCGAGCTGCGCGATGTTGGATTCATCGGTGACCGCGGCGAGCAGGATTTCGCGTCCTTCTTCGCTGGTGCCCACGGTCCACACTTTTACCCGTGGCGAGGTTTTGGCCAGCTCGCGGAAGTAGCGAAAGATATCTTTGGTGTAGGTCAGCTTGTTGGGCGTGCCGATGACGTAGCCGAGGACCTTCTGCGGAGTGGGTACCGTCGCCGAGGCCGGCAGGTGGTCCACCAGCTCGGTCAAGAAGAACGGCTCGGTGGTGTACTCCTTGATCTTCGCGGAATACTCCGCGTCCATCTGTTGCGCGGCCGGCGCCGCCCCCTTGCCGGTTTCTTTCTTCGATTTCTCCTGCGCGACGCCGGGAAAGGCCAGGGCCATCGCCAGTCCGGCGCAGGCCAGCAAACGGATGTGGATTCGGGTGTTCATCGCAGATCTCCTTCAGGATTCCTCTTCGAGTAATGAAGAAATGTGCGGGCGGAACCAATCCCAGAGACGCGCGCCACGCGCGGCGCGTTTCCAAAGAACGGCTTGTAGCGCAGGACCGCGGCTAGCGCCAGACGCCATGGCCTCGAAGAGCGCGCCGGCGCTACTGCTTGCGCAACCGTTCGCGCCACGTCTCGACGCGGCGGTTGGCTTCGGCGATGCCGTCCTCGGTGAGACCCTCCTTGGCGCGAAACCAATTGTCGCGGTATTCGAGGTCGATCTCAATCCCGCCGGCCAGGGTCAGCCAGATATAGCCTTCGAACGGATTGGGCGGAGTGCCCAGCCCTTCTTCATACATCAGGCCGAGAAGAAGCTGGGCCCGCGTGACGCCGCTGCCAGCGCACTGCCGGAGCCAATTGAGCGCCGCGGGAAAGCTCTGCGGCACGCCCAGACCGAAGAAATAGAGGCGCGCAAGGCGGAACTGCGCATAGGCGTGGCTGCCCTGTGCCGCCAGGGTGAACCATTTTGCCGCTTCCTTCAAATCCTGATCGACTCCCACTCCACCTTCATACATCACCCCCAGAGCATATTGCGCCGGCGGGTAGTTCTGGCGGGCCGCCTTTTCGAACCACTGCTTCGCTGCCTGCCAATCTTCCTTCACGCCATCGCCCAGGGCGTAGCGGACGCCGAGCTGAGTCTGCGATTCGGGGCTGCCGCGCGCGGCCGAAGCGTGCAGCGGAGCCAGCTCGAAGTCCTTCACCATCGAGCGCAGCATATCGTTGCTGTTGTCGCTCTCCGCGCCGCCTCCGCCACCGGAACCGCCGCCCACCGTGCTGACACCCTTCCCTGCGCCGCCCTTCATATCCTCGTCGGTCCACACGCGCTTGGCCTTCTTCTTCGGGGGGGTCTGCGGAGCGGGCTCCTGCGGCGGCGTCTGCGCGGCGGAAAGGCCAACCGCGAACAGCAGCGTAAGGACCAGAGCAATTCGGCGAACCGGCATCAGCGTTCCCTGCGAGGGATTGTACGCCCGCGCCAACCGGACGCAAGCGGCCGCTGGTCTTCCCGCGCCAGTTGCGATAGGTTGAGGGCTTTTCGGAGGAACCATGACCCCCACCAGCAGCGCAGGAACCGTGCTCATCACCGGCGGCACCGACGGCCTGGGCAAAGCCACGGCGGTGCTGCTGGCGCAGGAGGGCTACCGCGTGTTCGCCACCGGCCGCAACGCCGAGCGGCGCGCGCAGCTGGAGGCCCAGGCCCGGCAGAAAAACCTGGCGATCCGCGCGCTGGAGATGGACGTGTGCGACGATGCATCGGTGGACCGCGCCGTGTCTGCGGTGCTGGAGGAAGCCGGGGAGATCGACGCGCTGATCAACAACGCCGGGCTCGGCTACTACGTGGTCATGGAAGAAGTGCGAATGGAGGACCTCCGCCAGCAATTCGAGACCAATTTTTTCGGCGTGGTGCGCGTCACCAAGCGCGTGCTGCCGGGGATGCGCCAGCGGCGCCGCGGGCGCATCGTAAATATCAGCTCCATCGCCGGCAAGTTCGCGCTGCCGCTGTTCGGCCCGTATAGCGGCAGCAAGTTTGCGCTGGAGGGGATGACCGACGCCTTGCGGCTGGAGCTTTATCCGTTTGGCATCGAAGTGGTATTGATCGAACCCGGCTACATCCCGACGGGATTTCAGGGCGCGGCGCGCGATCACTCCCTTTCGTACTTCAAAAACCCGGCCAGCCCCTACGCCCGGGTGTATCAAAGCTACGAACAGGCGCGCCGCAGCCTGGACCGCAAAGGCGTCACCGACACCCCCGAAGATTGCGCCCGGGTGGTCCTGCGAGCGCTGCGCGACACCCCTCCCAAGGCGCGCTACACGGTCACCCGCACCGCAGCTATCGCCAGCATCGCCAAACGCATTCTCAGTGACGGCATGATTGACCGTCGCCTGCGGCGGACCTTTTCCTTGCGGCGCGAATAGCCGGAGCGCTGGCGCGGGTTATCTCAGGATATCTTCGCCGGCGGGAGAAATTTTGTCGGGGCTGACTTTGGAGATGAACGCCTTGATGCGGCGGCGGCCGGCCGCGTCCACGTGAATGAACTCGATGCCCATACCCTCACCGGGGTCCACCCGCCGCACCATCCCCTGCACCAGGATGGCGTCGGCATCTCCCAGACGCAGGGAAAGCTCGACGGGCTGGCCGCGTTGCAGCGGGCGCGGGTCCTTCAGGTACAGCCCGGTGAGCGAAAGGTCGCGCACCTGAGGGCTGGGCGCAACGTATTCGACGCGGATAACCCCGTCGGCCACGCGGGAGTCCAGCCGGCGCTCGCGGTCACGGTCTGTCATGCGGTTAGTGTAGCAGAACAGAGCGATTGCTTCTTTCCGGTCCGCTGACTGGCAGGTGCGCTGGATTCATTTGCTGGTATATTTGGCGGAAGACATGGGTTGATGAGGTGGCCGGCATGAAAATTCCCCGGACATGGATGCTGCTGGCGGCAACACTGGCGCTGCCCTCGCTGCCTGCGGCCGCGCAGATGGACCTGGAGTTCGAGCGGGAACGCATGCGAACGGTGCACGACACCGTGGTAACGGAGATTGAGAAAAAGTTTTACGACCCGAAATTGCGCGGGCTGGACTGGAAAACGCTGACGGCCGTCACCCGGAGCCGTATAGACCGCGCTCAGACTCTGGACGAGATGCTGACCGCCCTGTTCGCCCAGGTGGAACAATTAAACGACTCCCATACGGTGTTCATTCCGCCCGGGCGCCGCGACCAAGTACTGTTCGGCTTTGAAGCCAAGGCCTTCGGCAACGAGGTGCGCATCTACGAACTGAAGAAGGATAGTGCCGCTGCGGCGGCGGGCCTGCGCCGGGGCGACCGACTGTTGCAGGTCAACGGTTTCAAGGCTGAGCGGGCCAGCTTCGACCAGCTGATGCTGTTACTGCGCGTCCTGCAGCCCGTACAGGAAATGGACATTGTGTACCGGCGGGGCGAGGAGCCGCCGCAACGGGTCCGCGTGCAGGCGAAAATCAAGCGCGGCCGCCAGGTCACCGACCTCACTGATATCGAGTCCATTTACCAGCTCATCCGCGAGGCCCAGAGCGAAGAAGAGAAATTCCATCACAGCATCCTCGAGGCAGGAATCGGTTATGTGCAATTGCCGGAATTCAGCGGCGATGAGGAATTCATCGCCGGCCTGGTCAAGAAAGTAAGCAAGGCCGGGGCCATGATTGTGGACCTGCGCGGAAACCCCGGCGGCACCACGAACGCGCTGACCGCCTTCTCCGGCCATTTCGAGAACCAGCCGGGAGTGATGGCCGACGTGCTGCGGCGCAACAAGAGTGATGCCATCAAGCTGAAGCCGAGGAACCCTGCGCTTGCCGGGCCGATGTTTATCCTGGTGGACAGCGATAGCGCCAGCGCCGCGGAGATGTTCGCCCGGCACTTTCAGCGCACCGGGCGCGCCGTGGTCATCGGCGATCGCACTGCCGGGCGGGTGACGGCTTCCCGAATCTTTCCCCAGATGATGGGCGTGGACACGGTGTGGCTCTATGCCATCCAGGTGGCTGTGGGAAGAGTGGTCTTTCCCGGAGGCGAAGAACTGGAAGGCCGCGGTGTCACTCCCGACCACGCGTGCATCCCCACGGGCGAGCAGTTGCGCGAAGGGCAGGACCCCTGCCGGGCCTTGGCTATTTCTTTTGCCCGCAAAGCTCTGGGCATTCCGGAGTAGATGGAAATCAAAGCGGGAGAGAAGAAGAACTAGCTATCCGCGCGCCGTACGGACAATCGCGATCACAGTGACCACCTGCGAGGCGCGCCCAGCCTTGCGCGGAAGGCGCGCCGCCACTTTGTGAAGTTTGGTGGAGAAAGCCCGCGCGCCAGCCTTCGCGTTGCCGGCAGACGCCGCCGAATCCGTGCACGCCTGGAAAAACGGCGCCGGAGTCTCCGTCAAGGAAGTTACTTGCGGCTGGCCGTCCGACCGGAGATGGAAGAGCTGCCAGGCCAGCCGGACGCTGCCGACCGTACGGGCCACTCGGTCGTACTGATACAGCGCGTTGTGCCCCACGGATTCAAAAACCGAGGACAAGCTCCAGCTCAAGCCGCCGCCTTCATCCGCGCCTACGCGCAGCGCCTGCGGCGCGAGCAGCAGCAGGACCACGGCCATGGCCGCCAGGCGAACCTGCCACCGCCTGCTTCCCTCGATTTGGTGCGTCCCGTTCACGACCATATAGACGACCGGGAGCAGAAAAGGTTGCGCGCTTTTGCATATTTTCCAGACGGAACCTGGGATAAACTGGCACGTCCTAAGTTCTGTGCCTGCGGGGTGAAGCATCGTAAGCTATTCGAAAAAGGCCGCTTGGTTGGGGGTCGCGGGGCTGCTGGCCAGCCACCTGCCCGGGGTCGAACGCGCGCAGGCCGCTGCCGACGATGCGCGGCCGGTTCCGTCGCCGCTAACCATTCCTCGCGTCGAGCGTCCACCCACACTCGAAGATTTTCAGGACATGAAGCCTTCGCCCGCCGTGGAAGGCCGTCTGGCCAGGGTGGACCATTTCGTCCAGCACCGCCCGAGCGACGGCCAGCCCGGCATCCAGCGGACCGAAGCCTATCTGGGCTACGACAACAAAAACCTGTACGTCATTTTCATCTGTTTCGATACGGAACCTCAGAAAATTCGCGCCCGCATGGTGCCCCGCGAGCAATTCGTCGGCGACCGCGGCGACGGCATTGACGATACCGTGTCCGTCTCGTTGGACACCTTTCGCGACCAGCGCCGAGGCTACGTCTTCCAGGTAAACGCCTACGGCATCCAGTGGGACGGCACCTTCAGCGAGAACAGCGGCTTCGATTCGTCGTTCGACACGGTGTGGGATTCCGAGGGCCGCCTCACCGGCCGCGGCTTCCTCATCCGCATTGCCATCCCCTTCAAGAGCCTGCGCTTTTCTCCCGATGAGCAGCAGACCTGGGGCATCCTGCTGAACCGCGACCTGCCGCGCTACAACCAGGTGCTGTTCTGGCCGCACTTCAGCACCAAGGTCGCCGGGTATTTCAACCAGGCATCGGAGCTCCACGGCCTGCAAAATATTTCCCCGGGCCGCAACATGCAGCTCGTCCCCTACGGCACCTTCCGCTCCTTTCGGGCCGTGGATGAGCGCGACCCCCTGCAGCCGCGCACCGTGCGCGATCCCTTCGAGGGCAGCGCCGGCCTGGATGCCAAGTTCGTGGTCAAAGACAGCCTGGTGTTCGACGTTACCCTGAACCCCGACTTCAGCCAGGTGGAATCCGACGAGCCGCAAATTACCGCCAACGAGCGCTTCGAAGTTTTCTTCCCAGAGAAGCGCCCATTCTTCCTCGAGAACTCGAGCTTTTTCCGCACGCCGAACAATCTGGTGTTCACCCGGCGCATTGCGGACCCCCGCTTCGGCGCCCGCCTCACGGGAAAAAAGGGGCGCACCGCCATCGGCGCACTGCTGGTGGACGACGAATCCCCCGGGAAGCGCGTTCCGCGCAACGACCCCCTGGCCGGAACGCGCGCGCTGTTCGGCGTGCTGCGCATCAGCCGCGATATTTTCAAGCAGTCCAGCATCGGGCTGCTGTTCACCGACCGCGAATACCAGGGCGCCTTCAATCGCGTGGGCGGTGTGGACGCGCGCTTCCGCATCCGCAATAACTGGACCGCGGAATTCCAGGGCGTGGCCAGCGCCACGCGCGACTCCTCAGGGAATTATCTCGCCGGGCCCGCCTACGACGCCAGCCTCAACCGCCGCGGCCGCCAGCTCAATTACAACCTCCGCTACCTGGACCGCGCCAGCGGTTTCCGCACCCAAACCGGATTCCTACCCCGCGCGGACATCCGCCAGGTGAACCACAGCGTCCGCTGGGATTTTCGGCCCGAGGGCCGGCATCTAATTTCCTGGGGACCCCGCCTCCGCCACGAACACCTCTGGGACCACAGCGGTGTGCGCCTGGGAGACGAGTATTCGATGGAGCTGGATTTCCAATTCCGGGGCCAGACCAGCCTGGGGTTCGGCCATTTCCCGGAGCTGGAGGTGCTCCGCGCCGGCGACGCGCCCGGCCTGACGCAGAACCGCGGCTACCACCGCAACAATTCTGAGGTGAAGTTCAAGAGCGACTATTTCGGCCGCCTGGGCTTCGAAGCGGAATATGTCTGGGGCAAACGCATCAACGTGGATCCCGCGCCGGGGGCGCAACCGGAGCTGGCGTTGCGCTCGCAGGCGGAGGTGGCCATCATCGCCCGGCCGCATACCGCGCTGCGCATCGACAGCGCTTATATCTTCTTCCGTCTGCGCGAGCCCGCCAGCGGCCAGAGTATTTTCAACAATCACCTCATCCGCTCGAAGTGGAACTGGCAGTTCACCCGCGAGCTGTCCCTGCGCCTCATTGTTGAGTATGACGCCCTGCTGGCCAACCAGGCGCACACCACGCTGGAGACTTCAAAAAATTTCAACGCCGATTTCCTGTTCACCTGGCTCCTGCACCCCGGCACAGCGGTCTATGTGGGCTACAACTCCAACCTCCAGAACCGCCACCTGGCGCCCTGCGACCCCAGCGACCCTGCCGACGCCGCCAGCGGCTGCGTCTCGAAGCTGATCCGCAACAACACGTTCGGGAACGACGCCAAGGGATTCTTCGTGAAGGTGTCCTACCTGTTCCGATTCTGAGGCCGAATTTCCTTCACTCGTGCCGCAGCGCCACAATAGGGTCCACCCGTGTGGCGCGCTGCGCTTTCTCAGCGTGGAGTCGAGACGTTCACAGCATCGGAGTGTCAGGCCGATTCCCAGAAGCCGGGCGCAGCGGACGTGAATTCCACACCCACCTCCGGCTTGCGCGGACCGGCAGCACCGACATAGGCCACCAGGCAAGGCTGTGCGCGATCGGTGCGGCGGTTTAAGACCGTGATGTTCTGCCCCACGCGCACACCCGCCCCCAGGGCAATCAAGGCGCCCGTACTGTTGACGCGCAGCGTGTGCGTCTCTTCCTCGAAGGCTTTGCCGTCTGCGCCCTCGCCGGAAACCACCAGCGGAACCGGGATGAATACCCGGTCGCTCCGGCGGCGGTCCGATTCCTGCGGGTCTTTAACTGTCGGTCCGTGTGCCATAGTGCTTCGACCTTAGCCCAAACACTGCCCCGTGGCAATAGTACCCGCCCCAGCCTCGGGAGGTTCAGGGGAAGAAACAGGCCAGATGATCGATATGCGTTCTACTTCTTGACCTGGTGGAATAGCCCCATCGCCGTTCGAGCGCCACAGGTGCAATTTCCTCCCCGGCGTGGTAAAAGAGGCCCAGCGTCCCGTTCAGTGTTCTGCCAAACGCGGTTGAACCAGCCCATCCCTCTCGGCGCGGAAGCGGGAAGGGCCGATGCGCCGGAGGCCCTATGCTCGAAACCCTGGACCTGAAGAAGTCACTCTCCAAGACGGCCTACTCCCGCCAGATGCCGGAGTTGCAGGAAAAACTGCGGCGTCTGCAATACGCGGCGCAGCAGACGGAAATCCCCGTGGTCATCTGTCTCGAGGGCTGGGACACCGCCGGCAAAGGCCGGCTGATCAAAAAGCTGATGGAGAAACTGGACCCGCGGCTGTTCCGCGTGTATCCGGGCGCGGCGCCTTCTCCGCTCGAGCAGCGCCACCACTTCCTGTGGCGCTATCAGTCCAGGCTTCCCAACGACGGCGAAATGGCCCTGTTCGACCACTCCTGGTACGGCCGTGTTCTGGTCGAGCGCTGCGACAAGCTGGCCAAAAAGAAAGACTGGCGCGGCGCCTACGAGCAGATCAATCAGTTCGAGCGCTGGCTGGCCGACGACGGCCAGGTGCTGATCAAGTTCTGGATGCATATCAGCAAAAAGGAGCAGAAGGCGCGCTTCAAGGAATGTCTGAAAGACCCGCTGCTGCGCTGGAAAATCAGCAAGGAATACCGGCGTCACCACAAGCAGTACGACAAGTGGGTCACCGCCGTGGAAGAAATGCTGGCGCGGACCCATACGCCGCACGCGCCGTGGACCATGGTCGAGTCCAACGATATGCGCTGGGCCCGCGTGCGCATCTTCCAGACCATCGTCAGCCGCATCGAAGAAGCCGTCGAGCGCCGCAAGCAGATTCCCACCCTGGTCAGCCGCACCGCCGGCGCACGTGCCGCCAACAAAGCTGCGCGCGAGGCCCGCGCCACCTCCGACTCCGCTCTGGCCCGTGAAGAAGAAAAGAAAACCGCCGCCGAGTCCGCCTCCGCGGCGAAACCAAAGGCCGCCGCCAGCTGATTTGCGGTCGCACAACCTTGGCTGCTTGCGCCTTCCCTCCTCGCGGACCAGAATCCCGCAGGCGGGGTGATCCGACCCCTCGGTAGGGTCTACTGCGATTTGACCATAGTCATTGACCATGGTATGTTTCTTTCCATGGAAAAGATTGCCATCTCCAAGTTCAAGGCCACCTGCCTGGCCGTGATCGAGCGCGTCCGGCGCACTCGCCAGCCGGTTCAGATCACCCGGTTTGGCAAGCCGGTGGCCCAGGTCGTGCCTTCTTCCCCCGAGGCCCCGGCCAAGTTTCCGTGGGGCTGTATGGCAGGGACCTTCAAGATACACGGCGACATCGTTTCCCCCATGGGCAGTGAAGACGACTGGGAGGCGGCGCGCGATTGAGGCTCCTGCTGGATACTCATATCTGGCTGTGGAGTCTCGGCCTGGTTTCCAGAGTGCATACGCGTGTGAGGGATCAACTCGCTACGTCGCGCGATCAGCTCTGGCTTTCTCCCATCAGCATCTGGGAGCTGATCATCTTGCAGAAAAAGGGCCGGTTCGAAACCCAGGGCGACATGGACGCTTGGCTTGCGAAGGCATTCGCCGCCCTTCCGATAAGAGAGGCATCGCTAACCAACGAAGTGGCCGCGGAGGTGGCGAAGGTCCGGCTCCCGCACCGCGATCCTGCCGATCGCTTCCTGGCGGCCACGGCCAGGGTTTACGACCTGACCCTGGTCACTGCCGATGAAAGGCTGATGGGCTACCGAGGATGCAAAATCCTTGCCAGCCGCTAGAACGCGGCAGAACCCTGCAAGAGCACTGATGCGGTGATTCGGGCGGCGGCTACCGCTTGCGTTCGTCGGCGCCAACTTTGCCGTCGCGGACGTGGATGACGCGGTGAGCGTGTTCGGCGATGTCGTGCTCGTGGGTAACCAGGATGATGGTGTTGCCCTGCTGGTGGAGGCGGTCGAACAGCAGCATGATTTCTTCGCCCGTTTTCGAGTCCAGGTTGCCGGTGGGCTCATCGGCCAGCAGGATGGACGGCGAATTGACCAGCGCGCGAGCGATGGCCACGCGCTGGCGCTGTCCGCCGGATAGCTCGTTAGGCTTGTGCATCATGCGGTCGGCCAGGTCCACCATCTCCAGCGCCTGGCGTGCGCGCTGGATGCGCGCTTCCGCGGGCGTCCCGTTGTAAATCAGCGGCAGCTCGACGTTGTGCAGCGCCGTGGCCCGCGGGAGCAGGTTGAAGGTCTGGAAGACGAACCCGATTTCCTTGTTGCGGATGAAGGCCAGCTCGTCGTCGTCCAGCTCGCTGACCAGCCGGCCAGCCAGCCAGTAGCGCCCCTGCGATGGTGTGTCCAGGCAGCCGATCAGGTTCATCAGCGTGGATTTGCCCGACCCCGATGGACCCATAATGGCGCAGTACTCGCCGCGCCGAATTTCGATATCCAGGCCGCGCAGCGCGTGCACCTGCTCGCTGCCCATCTCGTAGGTCTTCCACAATCCTTCGGTGAAGATGGTTTTGCCGGCGTCCACCAGGTCCTGGCGGTAGGCATCGGCGGACGTCACTGCTTCCGCAGGCATACGTTTCCTCGCTCCTTCGGGGATGTCTCGCCCATCAGGGCTGCTGGCTGCCTTCGGTGCGCTCCGGCTGCTTGTTGTCCACCTTGACCTTGGCGCCGGGCTTCATGGTCCGCAGTGCGCGGTAACTGCCGGTGACAATCTCTTCGCTTTCTTTCAAGCCCTCGGTAATTTCGATGTCCGTGATGCCGGTGATGCCCGTCTGCACGGGGACGAAGACCGCGTTGCCCTCGCGCACCACGAAAACGCCCTGGATTTCTTCCTTCTTGGGGTCCGTGCCGGCGGCGGGTTTTGCGGCAGCCAGCGTCACGCTCTCCCCGATGCCTTTTTTCCTGGCCTCTTCCTGAGCTTCTTCCAGGTCTTTGCGCGTGCGCACGGCCAGCGCCTGCATCGGGATCGTCAGCACCGCGGTCTTTTCCGCGGTCTTGATCTTCGCCGTGGTGGAAAGTCCAGGCCGGAGGCTCTTCGGCGGCTCGTCGAGGGTGATGACCACCTTGAAGTCTTTCGCTTCCTGCGTGCCCGCGGTGGTTTGCGTGGTGGCCAGCCCGGACGTGCGCAACACAGCCTGTGTGCCCACTTCCGTGACCCGGCCCGTGAACGTTTTTCCGGGGATGGCGTCGATGGTCACGTCGCACACCTGCCCGTGCCGGATGTTGACGATGTCGGTCTCGTCCACTTTCACTTCCGCCGTCACCGTGGACATATCCGAGATGGTCATCAGGTAGCTGCCCGGTGAGTTCTGGATGCCCATCACCACGTTTTCGCCCACGCGCACGGCCAGGTAGGTGACCACGCCGTCAATCGGCGCGGTGTAGGTGGTCTTGCGCAGGACGTCGCGCATGCGGCTGAGCACCGCGCTGCTCTGTCCCATAATCGAACGGCTGCGCTCCATCTCCGCCCGCGTCTGTTGCAGCCGCGCGTTGGCCACATCCGTGGCCGCGGCGGCCCCATCGGCGGCGGCCTTGCGCGAGTCGTATTCCGATTTGGAAATCAGCTCGTCCTTGTAGAGTTTCTCGGCGCGCTCCCAATCGAACTTCACGCGCTCCCAGTCGGCCTTGCGCTGCGCCACTTCGGCCTGCGCCGAGCGGTAGTTGGCTTCCGCGGATTTGATGGACGCCTCCGCGCTGCCCAGCGCGGCGCGCTGGGCATCCACGTCGGCGGTGGGCTGGATGTTTTCCAGCCGCAGCAGCACGTCGCCGCGCTTCACCGCGGCGCCCTCCTTCACGGCTATCTCCGTGATTTTCCCGAATCCCTCGCCCAGCACGTTGGTGTACGTCTTGGGCTTGATTTCCCCCGAGCCGGAAACCTGCGACACCAGATCCTGTTTGGCCACTTTCCCGGTCTGCACCGTGACCACGCCCTTGTTCTTCTGCGCCATGTACACCTGCGCCCCGGCCAGCACCACCACCACGCCGCCCACACCCAGAGAGATTTTTTTCCAGCGTTTCATTGTTCTGCCTTTGTTCCGCCCAGCGCGGGAAGTTGAGACACTCCTACCCGCTCGATGATACGCACTCCGCCGCAGAAAAGTTTCACCTCGCCGGCCGCTCCCGAAACTGGGGGAGGGCCGCCGGGTCGTCCGGGCGTCAAGCGAGGCTTACCGCAGGTCAGCCGTGCGGAGTTCTTTCCGGCCGGGTCTTCCCACTGGTTCCCGCTGCCCCGCCATTATAGACCCCGGCCACATCCCCGACAATGGGGGCGACCTCCATCGCGTCCCTCCCAGAAAACCAAAATGACCCGTCGCCCTCCCGGCGGCCTCTCAAAACCGGCTCGCACCGGGAGATTGCTATACTCAGGCCCACGAGTGACTCGTGATCAACCGCGCTGAGTGGAGAGAAATCCTGGGCGTCGCGCTGGCCACCATCGCCAGCCAGAAGCTGCGCTCGTTTCTCACCATGCTGGGTGTGGTCATCGGTGTAGGCAGCGTGATCAGCGTGGCCGCCATCATCCACGGCCTGAACAGCTACATCACCGGCAAAGTGATGGAGATTGGCTCGCAGTCTTTCTTCATCAGCCGCTTCGACCCCGGGGTGCCCATCGACCGCTGGACCGAAGAAATCCGCTCCCGCCGCCACCTCACTGCCGAGGACGCCGCGGCCATGCGCGAGCGCTGCCCGACGGTGCACAAGGCTTCGCCGGTGCTGACGCGGATCCCGGGCCTCGGCGGCTCCAACGAGATTCGCTACGGCAATAACCGGGTCGAAGAGCCCTTCCTCCGCGGCGGGGAGCCGGAGCTAGAGGTCGTCCTGCCCGTCTATGCTGTCGCGGAAGGCCGCTTCCACACCCACGAGGAGGAAAAACGCGGCACCATGGTCTGCCTGCTGGGCGACGCCATCGCCAGGTCCCTCTTTGGATCACTGGACCCGTTGGGCCGCGAAGTCCGCGTCAATGGCCTGCCCTTTCGGGTGATCGGCATATTCGAGCCGCACCAGGGACTGTTCGGCGGCCCCGGCGTGGATCAGTTCATCATCATCCCCTACCGCACCTTCGCCAGGCTGTATCCGGATATCGAGGAAATCGTCATCTGCGTCAGCGTCACGCACACCTCGCTGCTCCCCCGGGCGGAAGAAGAAGTCGCCGACCTGATGCGCAAGCGCCGACGCGTCCCCGCGGGAAAAAAGAACGATTTCGTCATTTCCTCGCCGGACCTGCTCACCGACCTGTGGGACGAGCTGACCAGCGCCATCGTCCTGCTGACCCTCATCGTCGCCTCGATCGGACTGGTGGTCGGCGGCATCGGCGTGATGAACGTCATGCTGGTCAGCGTGACCGAACGCACCGCCGAAATTGGTGTGCGCAAGGCCGTCGGCGCGCGGCGCAGCGATATCCGCGCTCAATTTCTGCTCGAAGCCATCACCCTGACGGGCATCGGCGGCCTGGTGGGCATTGCCGCCGGCATTGTGTTGAGCGTCACCGTGGCCGCGCTTTTCCCAAGCCTGCCGGCGCGCGTCTCCGCCTTCTGGACAGCAATGGGACTTCTCATCTCCGTCTCTGTGGGGCTTTTTTTTGGAATCTATCCGGCGGTCAAGGCTGCCAACCTCGACCCGGTGCGCTGCCTGCACTATGAATGAGACCGGGAACCGCGTACTGGATGGTGTAAGCCCTGAATGAACCCGCGGAGGAAGTGAATCTCTAATCAGACCATTGCGGGATTATGCGATTCAAGTGCATTCACTGCGGGGGGGACGGCTACGCCTGGCTTGCGGCTCGAACAGGGATGGCCAGGGGCTTGGGCGCCTCGGAAGCTGACAGCATATGGCACCGGCCATCCAAGATGCCCCCCGGCTCGATAACCAGACAGGGAGTATGAACTTCGCCGGTTACCACCCCCTTGGGCTGGATCTCCACGCGGCCTTTGGAAAAAATGACCCCATCAAACTTCCCGCCCACCACGATGTGGTTCCCTTCAATCTGCCCTTCCACCTGGGCGTTTTCCCCCAGCATCAGACTGTGCTGGGAAATGATGGTCCCCTTCACCTGGCCGTCAATACGGAAGGTCCCGGCAAGCTCGATGGTACCCTCGAGCTTCACGCCCTTGTCCAGAAAGCCAATCCAGTCTCCGGCATCCGGCGCCGTGTTTTTACCTGACCACTTCCAGCTCATGCCATCCTCCCGCTGGGACTACCATAAAAGTTTTACTGTAGCCCCCCTCGAAAAAATGTCAACCTGAAAGAGGCTGCTGTGGTTCCTACTACAATATTAGGACTTGCCGCCGGTCAGCCGGTCGTACAGTCCCATGAGCTGGCGCTCATCGTAATACTCGATTACCAGTTGACCTGCCTTGCGCTTGGTCCGCGGCCTCAAGACCACTTTTGTGCCGAGCACCCGTTGTAACTCCTCGACTGCGGCCCGCGTGTTGGCATCCAGGCTTGGTGCTTCAACTACAGGAGACTGCGGTCGCGAGCGCCGCGCCGCGAGACGTTCCACCTGGCGTACCGTGACTCCGCCGCGGGCCGCTGCCTGCGCGACTTCTCTCCGCACCCGGGGTTCCTCGATGGCCAGCAGCGCACGGCCATGACCTGCGCTGAGGCGGCCCTCTTCGATCATTTGCTGGATGGGCGCCTCCAGCTTCAGCAGGCGGATGGCATTGGCGACAGTGGAGCGGTCCTTGCCAGTGCGCTCGGCAACCACTTCCTGGGTGAGGCCGAACTCATCCAGCAGGCGCTTAAAACCGCGTGCTTCCTCGATGGGATTCAGGTCCTCACGCTGAAGGTTTTCCACCAGAGACAGCTCCAGAGCTTCCTCGTCCCGCGCTTCGCGCAGGACCACGGGGACACGCTGGATTCCGGCGCGTTGCGCTGCTCGCCAGCGGCGTTCGCCGGCAATCAACTGGTAGCGCGCGCCCATGCGCCGCACTACCAGCGGCTGGATCATTCCGCTGGTCCGCAGCGAGCGCGCCAGCTCTTCCAACGTCTCCTCGCGAAAACGTGTGCGCGGCTGATAGGGGCTGGGCTCGATCAGGTCAATGTCCACCAGGTTCGAGGGAGATGGACCTACGTGGGCAGTCCCCGGTGGCGCCGGCACCACCGCGTTTCTCCCTTCCTCGATCTTCTGTTCAGGTTCCCGAATGAGCGCGCTCAGACCGCGTCCCAGAGCGTTTCTGGCCATTGGCAATGACCTCCCTGGCGAGATGGATGTAGGCTTCCGCCCCTCTACTACAATTATCGTATAAAAGAATTGGCTTGCCGTGGCTAGGGGCCTCGGCCAGCCGCACATTTCTTGGTATTACAGTTGTAAAAATCTGACTACCGAAAAAACTTCTCAAATCGTTGGAAACCTGCTTAGACAATGTAGTTCTCTCATCATACATCGTCAGCAGGATACCTTCAATGGCGAGGTCCTGGTTCAGGCTCCTACGAATCCGCATAAGCGTGTCCAGCAGCTCGGATACTCCTTCGAGGGCTAGATATTCGCACTGGATGGGCACGAGCACGGAGTGGCTCGCCACCAGGGCGTTCAAGGTGAGGAGGTCAAGGGCAGGAGGGCAATCAATGATCACGAAATGGAATTGGGAGAGCATCGAGTTCAGGGCTTTTTTAAGCCTGAACTCCCGCTCAGTCTCGTTGACGAGCTCGACCGCCGCCCCTACCAGATTCTTGTCTGAAGGCAACAATTTGAGCCTGGGAATCTCCGTTGGGAGGCAGAATCTGGAAGGGTCCGCTCCAGAAGTGAGGACATGGTAGGTCGTTCGACGAGCTGGATCTTTGACGAATCCCAGGCTGCTGGTGGAGTTTCCCTGCGGGTCACAGTCGACTAGGAGGCAGTCCTGGTCGAGAAAAGCGAGAGAAGCTGCCAGGTTTACGGCGGTGGTGGTCTTACCGACGCCGCCCTTCTGGTTGGCAACGGCGATGACTTTGGCCAAGAATCCCCCAGACCGCGCCAATGTAACAAAACAGCCGGGCAGGAATCAAGCTGTTTCACGTGAAACAAGTGCCAAGCGAGCACTTGCTGGTTTCGTGTTCCACGTGGAACAACCGGGCCAGGGGCTCACTTGGGCTGGCCTGCGAGGATGAATGTACCCCTGCTGTTTGGAATTTGCTTCGCATCTGCCCAATCCCATTGGGCGTGCTTACGCAAGCGATGGACGTCCTCGTCGCCCAGCCACAGAATTATTCCACCGCCGGGAGCCAAGCTCGAGCCCGCCCATTGCAACAGCTCATCAAGTTTTCCTATGGCGCGTGCTGTGATTTGATCAAAGCGAGGTGTATGGACATCTTCCATCCGGGCCCTGAGGATTTCCACCCCCTTCAGGTCCAGCTTTCTCTGAACTTCGGCAAGAAATGTAGCCTTCTTCATGTTGCTTTCAATCAGGGTAATCTCCAGCAGAGGGCAAGCGAGTTTGAGGGCAAGGCCGGGAAAACCAGCACCACTTCCAACGTCCGCGAGTTTACCGGACGGATTACGGAGCAGCGCTCCCGCGAAAAGACTCTCCCCGAAATGGCGACCAAGGATCTCATCAGGATCGGTGATGCGGGTGAGGTTGGTACGAGCATTCCATTGCAACAGCAACGCGGTGTATTCCCGGATAGCCTGGGCGAGCGCAGGTGTCACCGAGACGCCATAGGGCTCGAGACGCCGCCGGATGTGGGCATCGCTCCAGTCGCGCATACGTTACTAATAGATAATAACTATATACACTATATAGCTTAGTTGTAGGCCGCGGGGTGGGCCACGGCCGCACCTGGCCCCGTCGATGAAACCACTGAACGCTACCAGCTGGCAAGTCTTGCGGAGGCACCACTCAGGGCGAAGCAGTATCGCGCAGTGTGGCGTCGCCGGGAAAAACCCGCCGGCCCTTGAGCAGCACGGCTCGGGCCTCACGGATGCGCCCCTGCTGCCGGTAGATGTCGCAGAGCAGGGCATAGGTTTTGGCGTCAGTGTCGGGATGAAAGCGCTCGACTGCCCGGAGATGTTTTGCAGCGAGGTCCCACTGCTTCAGGAAGTGGTACAGTTCGCCGAGATTGCGGTGTGCGGAGAAACTGTAGGGGTCGAGTTCCAGCGCCTTGTGGAACATTTTTTCGCACTCCGTAAGCTGCGCAGATTTGAGAAGAACTTCGCCCAGCCGCGCATAGCGCAAGGCATCGGGCATGGGGTCTGTGGCCAGCCGTCGGGCCTGCCATTCCGCGGCGCGAGGCCACTGTTCGCGGCTGACGGCCAGCTCGTAGAGTCCATCGAGCGCGCCGGGATGGTCCGGGGCACGCGCCAGCACCTGGCGCAGCAACAGCTCGGCCTGGTCAAATTGCATCCGTTTGCGGGCTACGTCGGCAAGTCCAACAGCGGCGTCGAGCGACGTCAAGTCCAGCCGCAGAGCGTGGCCGTAGGCCAACTCGGCCTCGGCGATGCGGCTCTGGTGAGCGGCCACGCGGCCGCGGATCAGCTGCGCGATCACGCCGCCATACGCGGGATCCAACTGTGCGAGGTAGGCGGAGGCGTCATCGTATTCTCCAATCGCGAGGCGTGTTTCGGCCGCGGCGAGCAGGGCCAATGCGGGCTCCTCGATCCGGACATTCTGCGGCAGCAGCGTGGGCCGGACCTTTTCGATCATCTCGAGGTTTTCGCCGCCGAGCGCCTCGGAGAGCAACGCGCGGGGGGCGGAGTATTCGAGGCGCGTGTGGTTATCGGTGTTTCGCGGCGCATTGTCGGCGAGCTTGCGCAGCGGAGCGTCATCCAGGAGGTGAAAGGCGACGATGCCTTCGGGCCGCTTCATCCCCAGCGTTTCATAGTCGGCGCGCAGGAGAGGGAAGGCCCACAGCGAGCGCAGCCGGGTGAGCTGGAAGTCGCGGGCTTCCGTCTGGCCGATGAGGAACAGGTCGGTGGACTCTCCGTGCCACAGAGTTACCCGGGGGAAGTGGGTGCTGAAGGTGGAGAGAATCATCCGCAAGTCGTCGGGGAAGAGCGAGTAGGCCTGCACCCACTGGACGAACATTCCGCCGGGCCGCAGGCGCGAAAGGGCTTCGCGGTAGTATTCATCGGTGTACAGGGCGGCCACGCCCGCAATCCAGGGATTGGAGGGTTCGGAGATGATGACGTCAAATTTCTCCTGGGTGGTGAGCAGGTAGTTGCGCGCGTCATCGAGCACGATGGTCAACCGGGGATCATCCAGCACGCCGCGGTGCAGCGATTGCAGATGCACAGAGGCGTGGAAGATGGCCGGTTCGATTTCGACGCAGACAATCTTTTCCACTTCGGGGTAGCGCGAGATTGCGGAGACAGTCATCCCGCTGCCGAAGCCGATGACCAGCGCGCGCTGGGGCCCGGGATGCAGGACCCCGGGCAAATGGCCCAGCAGCAGCTGGGTGACGTCGTCTTTGTTCGAGGCATCCACTTTGCCATTGGTGCGGACCGCGAGGTAACCTTCGGCGCGAGTGACGCTGATGTTGGCGTTCAAGCCGTCTTCCGCGAAGATCAGATCGGTGGCTTCGGCCGATTCCGCCACAGAAAGCCGCCCCTGAAACATGTCGGAATAGACCACGGTGGCATGGACAGCGAGAACGCGGTTGTAAAAGGCTCCTGAAACCACCGCAACAACAGTGGCCACAAGCAATCCGCCCACGGCGCCGAGCCCCAGGGCCCGTTTCGGTTCGTGTAGCAACTCGAGCGCGCCAGCCAGGGTGAGGTTGAGGATTATGCCGAGGGCCACGACCCGGAAGCTGCCCACCGCAGGCACCAGCCAGAACCCCGCGGCCACAGCGCCGAAAATCGCTCCGAGCGTGTTGGCTGCGTAGGCGCGGCCTACGGCTGCGGCGACCTGCGCGTTGCGCTCGCCGCCGGCGAGCAGAAGGGCCACGACCGGAAAGTTGAAGCCGAACATAATGGCCGTGGGCAGCATGGCCAGCGCGCTAGTCAAAAACTGCGCCAGCACCAGACGCAGGAACGACTGCGGCGCACCCAGCAGATCGACGGGCAGGCTGGTGAAATTCGCCAGGAGCAACGGCGGCACGATTTCGGGCAGATAGCGGAAGAACACCAGGAAGAGGAACGCCGCCAGCGCGGAAAAAATCTGCGTGGTGGCAAACGTGGCCAGCGTGACGCGGCCTCCACGCGCGTGCCAGCCTTCAAAGAGCATGCTGCCGATGACGATGCCGGCGAGAAACGTGGCCAGCATCAGCGTGAATGCGTAGGTTGAGCTGCCCAGCACGCTGGCCAGCAGGCGCGTCCAGGCCACTTCATACACAATCGCCGTCCCCCCAACCAGTGAGAACGCCGCGAGGAGAAACCATGGCCAGGGCGCGCCGCTTTCCAAGACAGCGACCGGCGTGGAAGGGGCCGCAGGCGGGGCCCCTTTCTCAGCGAAGAACTTGCGGCCCAGCCAGAGCGCAGTGCTGCCTGCAATCACATTCAAGGCAACTGCAAATGCGACCGTGATCCTGAGACCGGCCCAGGGAAGCAGCACGAAGCCCGCCAGCAGGGTACCGACCACCGCTCCCGCCGTATTCACCCAGTACAGCCGCCCGAGCCGCAGGCCCAGCTCCGCGGAATGGCGCGTCGCTCCGTGCACCAGGATGGGCAGCGTGCCGCCCATCAGAAACGTGGGGACCAGCAGGACCACCGCGGCGGCGAAAAAGCGCAGCGTCACAAGCGCCGCTGCGGAGTCGGAAAAAGCAGGAAACGCCGCAAGGTAGAGCGTGCGGATGCCGGCAATCCCGGCCAGAGAAAGCGCCCCGCTGACGGCGACACCCATCTCGACCCAGCCATACAGGGTCACGGGGCGGCGTCGCATCGAGGGACTCTCGCACCACCTGCCCAGCCAAGCGCTACCCGCGGCCAGGCCGCCCATAAACACGGCCAGGACCGTAGCCACGGCATACACGGTATGGCCGAAAACCAGGCCCAGCGCCTTGCCCCATGCCACCTGGTAGATGAGTCCCGCCGCGCCGGAAAGAAAAAAACAGGTCAGAAGCAGGGCCAGTGCCGGTCTGGGGAGAGAATCGTTGCGCACAGCCGCTGGCATCGTAGTCGGCCGCGTGCCGCGAAGTCAATCGCTGCAAGGCCATTTCTTCGCCGTGCTGCTCGGCACGCTCGGCGTCTCTGGGTCATTTCTCCGGCCCAGGCTGCGCTGGTTGACACTGCTGCGAGCGCGGACTATCGTGTGCCGTGCTTGAGGCCATCGTACTCCAGGAAAAATGAAGATCCTGGTCATTGGCGGCGGAGGTCGCGAACACGCCCTGGCGTGGAAGCTGCGACAAAGTCCGCATGTGGAACACGTGTGGTGCGCGCCGGGCAACGGAGGCATTTCACGGCACGCCGAATGCGTCGCCGAGGATGCCGGCGACGTTGCCGCGTTGGTCGCGCTGGCCGAAGGATTGAAACCGTCGCTGACGGTTGTCGGTCCCGAGGCGCCCCTGGTGGCAGGAATCGCCGATGAATTCGCCTCGCGCGGGTACCCGCTCGTGGGCCCCTCCCGGCAGGCCGCGCAACTCGAGGGCAGCAAGATCTTCGCCAAGGAATTTCTCGAGCGCCACTCCATGCCCACCGCTCCGGTCTATGGAACGTACGACTCTGCCGGCGACGCTTACAGCGCACTGTGCGCCGTGGACTGGCCGGTGGTGATCAAAGCCGACGGCCTCTGTGCCGGCAAAGGAGTGATGGTCGCGCCGACCCCGGACGATGCCACGGCCTTCATCGAGAGGCTTATGGAGAGGGACGAACTCGGGCCCGGCGGCCACCGCCTGCTGATGGAAGAGGCGCTCCAGGGCCAGGAACTCTCTTACATTATTCTGACGGATGGAGAGCACGTCCTGCCCTTGGCACCGTCACGGGACCACAAGCGAGTATTCGACGGCGACAAAGGTGCGAACACAGGCGGAATGGGGGCTTACTCGGCGGCCGACCTGCTGCCCAAAGAACTCGAGGCTCAAATCCTGAAAACCATTGTCTATCCCACGCTCGCCGGGCTGCGCAAGGATGGAATCGAATACCGCGGATTTTTATACTTCGGACTAATGCTCACTTCTTCGGGACCCAAGGTTCTCGAGTTCAACTGCCGGATGGGCGACCCTGAGGCGCAGGCCATTCTGGCTCGGGCCGACTTCGACCTTGCGGCGGCACTCGTGGCCAGTACAACGGGAAGCCTGGCGGAAATCAAACCACGTTGGAAGCCTGAAGCAAGTGTATGTGTGGTGATGGCCTCTGGGGGGTACCCAGGAGAGTTTGAGCGGGAAAAGATCATAGACGGTCTGGAAAACGCGGGACAGCTACCTGAGACGGTCATTTTTCATTCCGGGACGAGGAGAGACGGAGATAAATACTATACAAGTAGTGGAAGGGTGATAGGCGTGACTGCTTTCACGGACTCGCTCCCCTCCGCACGTCAAGGGGCCTACAAGGCCGCCGGCGCCATCTCGTTCCAGGGCGCTCACTACCGGAAGGACATCGCTGCGACGGGCGTCAAATCCAC
>Ga0247727_10005217_pt1 | contig 26653 bp, 27 predicted proteins | sample WisWelCaveWW1625_FD_202498 | JGI IMG/M metagenome (GOLD analysis project Ga0247727, IMG submission 202498) | Biofilm microbial communities from Wishing Well Cave, Virginia, United States - WW16-25 | ecosystem: Environmental > Aquatic > Deep subsurface > Groundwater > Cave microbial mat | place...
GGGACAAAAGTAATTGGCAGACCCAGATCCGTAGCCACCATGCCTTTGCCTTTGTTTGGGCACCGTGATACTGACGCTTACTTTTAGATTGTTAAGATGCTCTTCAATCCTGTCCGCCCTCAAACCCGAGGGAGAGGGTATGGAGTTGAATCCTTTTCTGTGGTGATGAAAGGTTGGGGAATCAAGCAGTCTTGTCCAGAAAATCAGCAAAAGCCAATAAGTCAATGGTCAGGTTGGAAAGACACTTTGGCGCGTCCAGCACCAATTCATTCAGACGCGCCGGGCGCAGGTTAAAGGCGTATACATTGCGGACAATGTGACGAACCCCCCGATACTCATCAAGAGATTGACGGGTTTCCATTCGGATGACCGCCGGGCGCAATTTTCCCATTTCCACGGTCATTTGGCGCAACAGGCTGGTATGCCACTCTCCGCCGGATGGCAGCCCTCCATCAATTGTGTGCGCGATGTCTTCAAAAATTTGTTCCACACCAGAGTAGAAGCCATGCAGGTTTAATGCCACCCCATCCCAATAATCGTCGTCTCCGCTTCGACGCGCTTTTTCGGCGAGCGCTACCGTGCGATTGACCGACGTTTTGACATCATCAAGCGAAACGCGAATCCGCCCCGCCAATGCGAGACGCTCGCTCACAATTTCCGCCCATCTTTCACAATGACATCCTGTAACGCGCGGCGGGCTTCTTCGAAAGCAATCAGGTCAATACTGATGGATGGCTCGATGTCAAGCAAAACGCTCACGGCGCGATAATATCCACGCCCGGTCAAGCCCCACACTGCCAAATCCACATCGGAGCGTTCGTGAAATAGAACGGGATGGACAAGCGAGCCAAAGACCGCCACCTTTTCGACGCCAAATTCGGTTTTGAGGATTTTTGCCGCCTTTCGTGCAACCCGCCAGGCGCGCAGACGACGCGCTTTTAAGTCCCCGCGTCGTTTTGGCTTGACCAGCAACGCGGCGCGGCGATAAGATTCAATTTCTTTTGGCGTGAGGGATAAAGCAGTTCTTGCCATGACGGTATTGTACACAGAAACAGAAACTTTGTGTCATTTCAATAGGAGATGAAAACGGACTCTTCGATGCGCGGGGGCGGGACCTCACCCTGGTTGAGATGATTGATCGGCGTGTTGACTTGCCCCTCTCCCGCGGGAGAGGGTATGGTGTTGATTTCTTTTCTGTGGTGATGAGCAGGATGGGTTGCTAAAGCAATGATTCATTTCAGGATAGTTTTGGCTTCTCCCCCTTGGGGGAGACGGGAGAGGGGTATGGGGACGAATCCTTTTCTGTGGTGATGAAAAGTTGGGTTGCATGATTGATGGAGAACTTTTGTAGTAGTAATTGCTTAGATTGCGATTGCTTGCTCTTTTATCACTTGTTGCCAGAAAGGCGTCACTTTTTTTGATCCGATTTCACTTGGAGTAAATCCCTGTGCCTGAACGGGCTCAAGGATTCTTGCCGCCGCAATACCGAGTAATTCCAGTCGCTGACGGTGGTTGTATTTTTTCCAATCGCCTGAAATTACGATGAGGTCAATGTCACTGCCTTCGCGAGCTGTCCCTGTGGCTTGGGATCCATAAAGCAAGACACGCGTTGGATGGATGCCCATTTTTTGTAGTTGAATCCGATAGCGTTTAACTACTCGCTTAAGTTCGGGTGTTGCTTTAGCCATTTGACAAGTTCCGTGTTTTGATTCAAATAATACCTGGCGATGATTGCGGTACTGATTATGGAAAGAAACCTTTAGGGTCTTAATGCTTTTGTCGTCCATAGTGTGTAACAGATCGCTGAAGTCGGAGTTGACGAACATCCTGTCCCTTTACCTTCATGTAGTGAACGATCATTTCCCAAACCGCATCGAATCGCGCTGTGGGCGGCTGTGCCTGCCAGAATTTCAGGTCAAATGACCTGTCCGTATTCTGTAATTTGCCTCTGCGTTCCATGAAATTGGATTTCATACTTCGCCTTCGCCCAATTATACATCGCATCATCACCGTTTCGCATTGACTCCCACTTGCTGGCACATCTCCAGCACGGGACAGGTTGAGCAGTGCGGGCGTTCGCCAGTGCAAATGTGTTTGCCGAAGGGAACAAGCAGGCGATTGATGTCAATCCAGTGTTCGCGTGGGAGTTCCGCTTCGAGGGCTGCCATCGTTTTTTCGGGAGTCGAACCTTTCACATACCCCCAGCGATTTGTAATGCGATGGACGTGGATATCCACGCTGATGGATGGCTGTCCGCACGCAATCCCCAACACTAGGTTGGCGCACTTCGGACCGACTCCGGGGAAGGAGCGCAATACATCAGAATCGCATGGCAGGTTTCCACTGTATTGATCCATGACGCGATTTGCAATCGTATGAATTTGTTCCGCTTTGCGCTCATGGAAGGTGGACGTGTTAATCAAGGAATCGATCTCTTGAATTGAAAGCTGGCTGACTTGAGAAGGCGTGCGGACACGCGCGAAAAGTCGGCGGGCTGTGGGCAGGGATACCTCATCATATGTGCGAATCGAGATCATGCACGCGACCAGTTGCTCGAACGGCGAGTTGAATCCCTCTTCGGCTAACTCGAACATCGCCGCCTTCGGGAACGGACGGACAGCATCACTGATGAGTTTTACAGCCAAGTCAATATCAAATGGGCTTTTCATTAGTCTTGCTGACTCTGAATCATTCCTTTCGCCCATCCCATGTTGACCACTGCCTCTTATCGCGAGCGAGTAGTTCATCGGCCTCTGTGGGACCCCATGAGCCAGGATCGTAACTTGCGATGGGCTGTTTTGACAGCGAAGCGCCCCACGCCTCCAGGATGGGATCAATCAACCCCCACGCGGTTTCCACTTCGTCTGCGCGGGTGAAGAGGGACGCATCACCAGATATCGTGTCCAGCAAGAGGCGTTCGTAGGATTCGGGAATTACAGTCTCGCCGAAGGAGTCCGCGTAGTGGAATTCCATATCCACAGAACGAGTCTCTGAAATGGTATCTGGCACTTTCGCTTCGAATCTCCAATGCACCCCTTCATCGGGTTGCAGATAAAGGACGAGCATGTTCGGTGTCGGGTTGCCGTCCGCAGAATTGAACAGCAAGAGCGGCGGCTGCTTGAATTCAATCGTGATCTGGCTGAGTTTTTCCTTCAATGATTTGCCTGACCGTAAATAAAACGGGACACCCTGCCAGCGCCAGTTATCAACTTGCAAACGGAGCGCCGCGTAGGTGGGAGTTGTCGATTCACGGTTGACGCCTTCCTCTTCACAATAGCCCTTGTATTGCGCGCGCACGGTATTCTTGCCAACGGCTTCCTCATTCATCGGGCGAATCGAAGATAACACCTTGACCTTTTCATTCCGCAGGGCAGTCGCTTCGAAAGATGCGGGAGGTTCCATGGCAACCAACGATACAAGTTGTAATAGATGGTTCTGGAACATATCGCGCATCACGCCCACGCCATCGTAAAAACGCGCGCGGTGCTCCACGCCCACTTTTTCCGCGACGGTGATCTCAACATGGTCAATGTAGTTTCGATTCCACAAGGGTTCGAAAATTGTGTTGGCAAACCGTGTGACCAGAATATTTTGAACTGTTTCCTTTCCCAAATAATGGTCAATGCGGTAGATTTGATTCTCGTTCAGCGTCTTATGAATCTGTTGGTTCAAACTTCTCGCCGAGGAAAGTTCTGTGCCAAATGGTTTTTCGATAACGACGCGTCGCCAGCCATGTGTTTCAGTGAGTTGTTCGGTGAGTCCGAGCAGGTAAATGATATCGGGGAAAACCCCAGGTGGCGTCGCCATATAATAGATTCGGTTGCCGGGACCGTTTTCCCAGCCATTCATGGACTCGCTTAACTTTTCGAAATCGTCCAATTCCTTGTAGTTCCCTTGCAGGTAAAAAAGGTTCGGCGCAAAACTCGACCACTCCTCCCTGTTGAATTCAAAGGAGGCGAATTGCTTCATTCCTTCTTCAAGATGTGTGCGAAACTGTTCTTTCGAAAACGCTGTGCCGCCATAACCCACGATTCGAAATTGCTTCGGCATCCGTTTCTTACGGAACAGGTTGAATAGAGAAGGCATCAGTTTGCGTTGGGTCAGATCACCCGACGCGCCGAAGATGATGATCGAAGTGGGTAAACCGTTGTTCATAGAGATGCTCCAGCGCCGTCCTCGGCGCTGACTCCGCCGCCGGGGACGGCGGCTCTAGCGATGAATTTATTCCGTTTTCTTGATCGCGTGCCCACCGAATTGATTGCGCAGGGCGGCTAACATACGCGCGCTGTAATTTTCTTCGTCGCGGCTGGCGAATCGCATTTGCAACGCGAGCGTGAGCACCGGTGCGGGCACGTCGAGATCAATCGACTCGAACACCGTCCACCGGCCTTCGCCGGAATCCGCCACCCAGGGTTTGATATTCGTTAGTTGGGTATCCTCATCAAGGGCATTCGCGGCAAGATCCAACAACCACGAGCGCACTACGCTTCCGTGTTGCCAGATGTGCGAGATCTGCGCGAGGTCCATCTCAAATTCCTTCTTTGCCTTCAAAATACTGAATCCCTCCGCGAAGGCTTGCATCATGCCGTATTCGATTCCATTGTGGATCATTTTTACGAAATGCCCCGCGCCATGCGGTCCGACGCGTCCCCAGCCTTTATCTGCCGCAGGAGCCAGCGTCTCGAAAATGGGACGCATCTTTTCTGTGACCTCAAGCCTGCCTCCGATCATGAGGCTGTATCCTTCGCTCAAGCCCCAGATGCCTCCGCTTGTGCCGCAGTCCACGAAGTCAATGCCTTTGGGTTCGAGCATCGCCGCGTGACGGACAGAATCCTTGTAGTTCGAGTTCCCGCCGTCAATGACAATATCACCCTTTGATAAAAGAGTTGATAATTCCTGAATCGTGTTATCGGTGACTTGCCCCGCTGGCACCATCAGCCACACCACGCGCGGAGACTCGAGTTTACCAACTGCTTCGGCAAGCGAGTGCGCGCCTTCCGCGCCATTCCTGATCGCTTCTTCCACAGTCGCGGCTGTGCGCGCGTAGCCGACCACGCGATGACCGCCGCGTGCGAGGCGTGTTGCCATGTTCAAACCCATCTTTCCCAGACCGATCATTGCAAGTTCCATAAATTCTCCTTTTGAAAATACCTCGGTGGTCGAGTAGGTCGAGGCGATAGCCGAGACCGTATCGAGACCACCAAGCCATAAAGCAATTCTTGTTACAAAATTTCTCTTGAACATCGTTGGTTTCGATACGGGCGAGAAAACACTCGCCCTACTCAACCAACGGTGTTATCCTTCACAAATCTTAAAGCCTTTTATTTTCTTCGGCAACTTGCTCGCCGCGGCATCGTCCACGAGCCAGATCAATTCACCATCTTTCGGGTTGATGCGTTGTACAGGAAATTTTTCTGGATTATAGCTGTCACTCAGCACTTCCGCCAACGTGACAGCCTTCTTTTCACCCGTTGCCATGAAGCCGATCATACGCGCCTGATTGAAAACAAGTTGCGTCATGGTCACGCGTTCCGCAGGGCGGACTTGATATTGTGCGGTAACAGGAATTACAGACTCCGTGACATACACAGAGGAGCCGGGGAATAACGAAGCGGTGTGTCCATCTTCGCCCATGCCGAGGTAGACCAGGTCAAAGCGCGGCACATCGAGCGGAGGGGAGGAGAATCCGCTCAAGGTGAGGGAATAGTCTCTCGAAGCCTCAGCAGGTCCAAGTTCCGTTTTGACGCGATGAATGTTTACGTCCAAAATTGGAACGCGACTCAGCAGCACATCCCGCGCCTGTCTATAACTCGATCCAGGGTCGTCAGGCGGAACGCATCTTTCATCGCCCCAAAAGACGTACACTTTGCTCCACTCCACTTGATCGCGATAATCTGTCGCCAGCAATTCGAAGAGTCGGGTCGGGGTGTTGCCTCCGTTTAGCGCAACAAGAAAGCGATCGCGTTCGATGATCGAGCGACTGGACTGCTCGATAAAAAGATTCGCCGCATGGCGACTCAGTTTTTCATAATCATGGTAGATGCGGAGTTCAGGATTCATCTCTTCGACAGGCTCAGAGCAAGCCTTTCCCCCAAGCGCGAATATTTCTTTGACAATTCAATTGAGTTCTTTTACAATCATGCGACTGCTTCATATCCTAACCGTTGGGAAGGGCTTTTCGATGAAAGAGTATACCACCGAGTATCTCCGCAACGTTGCACTGGTATCGCACGGGGGTGCGGGAAAAACAATGTTAACGGAATCATTTTTGCATGCAACGGGGGCAACCACCCGTCTGGGGAAAGTGGAGGACGGGACCGCGGTATCGGATTATGACGATGAGGAACATCGTCGAAAAATTTCGATCTACTCCAGCGTTATCCCAATCGAACATCGCGATCATAAAATAAATATCATAGACGCGCCGGGCTACACCGATTTTGTGGGCGAAACCATCTCTGCCCTGAGTGTTGCCGACGGCGCGATTATTTTAGTGGATGCAGTCGCGGGCATCGAAGTTGGCACCGAACTCGCATGGCGTTACGCGGACGAATTCAATCTGCCGCGCTTTTTCGTGATCAACAAAATGGATCGCGATAACGCTGATTTTGAAAGAACATACGCTGCAATTGAAGAGTTTGTGGTGGCGCATGGAAAACGTGTTGTAAAGGTGCACATTCCGATTGGCGAAAAGCAAAACTTCAAGGGTGTTGTGGATGTCATCGGTATGAAGGCTTATTTGGGCGATGGCAAAACGACTGCCGAGATTCCCGCTGAATTAAAAGAAGCGGCGGATGCGGCGCACTTTGCGATGGTGGAGGACGCGGCGGAGGGGGAAGATGAGTTGATGGAAAAATATCTCGAAAACGGTTCTCTCTCCGACGCGGAAATGGTGCGCGGTTTGGAGGATGTTGTCTACGCTGGAAGTTTCGTCCCCATCTTCTGCGCGGCGGGCGGACGCGAGATCGGCGCGATCGCCTTGCTCAACGACATCATTGATTTACTGCCATCTCCGCTGAATGGACCAAAACGAGTCGCGCAGGGCAAGGCTGGCGAAGAGGCGTTGAAGCCTTCTGATACCGAGCCGCTTGCCGCGTATGTGTGGAAGACGACAGCCGACCCGTTCGTTGGCAGGATGACATATTTCCGCGTGGTCTCAGGCTCCATTCAAGCCGATGCGCATGTGTGGAATCAAAATAAAAACGCAGATGAGCGAATGTCTGGTTTGCACTTCCAACGCGGAAAAGAAGCGCTCCCTGCGAAGGTTGTTCATGCGGGCGATATTGCCGCCGTTTCAAAGTTAACGGTAACTGCAACAGGTGACACGTTCTGCGATAAGGGACATCCGCTTACGATTGAGAAACCAAATTTCCCTGCCGCGTTGTATCGGGTGGCTGTCACACCCAAGACCCAAGCCGACGCCGCGAAGATCTCACCGACACTGACCAAAATGTGCGAAGAAGATATGACCCTTTCCTGGCAGAATGACCCGATCACGCATGAAACGGTTTTGCAGGGTATGGGCGACCAGCACATTGATGTCGCGATCAATCGTGCACAGGTCAAATTCCAGGTCGGGCTGGCGACACATCAACCCAGGATTCCGTATCGCGAAGGCATCACGCGTAAAGCCAGCGCGCAATATCGCCATAAAAAGCAATCGGGTGGCGCAGGCCAATTCGGAGAAGTGCATCTTCGCATCGAGCCGTTGCCGACGGCTGACTTTGAATTTGACGATGAACTCGTGGGAATGAATCTTTCGAAATCATACCTGCCGCCGATTGAAAAAGGCATCAAAGCCACGATGGAGCGCGGCGCGTTCGCGGGTTACCCGATGAGTAATGTGAAAGTTATTGTTTATGATGGCAAGGAACACGAAGTAGACTCGAAGCCCGTGGCGTTTGAAATTGCAGGGCGCGAAGCCTTCAAACTTGCCGTGCATGACGCCGGTCCTGTGTTGTTCGAGCCGATCATGAATGTACGCGTCACCATCCCGGATGCGAACATGGGCGACGTGATGAGCGACCTCAACACCCGCCGTGGACGCGTGCAAGGCACAGACTCGGAACGCGGCAACACGGTCATTGTGGCGCACGTGCCGATGGCAGAAATGACACGCTACACCACGCAACTCCGCTCGATCACCGGCGGACGCGGCTACTTTGCGATGGAGTTCGACCACTACGATATTGTGCCGACGCACATCGCAGGGACGATCATCGAAGCGCATAAGAAGGAAATAGAAGCGAAGAAGGAAGAATAATGTCCAACTCCCCGATGAAAATCGGGGAGTTTTCAATAACCCCATCGAATTTTTGTCTTGACAATTTGGGTAAGAACTGTAAAATACTCGTCATCTTTATTTCAAGCCTATGAAAACATTTAACTATTGCTTGTGTATACGGCGGGGTTCGTAACCACCGCCTGAGATAATCCCTCCGCAGTCAACGGACTCATCAGACGGTTGGACGACCCCCGCTTGCAGATTATTGCAATGTGTGGCGATTGTTCGCCGTCTTTTTGTTTGCCCGTTGACTGCTTTTGATTTAAGGAGTGTATGACTTTACTGAATTACAGATTAGCTGAATCAAATACCCTCTCTTTGGATGGACTTGCATCTCACGTGGGAAACACCCCGCTTCTCCCGCTTCAGAGACTCAGCCGGAGCCTGCCTCCGAGTGTAAAAGTTTTTGCCAAAGCTGAATGGTTTAACCCAGGCGGCTCCGTCAAGGACAGACCCGGGCTCAATATTATTCAAACTGCACTGGCAAATGGTGATCTCGTAAACGGAAAGCGATTGCTTGACTCCACCTCTGGCAATATGGGAATCTCCTATGCAACATTCGGCGCGGCACTTGGCATTCCAGTCACGTTGACCATCCCTGCCAGCGCAAGCCCCGAAAGATTTACGATTCTGCGTACACTGGGCGCAGAATTGATTCTGACCGATCCGCTCGAAGGGTCAGATGGAGCGATTTTGAAGGCGCGTGAACTTGCGGCAGAACAACCCGATGTGTATTGGTATGCGAATCAATATAACAATCGGGCTAACTGGCAGGCGCACTATAAGACAACAGGTCCTGAAATCCTTGCCCAAACAAACGGGACAGTCACGCACTTTGTCGCTGGTCTTGGTACATCAGGCACGTTGATGGGCACGGGACGCCATCTCAAAGAACAGCTTCCACACGTGAAGATCATTTCCTTCCAGCCCGACGATTCGTTCCATGGCTTGGAGGGACTCAAGCACATGCCGTCTGCCATCCAGCCTGGGATTTACGATCCAGAGTTTGCAGATGAGACGCTTGATGTGAGAACCGAAGACGCGCGGGAAATGGTCCTGAGCCTTGCCCGTGAAGAAGGACTGTTCGTTGGGATTTCATCGGGTGCGGCGGCTGTCGCGGCATTGCGCGTGGCTGAACAATTAGACGAAGGTATTGTCGTTACCGTCTTCCCTGATTCGGGTGATAAATACTTGAGCGATAAATCTTTGTGGGAGTCCCCTCTTCGTGCTGGGCGGCAGTGAAGAAGAAGCAGGGAGAGGCTCAGGGTATGCTGGTCGTATCGAATCACCTGATTGAGCAGATCAATGCGCATGTTGAGGAGGCGTATCCCGAAGAGGGCGCAGGTTTTTTGATCGGTGAGGATGGCGAAGTGAAAGAGATATTGGCTTTGCCGAATGCGCGTGAGGACGAAGCGCGTCAGAACCGGTTCTTGATCTCCCCTAAAGAGTATCTCAAAGCCGAATTAATAGCAGACAGCCTCGGGCTGAGTCTGATCGGTGTCTTCCATTCACATCCCGATTGCCCGAATGTGCCATCCGAGTATGATCGTGAATGGGCACAACCATTCTTCTCATACATCATCACGCGTGTGGATAATGGCAAGGCGATCAGCCACCGTTCATGGAGATTGGTAGAAGATCGTTCGAACTATGATGAGGAAGAAATAAAAATAAACTAAAACTCTGGAGTCCGACAGCTCACTTGCCCTGCGGGTGCTGTCGAAACTTGCAGGAGCAAGCTCCTGCACTCCAAGAAATTAGGAAATTAATATGGCATCGCAAACCTTGCAAAAAGTGGATCACTCTGCCCTAAAGACAAACCAGATCATGATCATCTCGTTGAATATACTGGCGTTTATTTTCAACCTGCCCATTCTTGCGGCGTTCGTCGCGCTCGTAATGGGAATCGGTTCCGCGTTGAAAATACCGGGTTTTGGCTTTGTGTATGAAAATTTACTCAAGCCGCGCAGCTGGATGAAGCCCGACGTATTGGATGACAACCCTGAACCGCATCGCTTCTCACAAATTCTCGGCTTTCTGTTCATGGCAGGCGGCTCAGCAGCATTGTTCTTCGGTTCGACAGTGTTGGGTTGGTCGCTGGTATGGCTGGTTGTCGCGCTCGCGGCGTTGAACGCCTTTGGCGGATTCTGCGTCGGTTGCGCGGTGTATTACTGGCTCGCTCGATTCAAATTGCCTGGCTTTACAAAGCAACCGCCCGCAGGGACGTTCCCCGGCATGAAACCGAAAGTGCGGGAAGGTGTATGAGTTCCGAAATCCTGTTGCGTTTTGGGCTGGCTCTCGGTATTATTGTTTTAGGCGTGCTTGCCTACCGGTTCATCAACCGGCGCATGTTGATTCGCGCGCAAAACAATGCGCCTTCCCTGTTCGGCAAATCGCCGGACAAACCGATGATCGTATATTTCACCACGCCGGATTGTATTCCATGCAAAACGATTCAACGCCCGGCGCTCGATCAGATTCGGACTTTGCTTGGCGGGAACTTGCGAATGATTGAAATTGACGCCTACGAGCAACCCGACCTTGCGCAACGATGGGGTGTGATGAGCGTCCCAACGACATTCCTGCTCGATTCGCGCGGCAGAGCGCGTTACGTCAATAATGGCGTTGCGCGGGTTGATAAATTAATGGAGCAGTTGAAGGCTTTGTGATGAATACCCGTTGGTCGAGTAGCTGCGAGTGAAACGAGCGGCATATCGAGACCAACAAGTAACAGAAGCACTTTTGCTTACTGGTTGTCTCGACACCTGCACTTGCGTGCTGGTGCAAGTGTATGGGCTTCGCCCTACTCGACCACCGAGAACATAATTAAGGAGACCCACACTTCATGCCTGTTTTACGAATCCCAACCCCGTTGCGCCCATATACCGATGGACTAAGCGATGTAACCGTCGGCGGTTCGGATATTTCTGAAGCGCTGACGGATTTGACGAATCAATTTCCCACAATCAAACCGCATCTCTTCAATGAAGGCGGCGAACTGCGCCCCTTTGTAAATCTATTTGTCGGCGAAAATAACATCAAAGACTTGCAGGGAGTGAACACGCCGATCAAAGACGGCGAAAAATTGATGTTGATCCCATCCATTGCCGGCGGATGTCATTGCGAGTCTTCGAGAAGCAATCTCCTCGATTTCGCAGGAGCTTAATATGACTCTTCCCGAACTTTCCCGTGATGAAATCCTGCGCTACTCGCGTCATTTGCTGATTCCCGAAGTGGGACTCGAGGGTCAGCGCAAACTCAAGAATTCCTCTGTGCTCATCATCGGCACAGGCGGGCTTGGTTCGCCTGTCGCGTTGTATCTCGCCGCGGCAGGCGTCGGTCGTATTGGGCTCGTGGATTACGATGTCGTTGATTCTTCCAATCTTCAGCGCCAGGTGATTCACGGAACGTCCACAGTTGGAAAACTCAAAGTGGAAAGCGCGCGGGATAAACTTGTGGATTTGAGTCCCGACATTCAAGTGGATATCTTCAACGAACCGTTCACTTCGGAAAATGCGCTTCGCATCGCGCGTGACTTCGACCTGATCCTTGACGGAACCGACAATTTCCCGACGCGTTATCTCACCAACGACGTGGCGGTGTTTCTCGGCAAACCGAATGTCTACGCTTCCATCTATCGTTTTGACGGGCAGGTTAGCGTGTTCTACGCCAAAGAGGGACCGTGCTATCGTTGTCTCTTCCCCGAACCGCCCCCGCCCGGACTCGTCCCCTCATGCGCGGAGGGCGGCGTGTTGGGTGTTTTACCCGGAACGATTGGCACGATCCAAGCCACAGAAGCCTTGAAAGTATTACTTGGAATTGGGGAGCCGTTGATTGGAAAACTTCTGCTCTACAACGCGCTTGATATGTCGTTTGATTTTGTCAAACTCAAGAAGAATCCCAATTGCCGCGTGTGCGGACCGAATGCCGATATCAAAGAGTTGATTGACTACGAAGAATTTTGCGGCGTCCCCAGCCATGACCATGAAGACGAAGGTTCTGCGGGCGCTGGCTTGGACATTACTGCCCCTGAACTGTCCGAACGGATAAAAACAAACCACCTCAAACTACTCGACGTCCGTGAGCCGCACGAGTTGGAGATATCCGCTTTGCCAAATGCCACAAATATTCCATTGGGACAGTTAGCCGCGCGACTCTCCGAGTTGGATTCTGCTGATGAGATGGTGATCTTTTGCAAGTCTGGCAGTCGTTCGGCGCGCGGGCTGGAACTTCTTGCTAGCGCCGGGTTCAAGAAGGTGAAGAACCTCAAAGGCGGCATCAACGCCTGGGCGAAAGAAGTGGATACGAATTTGCCGTTGTATTAGAGATATTTCGCCCTGAGCGGAGTGTTTGCCGCACGCAGACGAAGGGCGCATTGCCACATAACATGCACTTCGTCTGCTTTCGCCTATCGGCTCACTCCGCTCAGCGCGAGGAGAAAAATTTTTATGAATCGCGTGCTAATTCTGGGCGGCGGCTTCGGCGGCATTGCAACTGCACGCCGTCTCAAACAAAAACTTGGGAATGGTGTTGAGGTCATTCTTGTGGATCGCCGCGACATCTTCATGGTCGGCTTCCGCAAGAGTTGGGCGCTGGTGGGTGAGTCCACGCTTGAGGCGGGACAAAAGCCGATTGAAAGCCTCAGCAAGCTCGGGGTCGAAGTGAAGCGGGCGACGATTGAGGCGATTCACCCTCAAGAGAAATCTGCTGTTATTGATGGAGAAAAAATCCAGGCGGACGCGTTGGTCGTCGCCCTCGGCGCGGATACGATTCCGAATGCCGTGCCGGGATTTGTTGCACATGCCCACAATGTGTACGACCCGAATGATATTCCGCGTGCCGCGCAGGCGTTGAATGATTTTCAGGGCGGACGATTGGTGATCGGGATCTTTGGCGCGCCGTACAAGTGCCCGCCTGCGCCATTTGAGATGTCGTTGCTGATCAACGACAAGTTGAAGGCGCGCGGTGTGAAGGCGAGCATTGACGTGTTCACGCCCCAACCGATGTCCCTGCCGATTCTAGGGCAGGTGGGATGTGACATGATCGAGAGTCGTCTGGCAGACAATGGAATCGGATTTTCGCCGAATCACAAAGCGACCGCGATTGAAGCGGGCGAAGTAGTCTTTGCGAATAAGAGCATCCCGTTTGATTTGTTGCTGGGCGTGCCGCCGCATCGCCCGCCTGCAGCGGTGCGCGAAAGCGGATTGGCGGGAGAATCAGGCTGGGTGGAAGTGAATAAGCGTACGTTGGAAACGTCGTTTGCGGATGTGTACGCGATTGGGGATGTGACTCAGATCATGCTGGCGAATGGCAAGCCTTTGCCGAAAGCAGGATTGTTCGCCGAGCAGATGGGCGAGACTGTCGCTGAAAGAATCGCATCCAGGTTTATTGATGAAGAACCTATGGCGACCTTCAAGGGCGAGGGCGGTTGTTATTTGGAAGTTGGCGGAGGAAAGGCGATGATGGTACAGGGAAGTTTTCTGGAGGAGCCAGAGCCGATTGTCACACTTACCGAAGCGACAACCGGGTTTATGGATGAGAAGCGTTCGTTTGAAACGCAGAGGTTGATGGAGTGGTTTGGATGAGAGCAAACTCCGAGATTTTCATAATCTCGGGGGTCTTTTCATAGGTGCGGTACAATACCCTCATTCCAACCCAAGGAGTGAGAATGGCCTTACCAGTCTCGACGGAAAAACGAGTGTACGATAACGTCCTAGGGGCGATGGGGAATACACCGCTAGTGCGGCTTTCACGGGTCGGGCGTGACTTGCCTGTTCCGCTATACGCCAAGCTAGAATTCATGAATCCGGGGGGTTCGGTCAAAGACCGTGTAGGAGCGTTCATCATTGAAGAGGCTGAGAAGCGCGGGGAACTCAAACCAGGTGGGACGGTAGTTGAAGCAACGAGTGGAAATACAGGTGTGGGTCTTGCCATTGCCGCGGCGTTGAAGGGTTATAAAACGATCTTCGTCATGCCGGACAAAATGAGCAATGAAAAGATATTGTTGCTGCGCGCGTACGGAGCGAAGGTGGTAATTACGCCCACCGCCGTTGAGCCTGATGATCCAAGATCATATTATCAGGTGGCGAATAAGTTCGCGCGTGAAACGCCGAACGCGATCCTTGCGAATCAATATCACAACCCCGATAACCCGAAAACGCATGAGTTGACAACCGGTCCCGAGTTGTGGGAACAGACCGATGGACGCGTGACCGATGTCATCATGGGCATGGGCACAGGTGGAACGGTCACTGGTGTGGGTCGTTATCTCAAGAGTAAAAACCCAAACATTCAAATTGTAGGGATTGATATCGAAGGTTCGATCCTGACAGAGATTTGGCAAAACAAAGGGAAGATTCCCGCCGGCGCATATCCGAAGACCTACAAGGTCGAAGGTATTGGCGAAGATTTTCTACCCACCGCGCTCGATCTTTCGGTCGTGGACGCAATCGAACGCGCAGGGGATCGTGAGTCATTCCTGTGGGCGCGTCAGTTGGTGCGGCAGGAGGGCATCTTTGCAGGCGGTTCATCCGGGTCCGCGCTCGCGGGCGCGATCAAGTATTGCCGCAAGTTGAGCGGAGATCGAATCCCTGTTGTGATTCTCCCCGATTCGGGTTCACGTTATCTTTCCAAGTTTTATGACGACAAGTGGATGCGCGAGTTCGGCTTCCTTTCGATGGAGTTCGGCGAAACCGCTCTCAGCGATCTGTTAATTGCAAAGCAGGATAAAGTTTTATACACCGCCGCTCTTGGCGATTCGATTCGCAAAGTGGTTACGGTGATGCACCAGCACGGCATCTCGCAAATGCCCGTCGTAGGCAAGGACGGTTCGCTCGCGGGTTTGATCGAGGAAGTTGATTTGCTTAATCACATGCTCGATAAGCACGAACATACACAAGATGAGTCCATCGATTCGCTCGTGCAAAACGCGAGTGCGGTCTTCCCGCCCGAAACATCGCTTGAAGATGCCATGACCTCTTTGAAAGATGGACTCGCCTTGATTGTCGTGGATAATAGCCGTCCTGTTGGAATCCTTACGAAAATCGACGTGTTGGATTACGTCGCAGGGAAAATTTAGCCCGCCCTTTTCTTAGAACATATTTTCTGCTATACTGTCTGAAAGATTGACAAGCGTCAATCGATTTTATCAACCGGAGGCTGAAATGGATTTTAGTTCTATCAATTGGTTAGCCGTTGTGGCGTGTGTCGTTGCCAGCATGATCATCGGATCAATTTGGTTTAGCCCGAAAGCGTTCTATCCCGCCTGGTGGAAAGCCATCGGCAAGACAGATAAAGATGTCCCGGGCGACCAGAGCATGAGCGGGATGGGGGTGACGTGGGGGCTGGTCATACTCTCGTCCTTCGTGCAGGCCGTTTTCATGAATCTCATGGTTAACGCGATGGGGAGCATGACCGGTGGGGCAACGCTTGCCTCGGGAGCTTTGGCTGGGTTTTTGCTCTGGCTTGGGTTTGTGGCTCCTTCGAGCCTCACCAACAAGTTGTTCGCCGACCGAGTAAAAGCCTGGTATTACGAGGCGGGCAACCATCTCGTCACGTTCGTTGTGATGGGCGCGATCGCGGGCGCGTGGCCCAGATAGTCACTCGTTCAGTGAAGAGCGGATGATGCCCGTCATCCGCTTTTTTGATTCAAAATTTAAGTTTCAAATCCTTGACGTGTGGGCGAGAGTAGTTAAAATAGAACATGCGTTCTAAGATCAAAGGAGGACGTATGCCCACAAACAATCGTCAATTTTCGCTGGCGTTGGAAGCGCTTGCTGAACTTAACTCGGAAACATCGACGCCTCTTCCTAAGCCTCAACCTGCCGCGCCAAACCTGGACGCTGTCCTCGCCCAGATCGGACCACTCCCGCGCGAAGCCTTGTTCCTCGGCGTCGCGGCCGACGGATTGCCCCTGTTGTTGAATCTGCATGACCCGATTCCCGGACCGATGTTGATCATCGGGGATGCTGGTTCAGGCAAGACGAATTTCCTGCAAACCATTGCGCGTGCGGCTTCCAAAACTCATACATCGAACGATGTTCAATTTGGCGTCATCACGAATCATCCCGAAGAATGGAATGAGGACGAAGCGACTCCCCACCGTGTTGGTGTCTTCCCTCGGTATCACAACAGCGCCCAGGAGTTTATCCTATCGCTGACTTCATGGGCGCATTCGAATAAAAATACGCGCCAATCTGTGATTTTGATGATTGACGATCTCGAAGCAGCGGCGGGCATGGACTTCGACGCGTTGCAAAACCTGCGCTGGCTTTTGTCGCATGGAACTTCGCGGCGGGTATGGCTCATCGTCACCATGAACGCGGCTCGCTATGGTCACGTGCTATCGTGGATTCCAACCTTTCGCACGCGCATCTTTGGCAGGATTGAGGATGAACGTGCCGCCGCGGCGCTGGGTGCGGACAAATCGTCAGCGGTGGAATCGCTCGAAGCGTGGATTCAGTTTTCCCTGCGCGAGAACGAGAAGTGGCTTCGGTTTTGGTTGCCGAGTTGCTAGTCGTCATATCGGGTTTGTGCTAGAATCCGGCTGTCTGTTGCATGAGGAATGGCGGTCCGGCAATCAGAGGGAATTCTTTCGCTTCTTGGCACCTGGGTGTCTGTGATCCCTGCATCATGCATCATCGTCCCGCATTGCCAGGGCAGTTGCTTCTCTGCCATGGCCCACACCTAGGAGAAGAGTATTTCATGGAAGCGAAACTGTATGTCGGCAATTTGCCTTTCTCTACTGATGACGGAGATTTGCAAAGCCTGTTCGCGCAAGCAGGCACAGTGAAGTCTGCGCAGGTCATCAAGGATCGTGCCAGTGGGCGCTCGAAAGGCTTTGGCTTTGTGGAGATGTCTTCCAGCGACGAGGCACAAAGTGCAATCACCATGTTCCACGGCAAGGATTTTAACGGCCGCGCAATGACCGTAAACCTTGCCCGCCCGCGCGAGGAACGCCCCGGCGGCTTTCGCGGTGGTGGCCGCAGACCCGGCGGAGGGGACCGAGACCGCAAACGCGATTACTAAATCGTATCAACTCAACTAGTTTTGAGCCAAATGGGCGGTGCCAACCATTTGGCTCAATTTTATTTTGCAAGTTATGGCTCTCGCAGGGTCTTAGACCCTGCGAGAGCAGTGTAGTTCGTGTGAAGATATGTTAAACGATTTAATCATCCGCGAATACCTTCCCCGAGATTTCGATGCCGTCACGATTTTATGGCGGATTGCGCGCGAAAAGTCTGTTCCTGATTTCCAGCGCGCGAAAGGACATTTCTTTTATCAAGATCAGGATTATTTCCGTAATCACATTGTGCACGAGAATCAAGTGTGGGTGGCAGATGTGGATGGGACGCCTGTCGGTTTTATGGCATTGAGAGGCGATTTCATTGATCAGTTATATATTCATCCCGAAAATCAGAGACTCGGAATTGGCAAGGCATTTCTTGATTTTGCCAGAGAGCGATCATCCGGGCACGTTTATCTTTATACTTTGCAAGTCAATGTGACCGCGCGCGCGTTTTATGAGAAGAATGGGTTTGTCGCGGAAAAGTTTGGAGTCAGCCCGCCGCCGGAAAATGAGCCGGATGTGAAATATCATTGGAGGAGAAAGTAATTCAGCAAACAGGGTCTGGTTACACGGTTTCCGTTTTTGGTTTAGGATTTGAGTATGCGCCCAACATTCCTTGAAGTTAATTTATCAAATCTGAGAACTAACCTTGAAGCAATTCGCGCGCATGTTGCTCCTGCCAAGATCATGCCCATGGTCAAAGCCAATGCGTATGGTCATGGCGTGGACGGCGTCGCGCCTTTCATCGAGCCGTACGCGGATTATTTCGGCGTTGCGATTCTCGAAGAGGGAATCCGCCTGCGCGATTTGGGGATCACGAAACCGATCCTTGTCGCGGGTGGGACGTTGCCTGAGCAAATCCCTTTTTTCGCAGAATATAATTTAACGCTGACAGGTTCGGCTGTTGAATTGCTCGACGCGGCTGAGGAAGTTTCCCGTTCAACTGGCAAACGCATCAAGACTCACCTGAAAATTGACACCGGCATGGAGCGCGTGGGAGTCCGCGAGTATGAGGCCGAGTCATTTGTCGAACATTCCCTGAGACTCAAGTATGTTGAAATCGAAGGGATCTACACCCATCTGGCAAATTCAGAGCTGGCTGACAGAACTTATTCTTCGTCCCAACTTGAGCGTTTTCAAGGCGTATTACAGATTTATGAAAAACGAAGCGAACCGACTCCGGTGATAAAGCATGTAAATAATTCAGGTGGAATTCTGAATCTCTCAGAAGCAAATTTTGACATGGTTCGCCCTGGAATTTTGATGTACGGGGTGTATCCGGGCAGCGAGGTGGATCGCGTGATAGATGTCAAACCTGCGCTTACGTGGTGGTCACGGGTGGCGTATTCCAAGATCACGAATCCAAAGCGTCCGGTCAGTTATGGGTCGTTGTGGCAGGCTGAGGCTGAGACAAGAATCGTGACCGTTCCCTGCGGATATGCAGATGGGTACTTCCGTCGTATGACGAATCAAGCGAAGGTGATAATCCATGGAAAAAAATATCCGCAGATAGGGCGAATCTGCATGGATCAATTTATGGTCAATGTTGGTGATGAGGATGTTCGCGTTGGAGAAGAAGTTATTCTGCTCGGCGAAGGAATTACTGCGTATGACCTCGCTGAGTGGACCGGCACGAACGAATACGAAGTGTTGACAAATATCAGCGCGCGCGTGCCGCGCCTGTATATCATGAACTAAGGGCTGGTAAAAAAACACCTTCCCTCAGTTCGTCATTGCTTCGGGCTGGAACAGGAACGCCCTCGCAATGACGGGAAACTGGGGTGGGTGAGGGAAGTCAATATTTTTTGAACCCTAAGAGTGATGATAGAATACTGGGACTTTGTCGTAGAGGTGATGTGTGAAAAATTTGATTGAGAAGTATAGCTTTATGTTTGTGATCACAGTTGTGATTGTTGTATTTGATCAATGGACGAAATGGCTGGTGCGGGTGAGCCTGCCGTTGGGCGCAACCTGGCTGCCGGGTTCGCTCGAATGGCTCAGCCCGTATGCGCGAGTCGTTCACTGGCATAACACCGGCGCGGCGTTTGGAATCTTTCAGGGCGGCAGTATGGTTTTCACCGTGCTCGCCTTCATTGTGATCGGTGCGATCATTTATTATTTTCCGCACGTGGAAAAAAGCGATTGGTCTTTGCGCATTGCGATGAGTATGCAGTTGGGTGGTGCACTTGGAAATTTAACAGACCGCCTGACGAACGACGGCAGGGTGACGGATTTTCTGTCGGTTGGTACGTTCCCGGTGTTCAATATTGCCGATGCCAGCATCAGTGTGGGAACTGTAATCCTGCTGCTTGGCGTGTATCTTCAGGAACGCGCCGCGAAGAAGAAAGTGATCGATGATGCAATGGTCAGTGAGAAAGTTGAAGAAGTGTGAGTGACCGTGTATTGAATTTTCTCTTTGAGAAGCAAACACACGAGCGACTCGACAAATTTTTGACCGAGTCTCTGCCGGAGTTTTCGCGTTCACGGATTCAAGGATTGATCGCGGGTAATTGTGTGGATGTAAACGGTCTCGCGGCGAAGAAAGCTGGTCAGCCCCTCGAAAGCGGATTCAAGGTGACGATTCGGATTCCGCCCACTGTTCCAACAGATCTAACCGCTGAAAATATCCCGCTCGATATTGTTTTCGAAAATGAGGATGTGATCGTTGTCAATAAACCTGCTGGCATGGTGGTTCATCCCGCCGCAGGGCACGCGAGCGGGACACTCGTCAATGCTGTGCTGGGCTACGATCCAGACCTTGAAGGCATCGGCGGTGAAGAGAGACCGGGTGTCGTCCATCGTTTGGATAAAGAAACATCGGGTTTGATTCTGCTTGCAAAGAACGAACGCGCGCATCGCTGGTTGCAGGACCAATTCCGTTTGAGAAAAGTGGAGAAAACCTATCTCGCGCTTGTAGAAGGAAAGCCGCCGACACCGTCAGGTCGGGTGGAGGCACCTATCGGGCGCGACCCGAAACTGCGAAAGCGAATGGCGGTCGTCTCTGAAAAGAAAGGCCGAGAGGCAATTTCGGAATATAAGACAGTAGGGAGTTTTAAAAGCCATACTTTGTTGGAATTTCATCCGCTCACCGGGCGTACTCATCAAATCCGTTTGCATTGCGCCTTTTTGAAATGCCCGATTGTTGGAGACAAAGTATACGGGCGGAAAAATCCTCCGCTTGAACTGTCCCGTCACTTTCTTCACGCGCATCGTTTGAAAATCGTTCTGCCCGGCGAAGACGAGCCAAAATTTTTTGAAGCCTCTTTGCCTGATGAACTTGTCGAAGTGTTGGATGCCTTGCGAAAGGAAAGTTAATCATGGAGTTGATTGACCTTCGGTCTGATACGGTCACCAAGCCAACGCCAGAGATGCGCGAAGCGATGGCGGAAGCCGAAGTAGGAGATGATGTGTATGGCGATGATCCAACTCTTAATCGTCTCGAAGAACTTGCGGCAGAGATACTCGGCAAGGAAGCGGCAGTCTTTGTCCCCTCGGGAACAATGGGCAATTTGACGGCTTTGCTGGTGCATTGTCAGCGCGGGGATGAAGTGATCGTAGGAAATAAATCACACATTTATTTGAATGAAGCAGGGGGGATGTCTGCGTTGGGTGGGATTCAGCCGTGCCCTGTGCCAAACCAAAAAGATGGGACTCTCGCGTTGGATGACATTCTCGCTTCCATTCGCTCCGAAGATGTACATCACCCCATCACGCGCTTGATCTGTCTTGAAAACGCACAGAATATTTGTGGAGGCGTTCCATTGACTCCGGAATATACGCACCAGATTGCGGAGACGGCACGAACGAATAATCTTTCCCTGCATATCGACGGTGCCCGAATCTTCAATTCCGCGACCGCGCTGGGTGTTTCGGTGCAAGAGTTGGTTGCCCCTTCGGATTCGGTGATGTTTTGTTTGAGCAAGGGATTAGGCTCGCCGATTGGCTCTGCGCTGGTTGGAACACAAAAATTTATTGCGCGCGCACGTCACATCCGCAAGATGCTGGGCGGCGGGATGAGGCAGGCGGGCATTGTCGCCGCGGCGGGGATCATTTCACTGGAAAAGATGACGAAGCGGCTTGGGGAGGACCATGCCCGGGCGAAGAAACTGTTTGAGGGGTTGAAGCAGGTTCAAGGTCTGGTTTTTGATGCGGATCCTCCATCCACAAATATGGTTTACTTCAGCCTTGCAGACCACATCGCCTTTGACGAGAAAGTTGTTTGTGAGAAGATGTTGAAACTCGGCGTGTTGGTGGATTGGGCGAGCCAACGACGTATCAGGTTGGTTACTCATTACTGGGTGGATGATGAAGCGGTGGAAAAAACAGTGAACGCGTTTCGTGCGGTGTTGGATTCGGGGGCATAGTTTTCTGAACTTGTTTCTCAAGAAGATAATTGCTCAACTTCGGTGAAGTTGTGATAGGGGAGCCGCGATAGCGCCTCGACGATTTCGGGGTCGAAATGAACGTCTGCCTGCTCCTGCATATATTGAATCGCTGCTTCGGCAGTTAATTTTTTTCGATACGAACGTTTACTGGTGAGCGCGTCGAAAACATCTGCAACGGCAAAGATGCGCGCCTGAATGGGGATATCCTTCTTTTGCAAGCCAAGCGGATACCCACTGCCGTCCCAGCGTTCGTGATGATAACGAATAACCGGAAGCGCTTCCTGCAGGAACGGGATTCGCTCCACGATCCTCGCGCCGATGTCTGGATGAACGCGCATGATCTTCCATTCGTCCTCGGTTAATTTGTCTGGCTTGTGAAGGATCGTATCGCTGATGCCGATTTTTCCGATATCGTGGAGAAGTGCGCCTCTTTCCAATGCTTTGAGCTGGTGACCGCTCAGCCCGATCTCTTCTGCCAGCAAACATGCCAACCGGCTCACGCGTACGCTATGACCTTCCGTCTCGCGGTCGCGCGCGTCCAAAGCTGACATGAGCGCGGTCAGCGTGCGGTCATACGTGACCTCCAGTTCGGCATACGCGGCTTCGAGTTGTTTCGCCTGCCTGCGCGACTCTGAAAGAAGAATGGAACGCTCCAACGCGATGGCGGCTTGATTTGCCAGCGTTTGAAGGACCCCGAAGTTATGACCTCGGCTTTCCGGGATGTTCATCCACAACGCGCCATAGGTTCCACCGCGCGTTAATAATGGATAACAAACCAGTGACCCGTTCTCCGCAGAGACAATAATGCTTTGCCCCGTCTGGATTGCCTGATCAATTGTCGTTGTGGGATGTTCACTGCGTGTGTGAAAGCCGTTCGCGTCGATCTCCACCTCTGCCTCAGTTTTCCCGTCGCGTGTCAGCAGGACAATCCCTGTCTCTTTGGCGTTCGTTACTTTGTGTGCGGCTTGCGCGATCAATTCAGCCGCGTTGCTCAATTCTTCCGCCTGGATGACGTTCACACTTAATTGGTACAGCATGGATGTTGTACTTAACGTGTTGCGCAGTTCCTGATACAACCATGAACTCTCAATCGAAGCCGCAGCTTGGGAGGAAAGGAGGTCAGCCAGAGACTCGTCGTTTTCAGAAAAGAAAACACCTTCATGCTTCCCGAAGGCAATGATCGTTCCAATGCTCAAGCGGTGAAGACGGATGGGAATCGCAAGCGCGCTTCTCAAGCCCGCATGATCAATATCCAGCTTGCTCGAGGTGGTGTACTTTCGCAAATCGCGTATGCGGAATGGTTTTGTGGCGTTCAGCGCGGCTTGCATCACCGGCTCGTTGGTGGGGTTGGCTCCAAGCGCGGTCAGCAATCTGGGCGCGGCACCGGCAGATGCGATGCGTGAGAAATTTCCCTGCTGATCCAATAACGTGACAAAAACAAAACGCGCTTCGAGGGTTTTTCGCGCGATCAGCGCAATTTCCTGCACCGCGGCTTGAGGGTCGAGCAGGGTTGTCAGCGAAATACCTGCCTGGATCAGTTCGGTCAGCCGCTGGTGGTAACTGGATCGTTCCCAGGCGCGCATCAATTCGGTTGCCACATGCTCGGCAATCGTCGTATCTACAGCGCTGAACGCGAACGGTTTATCCGAGCATATTTCAAGGACGCTTTTTACCTGACTGTGCTGCATGATGGGAACGCTGATGATGGAAAGTGTGCCATTGTTGTTGATGGGAAAGAAATCCGCGTCGACGTGGGTGTCGTTCACGACCTGTGTTTTTTTCAGTCGTGTGGTCCTGCCCAGAACGCCTTTGTTTGAATCCTGTTGATACCCGGGAGGAATGCTGTTCGTCTTGTTCCCTGTGGAAGTGAGCGTCACGTATCGTTGATTTTCCGGCTCGTGGATCAGCAACGAAACGATGGAACAATCAATCGCGTGTTCCAGTGTGTTCACCGCGAGTTGTGCGGCGACCTCCGGTTCGAGTTCGGCTTCCAGTTGCTGACTCAATTCGTTGAGGAACGTCAGTTGGATGGATCGGCGCTTCTCCTCATCCAGGCGTTTGGTGAGCATTGCGATCTGCTCGTTGAGCGCCGGCACGTTCGCGGTGGAGTCTGTGCTGGAGGCTGCATCTTCGTTGCCCTGATCTAATGAATAAGACCGTACTGCACTTGAAGATGTGGACGTAAGGTAAAGCCCGTAAGAGGTCAGGAGGGTGATCAAGCCGCTTACGACGAATCCGGCTTCTCGTGCGCGAGAGGCGGAGCCAGCGAGTAATAGAGAAATCCCTATCGCTGAAATGGATTGAATACCAAGGTAAATTCCGACCGTGTTCCGCATCGAAATTCTTGGTTTAATGGCGGAGCGTATTGCGGCTACATATAATAAGATGGCAAGTGTAAAAACTACAATTCCGGGAATAATATTTCCCAATGTGGAAAGGTATTGGTTGATGAGGCCAAGCCGGACTGGCGCGAACCAAAACCCCTGCGCAATGAGGGAAACTACCGTTGCCGCGGTGAGTAGAAAATTATTGATCGGTGAGGAAGTTGCGGTTTTCATGGAGAGGGTACAGGCAGTGCACTTGTTCAGTATTTTACTTCATGGTCGCACAATTTGATGCTCGAACGGTTTCGACTTTTAAAGGTCTTACCGCTTGTCACGTTTTTACTTCGAGATTAGATATTTATGCGACGCACTGTAATCTGATATAATTTTCCCGCTAAGGGAAACATTCAGCACATCTATTCATCATCTATAACGCGAAGAAGAAATTACCATGTCACCATATGTTACTCTCGAACAAATTGATCAGGCGGCGGATGCAATCCGCGCGCGCACCTCGCATCGCCCGCGCGTGGGACTCATTCTCGGCTCCGGGCTGAACAGTCTGGCTGATTCCGTCCAAAAAGCGGATACCATCCCATACAGTGACCTGCCTAACTGGCCCCTTTCAACCGTGCAGGGACATGCGGGTCGCCTTGTGATCGGCGAGTTGGAAAACCAATCTGTTTTGGTGATGCAGGGTCGTATCCATTATTATGAAGGCTACAGCATGTCTCAAATCACCTTGCCCGTGCGCGTGATGCTCAGGCTTGGGCTGGAGATGATGATCGTCACAAACGCGGCTGGCGGCGTAAATCCAGATTTTGTTCCGGGAGATGTGATGCTGATCACGGATAATTTGAACCTGATGGGAATGACCGGCGCAAACCCGCTCATGGGACCAAACATTGACGAGCTAGGTCCGCGCTTCCCGGATATGAGCCAGGCGTACGACTTTAATTTGATGTCGCTGGCTCGCAAGGCGGCATCAGCAAATAAGGTGACGCTGCGCGAAGGTGTTTATTGCGGGTTGAGTGGTCCATCTTTTGAAGGTCCGGCCGATTTGCGTTTTCTGCGAATGATAGGGACGGACGCAGTGGGCATGTCTACGGTGCCGGAGGTGATCGTTGCGCGTCATGGCGGTTTGCGCGTGCTCGGGTTTTCCGGCATTAGCAATAAAGCCAACCTGGATGGCTCAACTGTGACGACTCATGAAGAGGTCATGGAAGCCGGAAGAGTCATTACCCCAAAAATTGAAAAAATCATCCGCGGCGTATTACGTTCGCTGTAAGATCTGCTGGCATGAGTTCATTTTATCGTTCGCTCGCCGCGTATGCGCCGTTGATTTATATCGGCTTGGCGATATGGGGATTATTTATCCTCAGGAGCATGTACCGCACCTGGCGGGAATGGCGGGATTCTGTCTATAGCCTGGAGCGTGAATTCGCTTTACGACGGCTCATTCGTTCGACAGTTTTTGGATTGCTCGCTCTCGGCTTATTATTTGCCGAGTTTTTTGTCGCGACGTTCATTGTGCCGTCACTTCCTGCTTCCGAAATATTATCCACGCCCACGCTGAATCTGCTTGCTACGCCCGCGAATACCCTGTCTCCGGCTGATTTAACGCAAGCCGCGTTATCGCCTGTCACACAATCTGCTCCAAGTGGCGTGAGCGGATGTATCCCCGATCGGATCATGATCAGCGAGCCGAAGCCGGGCGATCAAGTGACCGGTGTTGTTGAGTTGAATGGCACAGCCAGTATTCCGAATTTTGGATTTTACAAATATGAAATATCAGCCATCGGCTCGAATGCCTGGGCAACAGTTTCAGCCGGAGACCAGTCTGTACGAAATGAAAAGTTGGGAGATTGGGATACAACGACACTTGCCAACGGCGATTATTTTTTGCAACTCGTATTGATAGATAATGTTGGTATAACGCTTGAACCGTGCGTGATCGCAGTGCGTGTTCAGAATCCATAATTGGCGATTTTGGAGCCCATCAGCTTGTTGACGGGTATGACCTCGGATGTTTCGTGAAGCATCGAGAATCCATAAAACAATTTGGAGGAAGAGTGCCTGAGTTTCAAGTTAAACCTGCTGTTGCCACCGATATTCCCCGTTTGATGACGCTCGATCATTCCTGCCAGAGCGATTACGTGTGGCAGTTGGATTTGCGGCGAGACGCGGGTCAGGTGACCGCGAATTTCCGTGAGGTGCGCCTGCCGCGCTCGATTGATGTTTTGTACCCGCGTAATCCGCTCTCGCTTCGCGATGAATGGGCCCGGCGCGATGCCACTTTTGTCGCTGTTCATGAAAAGGTCCCAGTTGGTTATCTGTGCGCGCGAGTGGAGCAGGTCTCTGCGGTGGCGTGGGTGACAGACCTTGTTGTCGCGCCGGAGCAGAGACGTAAAGGCGCCGCGTCCGCTCTTTTAACGGCGACCCAGGCCTGGGCTTTAGAAAGGCAGGTGCGTCGTTTAATCCTTGAAATGCAGTCAAAGAATCAGCCTTGCATCCGTTTCGCGCAAAAATTCGGGTATGAGTTCTGCGGGTATAATGACCAGTATTACCCGACCCAGGATGTGACTTTGTACTT
>Ga0247727_10005218_pt1 | contig 26651 bp, 29 predicted proteins | sample WisWelCaveWW1625_FD_202498 | JGI IMG/M metagenome (GOLD analysis project Ga0247727, IMG submission 202498) | Biofilm microbial communities from Wishing Well Cave, Virginia, United States - WW16-25 | ecosystem: Environmental > Aquatic > Deep subsurface > Groundwater > Cave microbial mat | place...
CCCATGCGGCGGCCATCGTCCAGGCTGTCGAAGTTGCCGGTGAACAGGCCGTCCTTGGCTTCGTTGCTCCAGCCGAGCAGTTCCACGCTGGTGCCCTTCTGCTGGTTGTGGTATTCGATGCCCTGCTGGAAGCCGATCATGAAGTCGGTGACGGGCGGGATGTTGATGCCGCCGAAGGTGCCGACCTTGCCGGTCTTGGTGAAGGAGGCCGCCGCGTAACCCGCCAGGAACGCGCCTTGCTCAGTGGCATAGACCTGGCCCCATACGTTATTGGTGCTGACTAGTGAGGGGAAGTCCAGGATTTGGAACGGCTGATCGGGATTGGCTTCTGCGGCGGCCTTAGTGGCATCGCCGAGCAGGAAGCCCACGGTCACGATCAGGTCACAGTCCGAGCCGAGGAGTTCGGTGATGTTCTTTTCGTAGTCGGTCTGTTGTTGCGATTCAAGGAAGACGGCTTCGCCGCCGAGCGCCGTAGCCGCGGCCTGCGCGCCGTTCCAGGCCGTCTCATTGAACGAGGCGTCGTCCACGCCGCCGGTGTCGGTCACTTCACAAACCTTGAAGGGGTTGACCGGCTGGCCGTTGGTGCTGATCACGCCGTCAATGATGTCCTGAGTCACCTGTTCCAGTTCGGTCTGCACAGCCGTCGGAACCATCGACTCGAGGTTGTGGAACGGGGCAATGCCGATTTCGCCGTTGCGGAGGTTGCCCACGTGGAGGCCGCCGATGAAGTTGCCTTCGGCAACAGACTTGGCGGCGGTTTGCACCGAGAGTTCAAGATGCTTGAGGACGCTGGTGAGGGTGATGTCAGCATAGTCAGGCGCGCTCACCGTCCAGTCGGTGTCCACGCCGATGAGGTAGGCGCTGCCGCGTTCCTTGATGGCGGCGGCGGTGCCCAGACCGACAGGGCCGGCGACGGGCATGATGATGTCCGCGCCTTCGTCCATCAGCGTCTCACCCATGCGGCGGCCATCGTCCAGACTGTCGAAGTTGCCAGTGAACAGGCCGTCGTTGGCCTCGGTGCTCCAGCCCAGCACCTGAACGTTGGTCCCGTGCTTGGCGTTGTAGTAGTTCACGCCAAACTCATAGCCCTTCATGAAGTCGGTGACGGGCGGGATGTTGATGCCGCCGAAAGTGCCAACCTTGCCGGTCTGGGTGACCGAGGCGGCCACGTAGCCGGCCAGGAACGCGCCCTGATCGGTGGCGTAAACCTGTTGCCAGACGTTGTCGTGCGGGTCGGCATAGGCGTAGTCCAGAATCTGGAACGGTTGATCGGGGTTGGCCAGGGCGGCGGCGGAAGTCGCATCGCCGAGCAGGAAGCCCACGGTCACGATCAGGTCGCAGTCGGAGCCGAGGAATTCGGTGATGTTCTTTTCGTAGTCGGTCTGCTGCTGTGATTCAAGGAAGACGGCTTCCCAGTTGAGTTCGGCGGAGGCGGCTAGCGCGCCGTTCCAGGCCGTCTCGTTGAATGAAGCATCGTCCACGCCGCCGGTGTCGGTCACTTCACAGACCTTGCCGGCGAACTTGGGGGTAGCGGCTTCGGTTTCGGCGGCGTGCATGGCGGCTTCGGTCGCCGCCGTGTCTACGGCCTCGGTGGGTTCAGCGGTGGGCGTCGGCGTGCCGCCGCACGCGGTGAGCACGAGCGACACCAACAAGAGGCCCGACAAAAGGGTAAACAGAGTCTTTTTCATTATTTTCTCCTCCAGAGAATAGTGGACAAAGTTACCGATGAGCAACAAGGTTGTTTCGTTCAGAATCTGACGACAGGATCACCTCCTTGCTAAGTGCCTATCCGAATAACTCGCCAAACCCTTAGGGTCTCCAAGACCCTAAGGGTTTATGATAGGCTCTAAAGAGTGGATGAATAATTGAGGTCTCAAAATGAAGAGCAAAACGGATTATACTGGAAAGCAGTCTTGTCCGACAAGTTACGAATGTCCAGTCTTTCCAATGATTGACCGGACAGACCTTTAGGGTTTTTGAAACCCTAAAGGTCTTGATAATCGCGGTAGCGCAGACCTGGCTCGTACATAGTGACGACGTTGGTAATAGGCGTGTCCGGCTGAATGTGATGAGAACTACACAAGACGTAGCCGCCGTTTTTGCCCAACACCTTCACCCGTTCCTTCACTTCCGCCACCACCTGCTCCGGTTTTCCTTTTGGCAGAGTCCGCATAATGTCCACCCCGCCGTGAAAGGTAAGTTTATCACCAAACTCGTCTTTGATTTTCTGCATCTCCATCCCTTTTGCATCGGGCTGGATGGGATTGAGCACGTCCACGCCCATCTCAATAAAGTCGGGGATGAGCGGATAAATCGCGCCGTCGGTGTGATACATCACCGGCTTGCCGTATTTGTGCGCCAACTCAATCATCTTGACGTGATACGGGCGCACGAACTCCTTCCACATCTTCTTCGACACCATTAGCGAGTTTTGCGTGCCCACGTCGTCGTAGAAGTACACCATGTCCAGGCGGCCGCCCGCCGCCTTGTCGGCCTCCAGCAACCGCCGCGTGTTCTCCAGATAAATCTCGGTCAGCCGATCCATGATGTACAGCGGTATCTCCGGCTTCTCCACCAAATCCATCATAAACTCTTGCAGGCCGCGCAACTGCCAGCCAATCTCAAACACCGAGCCGATGCGAAAGCGGATGTGATATTCGTCGTGCGCGTCCAACTGCTTCATGATATCGGTCACTGGCCGGAAGTCCCACCAGTCCGGTTCCGGCCAGGGGTGTTTCTTCAAGTCTTCAACCGACTCGGCGTTGCTGAGCGGCCAGGTCTTGAAGCCCTCGTAGGAGCCAACCGCCGTTTCCATGCGATAGCTATGCGTGCTCCAGATGTCGTGGAAAGTGTCATCCGGGTTGACCTGCCGCCACATGCGGTTGGGCGTCGAGCGGTTCATCGAAATCCACCAGTCCACGCGCGAGCCGGGTTTGATGAGCGACTCTGGCGGCGTGCAAAACTGGTCGTAGGACAGCACCCGGCAGTCCACCTCGAAGTGGCGCAGGAGGGCCTCGCGGGCCGGGTCGAAGAACTCGGTGGGGCCGACGCCCGCGGCGTCTGGTTTGAGGTGTTCGACGAGCCGATCCCAAATCTCTACCGTCGCCAAAAAATCAACCGGGACGCGGTCCGGTTCTTCGTGGCGCATTGCCATCTTCACACGCTGGCGCGGTGTCAAGAGATTGGTAGACATGGTAATCCTTATCAGGTCGAAGTGACCGCCGCCGGTCGGTAGCCGGCGAATTGGCGGTAGATCAAATTCCACGCTGCGAAATCCCAGGTGGTGACGATGCTGGCAAAGGGGGCCATTATTGGGAAGATGCAGGCGAACAATAGCGCTGAGGCGCCGAGCAGAAGCAGGTTCGGGCTTTCGGGGTCAAGCGCCGCTATCGCAGGCAGAAAGGCGACGCCCAACAAAGCGACGACGGCAAACCCGAAGATGAATTTAGCGAAATAGAGGACGATGGAAAGCGCAACCGTGCGCCCGAGGTTGCCTCTCATGAGGCTCCATCCCTGGCGGTAGGCGTCGAGTGGCGTCATGTCATCCACCACAATGCCGCGCTCGGCCAGGGCGGCAACCACGCTCACCACCAGCATGATGAAGGCCAGGGCGCCAAGCAGAGGCAACAGGCAGAGAAACATGAAGGGCAGAAAAACACTGGCCGCACCCAGGCAGAAGATGAACAGGCCGCCAACGGCGACCGGCAGATAAAACAGCAATCGCGCTCCCAATATTCTCCAGAAATACTGCATCCCCGCCGCCCAGGCCTCGCCGAATGTCACACTGCCTTTCTCCCTCGCCAATTCAATGCCGCCGACGAGGCCGCCTCGCCCGATGACGGACAGGAGCAAGGCTATGAACACGGCCAACATGGCAACACACAGGACGGCGATGAGCATGCCTTGCAGTTCAGGGCGATCTGACAGACGTTCCCACAGTTCGACGATTGGAGGCGGAGTCGATCTTGGGATGGAGGTCGTGCCGGGCCGCCGGGAACCCGATCCACCGCCGCCGAAAAGACTGACGCCCATGCCGGCCAAGCTAACCAGAAAGCCCATGACCCATAACACTTTATGCTTGAAGGTTATTCTCCAGGCGTCAACGAGCAATTCCGAATTGGCTTCATAGCCCGGAAACAATTTGAGGATCAGGCTAAAAACCCATACCAAGTACATGATGAAAATGCTTTTACTGATTCGGCAGTTGCCTGACGAAATCATCAACCATTTGGAGCAGGACGCCGATCCCGGCAGTCATAGCAACGACAAAGCAGATCGCCCCGATCAGCGAGGCGGCGAGGATAATGACGATAATCCAAAGGAAAGGATTGCCGGGCGCGCTTCGCTCCAGCACAGCGTCCGCCGGGTTCTGTGGATTGTAATAGACTTGCACCGTGCCACCCACCGGGTAGCGGACGATTTTTTGTTGCGCCGGCCCAGCCCAGCCCGTGCCGATTTCGCTGAAGCCGATCCGGTTGCCCTGATAGCGCTGGCCCCTCACTTCGTAATCGTAGACTACCACCGGATAGTGAGAAAGAGAATACCCGCTCCGCCCGCTCCGGCTTCGCCGCAGTTCGACGCTGGCCGATAAAACCGTGCCGGCCGTCGTCGGCCAGCTCTGGCTGGCGCTCACCTGCCTCTGCCGGTTCCAGATCATGTAGCTGAAGAAACCAATAAGCGGCAGTAGAACGCAAGTGAAGGCGGCGATTATGATCAACGCCGTCGCGCCGGAGAACAGAAACCCTAAATCGCCCATAAATGCTCCTATGCTTTAGTCGTTGTTTACACCCGCAGTCGCGCCATCATGTAAGCATCCCAAGATGTTCATGAGTTCTGCTTCATCACCCCTTCCATCTCCGCCCGCGTGGGCAGGGCCGGGATGACGCCCAGCTTGGCGCAGGCCAGCGCGCCGGCGAAGGTGGCGAAGCGCACCGCGTCGAGCAAGGGCCTGCCTTCGGCCAGGGCCACGCCGAGGGCGCAGGTGAAAGCATCGCCCGCGCCGGTTGAGTCCACCACGTTTACCTTTTGGCCCGGCACATGTTCCACCTTGCCATCCTGAGTGATGACGAGCGCGCCGTCACCGCCGCGGGTAACGACGAGATTGCGCACGCCGCGCGCTTGCAGGCGATGGGCGATTTCCAGCGTATCAGTCGGATCGTCGGGAGCGAGACCGCATAGGATTCGGAGTTCGCTCTCGTTGGGGGTCAGCACGTCCACCTGCGAGAGAATCGAATCGTCGAGAGGCCGGGCCGGGGCCGGGTTGAGGATCGAGATCGCGCCGTGCTTGCGGGCCAGAGCCATGCCCCGGGCCGCCGTGGCGGGGGGAATTTCCAACACGCTCAACACCGCGTCGCTCGATGCGATCACGTCCTCCGCCCGATCCACATCATCAGTCGAGAACAAATGATTTGCGCCCATGTCGAGGACGATGTGGTTATCGCCTTCGGCGTTGAGGGTGATGAAGCCCACGCCGGTGTTGCGCTCCGGCGTGCGCCGCAGATGTTCAATGCCCACGCCCTCTTGCTTGTACAAGTTGACGCCGACATCGCCAAAGATATCTATGCCGATGACGGCCACCAGATGACTCTCTGCGCCGAGCCGGGCCGCGCCCACCGCCTGGTTCGAGCCTTTGCCCCCCGGCCCCATGTCGAAGTCCGAGCCGATGAGAGTCTCACCCTTGACCGGAAAACGCGGGGCGCGCAAGGTCAGGCCCACCGCAAAACTGCCGACGACAGTAATCTTGGGTTTTGATCCGCGCATAATGACTCGCTGATGGCTGATGGCGTATCGCTGATGGCAGATAGCAGATAGCTAATCGCCATTTGCTATCCGCCATTTGCTATTTGCTAGCGCGCCCACTGCTGAAGGATGTAGGCGTAGAACTTTTCCGTGTCTACCGTGTCCAGGGCCTTGACTTTGCGCCCGCCGGGTTGAACTTTGGTGCGGCCCTGACTGCGGCCTTCGACGACGATGGCGGTTTCCCACTCGCGCAAGGAAAAGAGGTCGGGCCGGCCGAGGTAGGCGGTGGTCAGCACGTCCCAGAAGAAATAATCCTGATGGGTGACGAGCGCGTAACACTGCCCGGCCAGATCGGACAGCGGGTGCTGGCGCTGGCGGCCCAGCCCTTGAACAAAGGCCGGCGTGACCGGCGCGTTGTTGGTGATGTCCAACGGGCACAGGATGATCGGGATGGAGGTCTGCCAGACCCGGCCGGCGGCCGGCGGGTCCCAGTACACATTCCACTCCATCGAGCCGTCGTGCCCGGCCTCGATGATGGTGCTGACGTTGCCGTGCACGTTGAGCGCGCCGCCCATCCAGACCAGTTCTTTGATTTTTGGCTCGATGTCGGGGGCCAGATCGAGCGCGGCGGCGAGGGTGGTGAGCGGGCCGGTTTCGAGAATTGTCGCCGGCTCCGGCGCTTCGCGCAGAACGCGAACCATGAACGCCTGCCCGGTCTCGGCGGCCAGCGGCGTTTTGATCGTCTCGCGTTCGTTGAGGATCGGGAAGTTATCAATGTTGAACGAGGCGCGGCGGAAGATGCGCGGGAAGGGGTTGAGGCCGCGCACCGTGCTTTCGGCCACGACGATGTCCGACCGGCCCATCAGGTCAAGTATCTTGCGCGTGGCGCTCACTGCCGGCTTGATGTAGCAGTCGGCGGGGGTGACGACGATGCCCAGCGTCTGGAGGTGGTCCATCGTCAGCAACAACATCACCGACAGGTAGTCATCTACCCCGCCGTCGTGAGACATGAGTACGAGTGGTTTAGTCACTACCTTCCCCTTTACTTTTTCCGCCCTACTACCACGCCCTTGTGCTTCTCCCAGTCCTCGTCGCTCTCCAGCGTCACCACCCGGAAGATTTCGGCGTAGTGCATCTCATGGCCTTTAGCTCGCTCGGCGGCCCATTCTTTGATGCGCGGCTCGGGGTCCCAGTCGTCCATCTGGCTCTTGTGGGCGCGCAGGGCGGCGATCTTTAAGTCCATCGTCTCGTCAATGGAAATGTAGGTGTCGCCGTCGCGCCAGTTGAGGCTGAACACTTTGCGCGGTTTGTGGGCGGTCAGCCCTTCGGCTTCCAATTCCTGGAAGAGGTTGGGCTGGCCGGAGGCCGGGAAGATGGCGTCAATGGCGGCCAGGCCGGCGGCCCGGTGATCGGGGTGGTTGATGTAGCCGTCGCCGGCCCACACCAGAGTCGGGTCCATTACAAACACCGCTTCCGGCCGGAAGCGCCGAATCTCCCGCACCAGCTTCTTGCGCAGTTCCATGGTTGCCTGCAACATGCCGTCCGGCTCGCGCAGGAAGACTACTTCCTTCACACCGAGAATTTCGGCGGCGGCTCTCTGTTCGGCTTCGCGGATTTCTATGGCTTGCTCTTTGGTCATGCCCTCGGCGGCAATGCCCACGTCGCCGCTGGTGCACAGCACATAACACACCCGGCAACCGGATTTGGCCCAGCGGGCAATGGTTCCGGCGCAACCGAACTCGGCATCGTCCGGGTGAGCGACGATGACCAGGGCAGATTCGGGAATGTAAGTTTTGGAGTTGTTCATCAAATGAAAGTGATCGGTGAGCAGTGAACAGTGATCAGTTGACCGATCACTGTTCACTGCTCACTTCACAAGAGGGGTCTCGCCGCTGATCAAAATCAACACATCCATGTCGCGGCGGTAATACATGCCGTCAACCGTCTGGGCCGGGTCGGGAACCGCGATTTGGCCGAGGCCGATTCCTTTGTGGGGCGCTTTGTTCAGCACCATCGGCTCGTCGGCGCGCTTCATCACCAGCACCCAGGTTTTGAAGCTCACCTGCGGCCAGATTTTTTTGGCGGCTTCGAGTTGGGCGTTGTTGATCAAAAAATATTTTCGTGGGGCGTCGGGCATAAGATGTCACTCCGGGCGGCCTCAATTTTATCACTTGAGTCTCGTGTTGATCGGGACAAGGTGACAGGGTGAAGGGATGACAAAGTGATCTGCCTTTGACGCTCATCTTGTCGCGCGAAGCGTGTCATCTTTTCAGGTGGCCGGCGGCTGCGACAAATGCTTCAAACAAGCCGCGGTGTTCCGGCCAGCCGGGCAGGCACTCCGGGTGCCACTGCACGGCCAGAACAAAGGGGTGATGGGGTAGTTCGACGGCTTCCACCAAACCGTCGGGGGCACGGGCAGAGACGGCCAGGCCGGGGGCAACGTCCTTGACTGCTTGATGATGCAGACTGTTGACGCTGATCACGGGTTGGCCGACGATGCGGGCCAGGGCCGATTCTTCTTCAACTTTGATCTCGTGGGGACATTGGGCGGCGTATTCAGCCGTTGGGTAGGTGTGGCGGATCGCATTCGGATATTCGCCGATGTCTCGGTAGAGCGTGCCGCCGAGAGCGACGTTGAGCACTTGCGCTCCCCGGCAAATGCCGAACAACGGCTTCACTTGATCGTCGGCGGTTGCCCACCGCGCCAACACAAATTCTGCCCGGTCACGCTCTGCATTCACGCCGCCGATCGTTTCGTGCCAGTCTGCGCCGTAACGGGCCGGGTCAATGTCGCCGCCGCCTGAAAGAAGCAGGCCGCCAAGTTGAGCGTACAGGCCGCGCAGAGTTGCCTCACTCAGGCCGAGCGGAATGAGGATGGGCAAGCCGCCCGCGCGTTCGACGGATTGCGCAATCGCTTCCAGCAGTTCGTCGAGTTCGGCGCGGTCGGGCGCGGTTTTGGGGTGAACGGTAATGCCGATCAGGGGAGAGGACATGGGGCGAATTATACCGGCTGAATGAACTCGATCCGGTTGCCAAATGGATCGCGGATTTCAAAGCGGCGGCAGCCTGGAATGGGAACCGACTCTTGAATGGCGACACGATACTGCCCCAGCCGTTTACGCCACGCTTCGAGGTCGCTCGCTTCGTAGGCCAGGTGCGCTTTCGTCGCGGCGCGCTCCACGCCGTCCTCTGTTCCCAGGTGCAGTTGCTGTTTGCCAACTTGCAACCAGAATCCGCCGCGCCCTTGCAGTGATTCAGGCTTTTCGATCTCGCGCAGGCTCAGCACGCCGCAATAAAACTGGCGGCCCGCCTCTTCTGCGCCAACCGGGATCGTGATTTGCGCGTGGTGAATCCGGGCGATGGTTGGCATGGCGAGCGGCGCGGGCGCAAAGTCGGCGAAGGTTTTGCCGTCGAGATAATCGGGGAAGGTATGGACGCCGGTGATCTGCAAATAACACCGCTCCGGCTGTTTATCCCAGCCTCGCGCCAGCCCAATGCGAAGATAGACGGCATTAGCTTGAAAAGCCGCCGTGAGTTGAGTCGAGATGTCGTTTGGAGCGCGGCCTCCTTTGCGTTGCGAGTCGCAGTAGTAGCGAAACGCCAGATCGGTGATTTTCAGCCGGTAGGCGGCCCCGCTGCCGTCCACAAACTCAAGGCGGTAGTCCCACTTGCCCTCGCGCTGTTCGTGAATGGCTTTGTTGATCGAGCGCGGCTGGATCGTGCCGAGCGAGCGCGGCCCCTGGCCGTCAATCACGTAGTAACCCGGGTCGTGTTGAATTGGCTGTTCAAAGATGGCGGCCACATCAGGGGAAAGAGATTTGTCGAGCGTATTCTGCCTTTGCGCCTCGTCGGCCCGCCGCACGAAGCGCACCGAGGCCGGGTCGTAGCGCCAGTCCTCGGTGTGAGGCGGCTCTGGCTTGTGGCCCAGAAAATCGTATTCGACGACGGCGAATGGAAAGACGATGGGCTTGCCCTTCGCGGTCAGACTCTGCTCGGAGATTCCGACGTGAGGCAGAACCGGGCGGATGCAGTTGCCGTTGGCATCGTAACCGGCGATGCACACGCGATTGCCTTGCATGCGGGTCAGGTCGGTGATGATCAACTGTTTTCTCATGGTTAAACGATCTCCACAGGCCTCGCAGGGCGAATTGTCAATTCGTCCTACAAATGAACGATCTCCACAGGCCTCGTAGGGCGAATTGGCAATTCGTCCTACAAATGAACGATCTCCACATGCCTCGCAAGGCGAATTGACAATTCGTCCTACAAATGGAAAATCTCTACGCCCGGCCAATGGGCGGCCAGCCGCTCGGCCACCAGGCGGCGGTGGCATTGTTCGGGCGTAGCTTCACTGCACAGCAGGCACGAGGCTAGCGCTTCAAACTCATCCCGGTTGAGGGCCGAAGGGATGTTCCGCTCGTCCATCAATTGCTCGAAGCGAGTCTCGTAGCGTCCCCAGTCGTCGTCGGTTCGATAGTCTTTGAGAATTTCTTTCGTCGGGGCCAGGATCGGCAGGTGAACGTACTGGCAACCGGCGGCCAACTCGCGGAGGAAGTAGGGCAAGTCTTCCTGTTTGGCGAAGCCGGAGAGCTGGCCGCCCGGGTTGAGGCGGATGTCCACCAGGCGTTGCACGCCATGAGTCTTGAGCAATCCAAAAAACTCTTCGGCGCGTTTTTGGGTGAAACCGAGGGTGTAGAGTTTCATGCTCATTCGCAACCCCCGCGGACACCTGACAGGTGTACGCCGGGCTACAAAAGCGGTGGCTGTTCGCCCTCCGCTTCATCCACCGATTTGAGCAGAGACGCCGCATTGAAGACCACGCCATCGCCGCGAATGTGTTGCACGGCCACGTCCGGGTGTTCGTGCAGGATGTATTTGGCGATCAGGTGGTGGCGGTGGCAGTCCGCCGGATTCTCTTCACTGCACAGGATGGCTGCCGTGCCCTCGTCGGCGATTTCGAGCAGGCGGGCGATGGCTTTGACGAACCACTCGCGCTTCATCACCTCTTGATAGTCCACTTCGTGCAGATAGTCTGCGCCCTCGGCGGGCAGGGTCTTGGATTTGTAGCAGGTCGGGTCCGAGGGGCGGCCACCCAGGAACTTTCCGGCGAAGACATATTGAATCTCGCGGCGGGGCAGTTCTTGTTCGAGACTGCTCTTGTTGAAGTGAGGGTTGTAGCGGCTGGCCGGGGCGGTGCGCACGTCCACCAGCGTCAGCACGCCGTTTGCTTCCAGCAGGCGGATGAACTTGTCGAGGCTGTGGTTGCTGTGGCCGATGGTGAGGAGCTTCATGGGCAACGGCAGTATACCACCACGTAACTTTTGCTTCACTTTTGCGGTTAACCAACTATAATAAGCCCGTTTCACCAACGCCACGCAACGGCACACAGAGTCGAGTCTGTAGCAAAGTTCCGGCTACAGCCTCGACTCTTATCTTTTGCCTCAACCCAGACCTGCCGGGTCTTGCCAAGCGTCTCGAAACGAAGTGAAGAGGCCGAGACCCGGCAGGTCTGACTGAACCTGAAAGGAGATTTACAACATGAAAATTTCTTTTGGTGGTCGAGTGCTGATCCTGGGATGCGGGTCGGTATCGCGCTGCCTCCAGCCGCTCATTCTGCGGCACTTCGACATGGACTTCTCGAGACTAACGGTGATGGATTTTGAAGACTTGCGGCAGGCAATCCCCGACACGCTGGCGGCGGGCGCGAAGTACGTGCAGGATCGAGTCACCCGCGAAAACCTGCCGACATTGCTGGGGCAATACGCCGGCTCAGGCGACCTGCTGATCGATCTGGCCTGGAACATTGACTGCGGCGAGATCATGCAGTGGTGCCACGACAATAACGTGCTCTACCTCAACACTTCGGTGGAATTGTGGGATCCGTATGAGGACGCCGGAGCGATCCCGCCTGCCTGGCGCACGCTCTACGTGCGGCACCTGGAGTTGCGCCGCCGTGCCAGTGGGTGGCGTGAACCCGGCCCGACCGGAGTCGTCGAGCATGGCGCAAACCCCGGGCTGGTGAGTCATTGGACGAAAGCCGCCCTGCTCGACATCGCGAACGCCATGCTAAAGAAAGGCGGCCTCGAGCCGAACCGCAAAGCCGCGCTCGAAAAGCACCTGGCCGACAAGGACTATGCGCGGCTGGCAATGACGACCGGCGTCAAAGTCATCCACATTTCTGAGCGCGACACACAAATCAGCGACAAGCCGAAGGAAGTGGACGAGTTCGTCAACACCTGGTCGGTGGCGGGCTTCCACGAAGAAGGCGTGGCCCCGGCAGAGATGGGTTGGGGCACGCACGAGAGGCGGCTTCCCGCCAACGCCCACGGTCATCATTATGGCCCGTGCAACCAAATCTGCCTGGCCCAAATGGGCATGAACACTTACGTGCGCTCGTGGGTTCCGCTCGGCGGCGAGATCATCGGCATGGTCGTCCGTCACGGCGAAGCCTTCACCATATGCGATCACCTCACGGTCTGGGACGAAGGCAAGCCGGTTTATCGCCCGACGGTGCATTACGCCTACCTGCCCACCGACGCCGCAATTGCCTCCCTACACGAGTTGAAGATGCGGAGCTACGAACTGCAACCCAAACAGCGCATCATGAACGACGAGATCACCAGCGGCATGGACGAGTTGGGCGTGCTATTGCTCGGCCACGACCTCAACGGCTGGTGGACAGGCTCGCAGTTGGACATTCACGAAGCGCGCCACCTCACGCCGGGCCAGAACGCGACGACGTTACAAGTGGCCGCCTCGATTCTGGGGGCCGTATTCTGGATGATCCGCAACCCGCGCCGGGGCTTCAACGTGCCCGACGACTTGCCGCACGATCAAGTGTTGGAAGTCGCCAACCCCTACCTCGGCCCGCGCCCCTCGATCCAAACCGACTGGACGCCGCTCAAGAACCGCTTCGACCCGTTCGAGCGCTGGAATAACAAAGGGCGGCCCGCCGACGAGGATGTGTGGCAGTTTGAGACGTTTGTGGCGTTTTGAACACAACGCGCCGACTTGGGTGAGTCGGCGCGTTTTTATTCTTGACTCTATATAACTATTCTGTTATATTAGAGACGATGGCGACAAATGGGGAGTTGTGGAAGATCGTTTTTTATCAGGACGGAAAAGGGAAGCGGCCTGTTCAAGAATTTCTAGATGGCTTGAGCAAGACAGCACGGGCGGCAGTGCTTCGCGACCTTGATCTGCTGAAAGAATTTGGCATCAAAATTGGGTTCCCCACAGTTCGGCCTGTCACCGGCGTGCGAAAACTGTGGGAACTAAGAGTCAAGACCAGCGATGGCGCAGTGAGAGTCTTTTATGCTGCGCTCACTGGCGGGCGGTTTATTTTACTGCACGGCTTCGTCAAGAAATCTGACAAAACACCAAAGACTGAATTGGAATTGGCCGCCAAGCGTCTGCAAGAAGTATTGGCCAAGGAGGAACGAAATGGCTAATGAACTTACCTACGAGCAATACCTGGAAGAGCAACTAAAAGACCCCGAATTTCGGCAAGCATGGGAGCAGTCGGAGCCTGCCTATCAGTTGAAGCGCCTGCGTATTCTCAAGAAGCTCTCGCAGACCGAACTGGCAAAGAAGGTCGGCACACGCCAGCCCAGCATCGCCCGGCTGGAGAGCGGCTACGGCATCAACAACCTGAACTTTCTGCGACGGGTGGCCGAGGCGCTGGATGCCGAAGTCGAAATCCACCTCAAGCCGAAAACTGCTGTCTCACGTTCACAAAAAGCGGTGACGTATCCGCGACCAAAGCGGCAGAGGAGGAAGAAAGTTGTGGCTTGAATGGCTCAGTGCTTGAAATGCACAAACACCCGCCCAAAATTCTTGTCATCCTTCTCAAGCCGGTGATAAAGTGACTTGATGCGCGGTTGGTTGAGAAAGCGCAAAACCTTCTTTTTTAGCTGACCGCTCCCCTTGCCAGGAATGATCTCCACCAGGCTGATCTTCTTGCGCACCGCCTCTTCGATGATGCGGTTGAGTTCCTCGTCGAGAGCGTGGCTGTCGTTGTAGATGTCGTGCAGGTCGAGTTTGAGTTTAGCCATCGGTTATCCTTTCTGCACTGGCCATGATATTGCATTACAAGGCCATTGTAAACATCGGGCTGAAATGCACCTGACGGGTGTACAATCACCAGGAGACGAGCGATGGAAAAGACGACCCAGTACGGCTATTTTGTCCTTGCCGACATCTCCGGTTACACCTCTTATCTGGCCGGAGTGGAACTGGATCACGCCCACGAAATTCTGACCGACCTGCTCGAAACCATCGTCAACCGTTTCAAATCGGCCCTCACCATCTCCAAACTCGAAGGGGACGCCGTCTTTGCCTACGTTCCCGAGTCGCGCCTCCAGCGCGGCGAGACTCTACTGGAACTCATCGAAAGCACCTACCTTGCCTTCCGCGACCGGCGGGAGGCCGCCCACCGCCGCACCACCTGCGAGTGCAACGCCTGCCGCTCCATTCCCAAGCTTGACCTCAAATTCCTGGCCCATCACGGCGCTTACATCATCCAGCAAGTGACGGGCCTCAACGAACTTGTCGGCTCGGACGTGAACCTGATTCACCGCCTGCTCAAGAATCACGTGAGCGAAGCCACCGGCTGGCGGGCCTACGCCCTCTTCACCGAAGCCTGCCTCCTGCGAACCGGCGTCCAGCCCGAAGGCGCGCAAGAACTCACCGAAAGCTACGAGCACCTCGGCGCGGTGAAGACCTACAGCCTCGATCTGCAACCTCGCTATCAGGCTCTCAAAGAATCGCGGCGCGTCTTCATCAAACCCGACGAGGCGACCATCACCGTGACTCACGATTACCCTCTGCCGCCGCCTGCCTTGTGGGGTTGGCTGAACGACCCGCAGAAGATCGCCGAGTGGGCCGGACGCGACATGCGGCCCAACCTACGGCCCGCCGGGCGTACCGGGGCCGGGGCGCGCAACCACTGCGTTCACGGCAAGAACCTGAGCATGATCGAAACCGTGCTCGACTGGCAGCCGTTCGACTACTTCACCGTCGAGCAAGCCAGCCAGTCCATGCCAATGAATTTTTACCTGACCTATCACCTGGAGCCAATAGTTTTCGCTCCGGCGGGATTGCCCGCTTTGCGTCCCTCCGCTCACTCGCTCCCCGGCACGCGCCTGACGGTGAACATGAAGGCAAAACTAAAAAGCCCACTGCCAAACGCCTTCGCGCCCGCCGTGTTCAAACTGGTGAACAGGATGTTTGGCATGGACAAAGAGTACGACGCCCTCGCCCGCCTGGTTGCCGAAGAGGCGGCGCAGGAGGGGGCTGAAGGTTTAGCCGTCTCTGCAGTGGCGGCCTCTACCTCCTGAAACCCTTTTGACGCGAAAACAAACGAGCCGCCTGAGATGGGCGGCTCATCTTTTTTTGTGGAAGCGGATTGCATCCACACTCAAGGATCGGCACAACCGCAAACTACTTATCAGAGCGGTGGTCTACAACCTGCAGATTGCAACAGAGGAATGGTAGAGACCTGTCAAGCGATCCTCACCCACACTTCCAATATCCCGTCCCGTAAGCGCTTCTCCGCCGGGAGGCCGCTCCGGCGGATGAAGTGCAGGATGCGGTCGTTTTCGGCGTTGATTTCTGCGAAGAAGGTGCGGATGCCGTGCGCCCGGGCGTAGGCCAGAAGGCGATCCATCAGAATGGTCCCCAGCCCCAGCCCCTGATATTTGTCCTCGACCACAATTGCCACCTCGGCCTCGCCGGGCCGCTCCGGCCCGGTGGCCGCATATCGCGCCACGCCCACCAACGCTTCCTCCCCGTTTTCGGTGCGCGCGGCCACCAGCGCCATCCAGCTCTGATAGTCCACGTTTGCCAGCCGCTCGGCTTCCTGGTTAGACAGGGTGGAGCGCGCGCCTAAAAAGCGCAGATAGATGGCCTCCGGGGAGAGACGCGAGTGGAGGGCCTGAAGGCGCGGGGCGTCGTCGGGCCGGATGGGGCGGAGGGTCACTTCGGAGCCATCGTGCAGGGTCACGGTTTCGGAAGAGGTAGGCGGGGTGGACATGGTTCGTTCAATCCATTGATCCCTTCTTCAACCCCTCCAACCTCTCCTCCAGCACCCTCTGCACCACCGCCGGGTTGCTCTTGCCGCCCATGCCGCGCATCACCTGGCCGAAGAACCATTTGGCCACCGTCTCCTTGCCGCCAAGATACGCCTTCACTTGATCCGGGTTGTCGGCCAGCACTTTGTCAATTGCGCTGGCGATGGCGCTTTCGTCGCTCACCTGCGCCAGCTCTTTGGCCTTCACGATGTCGTCCGCGCTTTGGCCGCTGGCGAACATTTCGGCCAGCACTGCCTTGCCGGTGTTGATATTGATGACACCGTCGCCCACCAACTTGATCAGCCCGGCCAGCTTCTCCGGCCTCACCCGGCACTGATCGATCTCCTGCCCGGACTCGTTCAACAGCCCGAACAACTGCGAAATGATCCAGTTGGCGACCGCCTTCGGCTCCACCTTGAGTGATTGGGCGAACCTGGCCGCGTCGTCAAAGTAATCGGCCACAGCCCGCTCGGCTACTAACACACCCGCGTCGTAAGCGCTGAGGCCCAGCGCCAGGAAGCGCTGGCGTTTGGCGTCGGGCAGTTCGGGCAGGGCGGCCCGAATCTCCTCGACCCAGTTCATGTCAAGTTCCAGCGGCGGGATGTCCGGCTCCGGGAAATAGCGGTAGTCGTGAGCTTGTTCCTTGCTTCTCTGCGACACGGTCTTGCCCGTCGCCTCGTTCCAGCCCAGCGTTTCCTGATCCACCGTCCCGCCCGCTTCGTACACTTTGCTCTGGCGGGCAATCTCGTAGGCCGAACCGTTCACCAGCGCCCGGAACGAGTTCAGGTTCTTGATCTCGGTGCGGGTGTTGAGCGCCTCCGTGTCCGTCTCGCGCACCGAGACGTTGGCCTCGAAGCGGATCACGCCCTTCTCCATGTCGCCGTTGTTCACGCCCAGGTAGCGCAGGATGGTGCGAAGCTTGGTGGCATACGCCTTCACATCTTCCACCGAGTGCAAATCTGGCTCGCTCACAATTTCCAACAGCGGCACGCCACTGCGGTTGAAGTCCACCAGCGAGTAGCCGTCCACGTGATACAGCTTGCCGGTGTCCTCTTCCAGATGCACCCGCCGCACTCGAATCTTCTTCGGGCCTTCAGGCGCGTCAATCAGAATCCAGCCCTCGGTCGCCAGCGGCAGTTCGTATTGCGAAATCTGGTAGCCCTTCGGCAAGTCGGGGTAAAAGTAGTTCTTGCGGGCGAAGACGTTGACCTGATTGACAGTGCAGTTCAAGGCCAGCCCGACGCGGATGGCGTATTCGACGGCGCGGCGGTTGACCACCGGCAGAGCGCCGGGTTGGCCGGTGCACACCGGGCAAACGTAGCGGTTCGGTTCGGCGGTGGTTGAGTCCACCACCGCACAACCGCAGAACATTTTCGATTGAGTCAGCAGTTCGGCGTGGACTTCCAGGCCGATGACGGGTTCAAAGTTCATACACATGGGTAGACAAGTACACAGGTAGACAGGTAGCTTACCCTGTCTACTTGTTTCCCTGTTTACTTGTCTACTTACTTCCTTTCGCTCTTTCGAAACACAAACCGCATCGCACTCTCTTTCTCAGAAAGGGAGCAGACTTTATTATCCACCAAACCGGCGGCCAGGCCAAGAGGGATGACGCCGTCCTGATTGATGTAGCCGGGGAGGCCGCGTTTGGGGGCGATCACCCAGATGCCGCCGTTTGGAACGATGGCCGTTTTCAATTCAATCAGCGTCCCCGTAATTTCAGCCGCCGACTTCGGCCAATACAGAATCGCGTCGGCGGGCGTCTTGCCTGAACGCGCCAAAGGCCGCCCAACCTTTTCGCGCACGCGCTCCAGCAGTTCCTTGTTGCCTCTGCCGACGGCCCGAACAACAAAGCCGGGCTTGAGGCCCAGCTTGTCGGTCACGTCGCGGTGAGAATAATCCTTTTCGGGCATTCAGGGTGCTTGCAGAATTAGATCCACCCACGCAATTCCATTGCTTCCACCACCCGATCAATCGCGATGATGTAGGAAGCGTCGCGCATGTACATGTCGCGCTTGACGGCCACGTCCAGCACGCCGTGGAAGGCTTTGGTGATCTTCTGGTCGAGGCGGCGCAGGACGGCTTCGTGATCCCAATAGTAGTTCATGTCGTTCTGCACGCCTTCAAAATATGAGCAGATCACGCCGCCGGCGTTGCACAGGAAATCGGGGATGTTGAAGATGTTGCGCTGTTGCAGGATGGCGTCGGCTTCGGGGGTGGTGGGGCCGTTGGCGCCCTCGGCTACAATTTTGACCTGGGGACTGATGCGGCTGGCATTGTCCCCATTGATCTGGCCTTCGATGGCCGCCGGGATCAACACGTCCGCATCTTTGGTGAGCCAGGCGTCGGCGTCTTCAATCGTGTAACCGGCGTCTTTGGCCTTCTCTTTGTCAATCGTGCCATATTGATCGGTGATGGTTTGCAGGAACTCGGGGTCAATCCCGTCGCGGCGAGAGAAGGTGTACGACTTTTGATCGTTGCGGTCGTAGCACGAGACACACAGCACTTTGCCGCCGAGAGTTTTCTTGAAAGCGATGGCGGCATACTGGGCCACGTTGCCAAACCCCTGAATGGCCGCCGTGGACTTGTCCGGCTTTATGCGCAAGTGCTTCATCGCTTCGCGAATGGTGTCCACTACGCCGAAGCCGGTAGCTTCGGTGCGGCCCAGCGAGCCGCCCACGCCCAGCGGCTTGCCGGTGATGGCGCTTGGCGAATAGTGCCCGGCCAGCTTGGAATACTCGTCCATCATCCAGGCCATCATTTGCGGCGTCGTGCCTACATCGGGCGCGGGCACGTCCACGCGTGGGCCGATGTCGTGCCACACCTGATCGATCCAGCCGCGGCACAGGCGCTCCTTCTCGCCGACAGAAAGCTGAGAGGGATCGACCACGACACCCCCCTTGCCGCCGCCGAGTGGAATGTCGGCCACAGCGGTCTTCCACGTCATCCACATGGCCAGCGCCCGCACCGTGTCGAGCGTTTCGTTGGCGGCGAAGCGGATGCCGCCTTTGGACGGGCCGCGCGCGTCGTTGTGCTGGACGCGAAAGCCGAAGAACACTCTGATTTTGCCGTTGTCCATCCGCACCGGAATCTGGAACCGGAACTCGCGCTCCGGGAAGCGCAACACTTCGCGAACTGCCGAGTCGATGTTGAGTTTGGCCGCAATTGCGTCGAATTGATGCTGGGCCATTTCAAAAGCGTTGAGATGATTAGCGGGCATGTCTGGGCCTCCTGTGCAGGGATAAAGTGCGCCTCGATTCTGTCATGCTCCGCTCAATGCGGGTAGTGTAGACTCTCCTCTCGACGTGGTGTGTTTTATCCGTGCCGCCGCATAAAGCGTTCGAGGCGGTTGAGCGCCTCTTCGATCTTTTCGTAGGCGGTGGCGTAGCAAATTCGCGCAAACCCCTGGCCGCTCTCGCCAAACGCCGACCCCGGCACGACCGCCACCTGCTCTTCCTGCAAAAGCCGCTCGGCAAACTCGTTCTCGTCCATGCCACTGCGGGCGACAGAAGGAAAAGCGTAGAACGCGCCGCGCGGCTCAAAGCAGTCCAGCCCCAGCGTGTTCAGCCCGCCGACGATCAATTGCCGCCGCCGGTTATACTCCCCGACCATCTTCTGCACATACTCTTCGCCCGTCGCCAGCGCCTCCATCGCCGCCACCTGTCCCGTCGTCGGCGCGGACATGATCGTGTACTGGTGCACCTTGCGCATGGCCGCCGTGATCTCCGGTGGGGCCGCGCTGTAACCGATACGCCAGCCCGTCATTGCATAATCCTTCGAGAAGCCGCCGAGTGTTATCGTGCGTTCGCGCACATTGGGTAGAGAAGCGAAGCACACGTGATCGAAGTTATACACCAGCCGGTCGTAAATTTCATCCGAGATCACCAGTAAATCGTACTTCTCGGCCAGCGAGGCAATTTCGATCAGCCGCTCGCGGGTTATCACTGCGCCCGTTGGATTGTTGGGATAGCCGATGAGGAGCGCCTTGGTGCGCGGGGTGATGGCCGCCTCTATTTCACTGGCCGTCACCTGAAAGCCATTTTCCACCGAGGTGGCGATGGTCACCGGCGCCCCGCCAGCAAAGACGACTTCAGGCGTGTAAGCTACAAAGCACGGCTGGGGCACAATCACCTCGTCGCCCGGGTCGAGCACGGCGGTGAGGGCCAGATACAGCGCCTCCGACACGCCGACGGTGATCAACAATTCAGTTTCGGGATCGTAGGCAACGCCATACAGCTTCTTCAAGTGCGCCGCCACCGCCTGCCGTAGTCCGAGGATGCCAGAGTTGGACGTATACTGCGTCTCGCCGCGGTTGAGCGAGGCCGTGCCGGCGTTCAAGATTCGCTCGGGCGTCACAAAGTCCGGCTCGCCGATGCCGAGCGAGATCACGTTCTTCATCGTAGCCGCAATGTCGAAAAACCGGCGGATGCCGGAGGGTGGAACAGAGTCAACACGGTTGGAAGTAAATTTGCGCATAGGAGTCCTTATGTTGTAGAGATTTCGTCAACGGATGAAACGGATTGAACGGATTTTTTTGTAATCCGTTTCACGCGGAGCGGTTCAATCCGTTGACGAGATTGATTCGCCACTCGTCATACAACTCGCCGTACATCAACTCAAACACCAGCCCGCCCGTCGCGCGCACCCGAAAACACTTGCCGCCCGGAATGCGCCACTGCTGTTCGACGGCCTCAATCTCCAGCCGCTCGCCCTGCCACTGCAAGGCGGTGGGCCGCTCGGCGTATTCGTAGCCGGAATGGCACTCGACAAGTTCCATAAAGCCAGTGATCAGTCGTCAGTGAACAGTGAACAGAAATGTATCCGATGGCAAGGTAACTGTTCACTGCTCACTATCCACTGTTCACTCGAATCCCACCTCGCTCGAATCGCCAATGTTGAACGTGCGGAACTTGCCGTTCAGCCGCGCCTCTTTGCCGATGAGCGACTGGGTCAACACCGCGCTCTGGATCGTCGCCCCTTCGTCAATAATCGAGTCGCGGATGATGGAATTCTCGACGCGGCACCCGGCGGCAATGGTGACATGCGGGCCGATGACCGAGTAGGTGAGTTTGGCGGTCGGGTCAATGTTGACTGGCGGGATGATGATGCTGCCTTCCACGTTGATTTCGGCGCTATTGTCGTGGCCGTGATCCAGCAAATACTGGTTGGTGTGCAAAACGGTCTCCGGCTTGCCGCAGTCCTCCCACACCTCCACCGGCTGGACGCGCATCTTCATGCCCTTGTCCAGCATCAACTGCAAAGCGTCGGCCAAAAAGTATTCGTTCTTCGTCTTGATGTCTTGGGCGATCTGTTCCTCGATGGCCCGCATGAAGGCTTGCGAGTCTTTCAAATAGTAGAAACCGACGACGACGAGATTGTTTTTCACATCGCTGGGCTTTTCGATAAGCCGGGTTACATAGCCATTCTCGCCGACGATGGCGACCCCGAACCGCCTTGGATCCTCCACCGGCTTCACCCAGGCCACAGCGTCCGCCTTTTCGTCCTTGAGCATCGAAAGATCGGTTTCTACGATGGTGTCCACGAACACGATCAGCATCGGGCCTTCGAGATAATCCTTCGCCAGATACACCGCCGTAGACTGGCCGTTCAACTCCTTTTGCTCGAAGTAGCGGGCTTTGAGGTGCGGATATTTTTGGGTGACGTACTGCTCGATCTGATCGCCCAGGTAGCCGGTGATGAAGATGAACTCGTCCACCGGCAGGTTGTTGAACATGTCCAGCACGTGGCCCAGCACCGGCTTGCCGGCGACGTTGATCAACGGCTTGGGCTTGGTGAAGGTGTGGGGGCGGAGGCGGGTGCCAAATCCGGCGAGAGGAATGACAACTTTCATGCTCTGCGTTTTCCTTTCGGTTGTGTAAGCTGGTGACGATTCATGAACGGCGACGGCAGGCTCGGCTTCGTAGACGACGACGCCTGTGTCTTTCACTTCGCCGAGCAGGCCAAACTCGTCCGCATTTTCATACTCTTCGGGCGTGAAGCCGAGAGGCTCGAGATAACTGGTCTGGGCTTGCCATGCTATCCAGCCCAGTTTCTGATGCCGCTCCAGTTTTGGCATGCCCCTGAAATCAGGTGAAAGCACGATCAGATCTATGTCGCTGTCTTCACGCTGTGTGCCTTTGGCATACGAGCCAAACAGTATCACCTTTTCGACGCGATATTGCTGTCGCACGGCGGCAAGATATTTTTCTATTCTTTGTCGAAGCTGATCCGCGTTGAAAACCATACAAAAACCTGGTCAACTTTCTCAATAGCCGATTTTGCCAGCGCTTCAGTAAATTGTGATGCGTCTACAGAGTCGAGCGGATATCTTGAGCCTGTGTAATATGCATCTACCGCTGAAATTGCTTGTTGGGTTGCCTCGTCTATTTCGAGACCTTCGATCTGTTCACTCAACCTCTGTAGATTATGCAAGTGTGGCGGGCGGCTCCCTTTCTGAAGCACAACGACGGCCTTGAGCAGTTTTTCAACCGCTTGCTGGCAGTAGAACGCGCAAGCATCATGCCTCTCACCGGCAAGGAGATACTTCGCCGTTTCGCGGTCTCGTTCTGCAGAATCCAACCATTCCTTTGCGCTTGTTTCCCGGCTCATAATTTCGGCTCCCGCTTGTGCCACTCCGTCACTTGTTGATATTGATGCGCCACGCGCAAAAGGCGTTCTTCGCTGAAGGCCGGGCCGAGCAGTTGCAGGCCAATGGGCAAACCCAAAGCGTCAAATCCGCAGTTGACGGACAGGCCGGCGATCCCGGCAAGACTTCCGGGCAAAGTGAACACGTCTTCGAGATACATTGCCAACGGGTCGTCCACCTTCTCGCCAATCTTGAAGGCCGTGTCCGGCGACGTAGGGCAGGCAATCACGTCCACGTCGGCGAAAGCATTGTCGAAGTCGCCCTTGATCAGCGTGCGCACTTTTTGCGCTTGCAGGTAGTAGGCGTCGTAGTAGCCGGTCGAGAGCGCGTAGGTGCCAAGCATAATGCGCCGCTTCACTTCCGGCCCGAAGCCCGCGCCGCGCGTCTTGCGATATTCGTCCCACATCGCCGGCGCGTCCACGCGCGGGCCGTAACGCACACCGTCGAAGCGGGCCAGGTTGGCCGAGGCCTCGGCCGGGGCGATGATGTAATACGTCGAAAGCGCCAGGTCGGTGTGCGGCAGTGAAACTTCGCGCGTTTCAGCGCCCAGGCTCTCTAGCACTTTCACTGCCGCGTTCACCGCCGCGCTCACTTCGGCGTTCACCCCGCCGACGAAGTACTCTTTTGGCAGGCCAACGCGCAAGCCGCGCAAATCTTTCTTCAATTCGGCAACGTAATCCGGCACGGGCGTGGGCATGCTGGTTCCGTCGTTCGGGTCATGGCCGGCAATGGCGTTGAGCAACAGCGCGGCATCTTCAGCAGTGCGAGCAAAGACTCCGATTTGATCAAGTGACGACGCGAATGCGATCAAGCCATAGCGCGACACCCGGCCATACGAGGGCTTGAGGCCAACCACGCCGCACAACGCGCCGGGTTGGCGGACACTGCCGCCCGTGTCGCTCCCTAGCGCCCCAAGGGCGAGTCCGGCGGCCACCGCCGCGGCGCTTCCCCCGGATGACCCGCCCGGCACGCGAGTCACGTCCCACGGATTCCGAGTCGTGCCGTAAGCCGAGTTCTCGGTGGAGGATCCCATCGCAAACTCGTCGGTGTTGGTCTTGCCCAAAATCACGACGCCCGCCGCCAGAAGTTTTTCGACGACGGTGGCGTGGTAGGGCGGGATGTAGCCGCCGAGGATTTTTGAACCGGCGGTGGCCGGGACGCCCCTGACGCAGATCACGTCCTTGATGGCGACCGGGATTCCGGTCAACGGTGCCGCCGACTCTGTTTTGAGACGCCGGTCGGCCTCCCGCGCCTGCTCCAACGCCAAGTCGGCAGTGACGGCGAGGAAGGCGTTGAGCTTTGGGTTGAGAGCCTCAATGCGCCGCAGAAACGCTTCGGTCAATTCGACGCTGGTGATCTCGCCAGCGCGAAGTTTGGCGGCGACCTGGGTGATGGTGAGGGCGTGGAGTTCCAAATTAGCATCGTCAAACGACAAACGACAAACGTCAGAAATGACGTTTCACGTTTGTCGTTTGTCGCATCAGTCAAGCACGGCAGGCACTTTGAAGCATCCCGCTTCCACTTCGGCGGCGTTGGCCAGCAGGGCCTCACGGTCGAGCCAGGGCTGTGGCACGTCGTCGCGCAGAACGGTGCGAAGCGGCAGGACGGTGGCCGTGGGCGGGATGGCCGAAGTGTCCACCGCCCGCAGAGCCGCCGCATAATCCAGCACCGCCGAGAGTTGCTCGCGGAAGTGAATCATCTCGGCTTCGGTCAGTTCCAGTTTTGCCAGTTCGGCGATGTGTTGGACTTCTTGGAGGGTGAGGGGCATGGGACAAATTATACAGTGGTTGCCTCTGAACACTAAACACTGGCCGGTGTATAATCCTTTCATGGCAGAGCGATTGCCCAATCTTATCAGTCGTGCCAGTTGGCAAACCACTGGAGGCTGAAGATGAAGACTCTCAAGATACTTGATCTGGTCGTTGCGGCAGTGAACATACCTGATCACAAAATTCTGGCCGGCGATCTGGGCACAATCGTTGAGATATACGCCAAGCCTGCTCTTGCGTATGAGGTTGAGTTTGTTAACGCCGACGGCTCGACGCGGGCACTGCTGACGCTCGCGCCTGATCAAATTCGCCAGATTGCGCCGATGGATGTAGTGCTCTGCGTGGAAAAAGCCCCTCGCTCAACACGGGCGAGGGGCCTTTTGTTCTATATCATCTCTGCAAGAGAAAATGGAACTTAAATCGGTACTACGACTTTACACTTTTCAGGGCGTCTGTCACAGCATCACGAAAAACCACCGGGTCGACAAATTTCTTCAGAATAACAGTTGCGCCCCACTCCTTTGCTTTTTGAAGCATAACTTCGTCTCTTACGCCTGAATAGATCATAATTGGTTTCTGATAACCATAGGATTGGCGCAACGATTTCAAAACAGACATACCTAAAAACGGATCTTCCTTTATTTTAGGAAGAATAATATCCAAAATAACAGCATCACAAGAGCAAATTACATCTATGCCTTTTTGTATATCCTCCATCGAGCCAAAAGGTAGCACCGTGTGGCCGTCAGCCCGAAGTGACTCTACAAGAATGTCCATCTCACCATAATAATCATCATCTATCCAGGCAATACGTGCCATATACATAAACCTCTATAAGTTATTGTTTGCTCGGCCCCTGAATAGGCAACCAAACGGACACGACCGTTAACCAACCTGTCCGTTGTTGCGACTGACTGCTTATTACAATTTTTCCTTCATGTCTTTCAATACAATCCTTAACAAAGCTCAAGCCCACGCCATATCCGGGGCGATCTTCATCAAGACGACGTCTACCTTGATAACCCGGCTCAAAAACCAAATCAATTTCATCTTTCTCTATTCCAATGCCTAAATTGCTGACAGCAATATTATAGCCGGGTAATCCTCGCATTGTCTGACGCCGACCCAAGATTTCCACTCGACGGGGATGGGTCGCACTTCCAGAAAATGAATATTTCACTGCGTTATCAATAATGTTTACCAATGCCCGCTTAAGAGCCGCTCTATCCATACGAACAGCCACAACTTTGTATTTTCCCTCTTCATCTATTTCTCGCTCTAGATCAACTTGGAAATAAATTTCGCACTCTTTTGCTTTCGCCGCATATAGATCAACACATTCGTGAATTAGTTTACCTATCGAGTCATACTCATATTTAGGTTTACTCAGTCCAAGCCTCGTATCTAAATCGGCAATTTGATCTTCGCACCTTTTTGCAATTGCATCGAGGCGCTTTTCCCACTTCTCTCCTATATTGAAAGCGCTTTTCAAATCTGATTTAAGTTTCTCTATATCACTTATGACAGGTTGTAGAGCGATAAGAACATCATGAGCAGCCGAATTTGCTGAGCGCCTAAAATCACTCTGTCGTTTAAGTGCATAAACGTAGTTGCGCCCAATCAGACTCAATTCCCGCAACTTATAACCAGCCTCCATTTCATCAATTTTAGGGATTCGGTACCAAGCTTCACGAAACTTATCTTGTTGTTCAGACCCAAAATCTGCTAAAAGGTTTTTCAAGAGTTTATCAGAGTCGCCTTTTCTCTCAGCCAAGCGAAATTCCCCACCAAACAAAGTTACTTTGCTGCCATATTTGTCTTTTACAGGGCAAAATAGATTGTAAACACCGCACCAGCAAACACCGATCTGTGGTTCGTGGCTGGATATAGCTTTCTCTTCATAATCTCTAAAACACATTGCCTCTTTTTGCTTATCTTCCCAAAGCAGTTTGCAAAAATCGCGACTAACTCGCAGGAAATCGTCTGGCACTATAAAAGATGGAACTTCATCAACTAAACTCTCATGCATACCAATCGGACCGCCTATGCTGATAGCCGCTTCCCGGATAGCATTTTTCTGCATTTGTTCTCGATCTTCTGGCAGAACGTAATACGCATATTTCACATCCATAATCGTTCTCCAGCGAATGAAAAATGAGAGATCATTATGGAAGCCATCAATTATGGTGAATAGTCTCACGAATTATCAATCGCACGGCCTTTCCATCATCGCTGATGATAACCTCACCCGGTGCTTCTTCCCTAAAGACATGATATTCTTTGACAAGGCGTTTGATGTTACGTTTCACATAGGGTGTTTTTTGTAGGTCTTGTGCCAAGATGTGACGCGCGATTTGGCTTTCTAACATCATGTAGCCGTTTGGGCTCATTTTTTGTTTAAGGTCGTGCCAACCGACCACAGCATCT
>Ga0247727_10005219_pt1 | contig 26646 bp, 20 predicted proteins | sample WisWelCaveWW1625_FD_202498 | JGI IMG/M metagenome (GOLD analysis project Ga0247727, IMG submission 202498) | Biofilm microbial communities from Wishing Well Cave, Virginia, United States - WW16-25 | ecosystem: Environmental > Aquatic > Deep subsurface > Groundwater > Cave microbial mat | place...
GGTGCCTTTTCCGCCGAGAGATTCGGACCGTGATGCAGGTTGAAGAGAAACCTGCTGAGAAGGCGCAACGAAGCCTGCGGTTCGAAGATCCGGCGCAAAAGGTGCCGTATCTCTGCATCAGACCACTCGCACGGAACGGAGGCGGGATTGTTCTTTGATCGTAGAGCGTGGGGCATCGATTTCTCGGGAGGTTCGCTCAAGGCCATTCATGCCGAGCGCTCGGGATCCAGCTACAAGATTCTCGACGCGGTCGATCTGCCGTACATGAAGTCGGCCGACCCGATTCATGCGCCGCGCTGCGGGCTTCCCGAGGATCTTCCGGATGTTCTCGGAACTTTCCTGGCGGAGAATCGCGCCACTCTGTCCGATCCGGTGTTCGTCGGGATCCCGGCGTTCGGTTCCCAGCAGGGACTGGTCCGTCTGCCCGCGATCGGCAACGACAACCTGGAGCAGCTCCTCGACCTCGAGCTTCATCGGACGCTGCGCGGCGAGTTCGAGGACTGGATGATTCGCCATCCTCCGATCGACAGGCGCAGGCGCAGGCTGGGAATCGTCGGCTTCTATGCGCACCGAAAAAACGTCGTCCATGGCCTCCTCGCCGAGATCGAGAGGATCGGACTTCCGGTCGACGGCCTGGTCGCGGAGCCCATCGCCCTGCAACGCTGGCTGGAGGTTCAGAGCCTCGATCCGGCGCGCACTCTGGTGGTGCACCTCCTGCGATCGCGCACGGACCTCCTTTATCTCACCGAGCTGGGTCCCAAGTTTCGCTCCCTGCCGATCGGCGCGGCGAGTCTGACCGGATTCCTCGCCGGCTCGCGCATTCCGCCGCGCGCCGAGATCGAGCGATTCGCCCGGATGATCGTGGCCGAGCATGTCAAGGCCGCACGGGTGTTCTTCGGCGCTGCCGAGAACTCCGAACTGCGACACTGGGTGATGCTCGGTGACGGAGTCACGGTGAAATCTCTGCCGGAGGCGATCGGTGAACGACTGGCACTCCCTCTGCACGCCTGTAATGCCGCGCGCAACGTCGACCACGCCCTGTGGGAACGATTCCATCTGGACGCGCGCACCTTCGTGACGGCCCTGGGCCTGGCACACTGCGGCCTCAAGTCGGAGCTCGAGCCGTACTCTCTGGTCGCACCACCGGCCGCGCGCAGGGCCATGCGGCGCCGGCCTTCGCTGGCGGTCTCGATGGCGTTGATCGCGGCCGGCCTGCTGTTCGTTCACGGCCAGCAGATCCAGACCGGCCGCCATCTCTCGCGGCTGGAGCATGAGCTCGACTTCAAGGAGCGCTTCTTTACCGGCGCGGAGCTCGAGAAGGAGAAGAGGGATCTTGAGTCAGCCACTTTGGCAGCCTCGGAATACGAGAAGAAGATGGCGACACTGGCGCACCGGCGGCGCTCCATTCGCGGCTTGCTCGATTCGTTCGCCAAGGAAGGCGTCCCCTTTCGCCTGGTGTCGACGTCCCGGGAATCGGGCAAGGAGGAGGACACGGTCCGGCTCGAGGTCGAGGTCCCTCGGGGTCTTCCGGCGGCGGAACAGCAGGTCGCCGACTGGGTCGAAAAGGAGACTCGGTGCAAGGTGGCGGAGAGCCACGCTCAGCAGGAGAAGGATCTCCTGCGGGTCTGGATCACGGCGGCGGACCGACAGGAGCCGAACGAGCCATGAGCCGCGCCGCGTGGTGGGCCGCCGTCGTGGTGTGCCTTGCTGCCCTTGTCGATTTTGCCGGGTTCACCTGGCCGCTGCTCAAGGACAACAAGCGTCGCAGCCAGGCGATCGAGTCGCATCTTTCTTCCGATGAGAGTCGATTGAAGGTCGAAGGGCTTCCGCCGGCGCCGAGCGAGGTCGCGCGCATGAGAGAGAAGCGCCAGAGGGCAGAGGGGTTGCTCCAGCATTGCGAAGAGACCTACTTCTCGAGAGCTCGCAACATCCTCGACTATCTGTCCGGACGCGGAGAACGACGCGGAACGACCGACCTCGCCACCCTCGCTTTGGAACTCGACCAGCAACTGCTCCAACTCACCGTGGCGATGAAGGAGTTCCCGTTGCTCAACTCCTCCGATCTCGGAACGAATCTTCCAAACCTGATGGACGGTGGAACCCCGGCGGACGGCGCCGTTCTCGAGGACGCCTGCGAGCGTGCCCTGATCTCGGAGTGGATCCTGAGCTGCGCCCATCTCAGCGAAGGACTGGGTCTCAAGCGCCTGAGCCTGACCCGCGACCCCTCGTCCCGACTGCGATTCTCCGCGCAGGTGGCGGGCCCCCTGGCAAGCGCGGCTTCCTTCCTCGAAAAGGTGATGCGGCCCTGCGAGCATCATCCACCGCTCCTCGCCCCAAGCATCGAGCTCCGGCGCAGCTCCCCGGAGGAATGGACCTCGCCATTCTTCAAGAGCTCCTCCCATCCGCCGGTGGTGGTTCACCTGGAGGCCACGGTCGACGTGCCGGCCAGGGCCGCGAGGCAGGCCCCATGAGGAGACCCGACGTCTCGCCGCAACCGCGCTGGATCCAAGGCTGGGTGTTGACAGCTTTTGTCGTGGCCGCTACGGTTCCCGCCCTCATTTCCTGGATGGACCGGCGCCAACGGTCCGCACTGGAGATGAGGAGGACCCGGCTGGAAAGCCTTCTGAGGGTGCAAAACCCGACGGAGGAGCTGAGCCAACCTTCCGCGCGGGAGAGAGTTGCCAATCCCGAACGCTGGGAAGGTTGGTTCAAGGGGGTCGGCGACGACATCCGGTTGCGCGACGAGCTGCTGTTCGATCCCGAAGTGCTGGATCAGTTTCATGAGCAGCAGAACCGTCGACTGGACTTCGCCGAACGGTTGGAAGCTCCTCCAGGGCTGGTCGCGGAAGTAGAGAGAGATGCGGTCGAGCTGCGCTGGTTGGTTCCCGAGGCATTGACGGAGCTGCGATCGTCTCTGGGCGAGGATTCGTTACTCAGGATCGGTTTCCGGGTATATCGCTGTCTCGAAAATGAGGACCCGAAGCTGCTGGGCTTCAACGAGATCAGCCAGAGCTTCTTCCGGGACGAGGATCTTCCTCTCTGGCGCGAGCGACTCCATTACCGCGTCGCAACCACGTTGGAGGGAGAGGTCGCGGGCCAGAAGACGCTGATCGACAGCCGTCTATCCGGCGTCGTTTCGGTGGAAACCCCGGAGAACTTCACGATCGAGCTCTTGGGAGGCGACGCGGTGCAGGCGCGGGTGCAGGTGGCCGTCTATCACTCGGGCCGATGGATTCGCGAGACCTTCGAAGCTCGTCCGGGAGAGGCGCTGGGGTCCCCTCGAGTCGTGGATGAAGAGAACGTCGACTTCGACACGGGTCTACGGGTGGTGGCCATCGATGTGCTCGAGGGCTCAATCTCCGAGACGGTGCAGAAGCTGGAGTTCCTGCCCGATGGCCGGCGGAAGGTGGACCCGGCGACCGGCCTTCCCTCCCACGTGCAGTTGAAGTACCGAGTGGCGGTCGAAAACGTACGTCTGCGCTGCCAGGACAGGAACGGCGGCGAGCGCACTTTCGCTCCCTTCGGTCAGCGCTGACCGGAGCGGTTGAGACTGTCCCGAGCTCGAATCTGTTGGACGACTCCTGAAGTTCGCACGCCCCTGAAGCATCCGACCGAGCACCCGCCCGAACCCCTGTTCATCGACCGGTGGAGATCCGAATGAGAACGAGTTCTTTCGTTCTGGCAGCCGTGGCCGCCGCAAACTTGTCGTTCCTCTCCGCTTGTCGTTCGGGAGACTCGACGGAGACGAGTACCGCCAAGGCGCTCGGTGTTCCCTCGCCGGTGGACTCCCTCGAGCCCGCCGCAGCGCAGGAGGAAGAGCCGCAGATCAAGTCGCTGAGAGACCAGAAGATCCAGGTTCTGGTCGCGAGCTTCGTCGACGAGACCAAGCAGGCCATGCAGATCGGCGACCTGGAGAAGGCCTACACGGCGGTCAGCCACGCCATCGAGCTCGACCCGGGCAATCCCGAAGTGATGAATCTCCATGAGATGGTCTCCCTGCAGCTCGGACGCAGAGAGGCCACGGTCGGGGAGATCCGACGTTCCGCGGAGGACGTGCAGAGAGTCCGTTCAGCCCAGGCCAGGCTCGAGGTCGAGAACAAGCGCGTCGAGTCGAGGCGCCTCGCGGACCAGGGAGATCTCGACGGCGCCATCCGGGCGCTCGAAGACGCTCAGAACATCCTGCGCTGGCACCCTTACGTGATCGGTCCCTCGGATGAGGCCGGCAACACCGAGAAAACCATCCACGAGGAGATCGAAGCGCTCCGCCGTCAGAGGGTGGACCTCGAGAACAACCGCCGCGCTGAGCTGGAACGGATCGCCCTCTCGGAAAAAGCCGAGCGCGAGAAGGAAGAGCAGCAAAGAACCCAGAATCTCCTGGTGCAGCTTATGCGCAAGGCCAACGAGTCTTTTCACATCGAGCGTTACCGGGAAGCCGAGTCCTACTGCGATCAGATCCTGGAGCTCGACCCCGAGCACAAGGAAGCGGCGGAGCTCAAGACGATTGCCGCCGACGCGTTCCATGCGGCAGTGGAGGAAAAATCGGCCTATGACTTCAAGTATCACTGGCGCGAGATCTTCGACAAGCTGGAGTTCGACAACCTTCCCGTCGTCGATCTCGTCCAGCATCCGAGCAAGGCGGAGTGGCAGCGCATCAAGAATCGCGGCCCGATCAGCTTCTCCCTTACGCAGACGATCGCGTCGCCCGAGGACGTGCGCGTGAACGAGATCCTCGACTCGCAGATGGTCGAGGTCAATTTCGCCGACACCAGCCTGGTGCAGGCCATCGAGTGGTTTCGCGTGACCACGGGCCTCAATTTCCTGATCGACCCGGCGGTGCGCGACGACTCGGAAGCGACCGTGAACATGTCGTCGCCCACCTCGATGGTGGCGCGCAAGGCTCTCGACCTCTTGATGAAGCTCACGACCGCCAGCACGCCGATCACCTACCGGGTGCGCAACGGCCTGGTACACATCCTGCCGGCGGAAGCGGCCCCGGGCGGGCAGATCCTCGAGATCTACGACGTTCGCGACCTGACCAAGCCGATCTCGTCGTTCCAGACCCGGGATTTTCACCTCGCCCCTTCCAGCGCCTTCCAGGAGGAAGAGCCTGAGCCGCTCGACCCCACGCCGATCGTGGTCGAGGGAGAGAAGCTCTCCGAGCTGATCCAGACCAATATCGCCCCGTCGACGTGGGAGGACGCCGCCAACACGCTGACGGTCCTCTCGGGTGCGCTGGTCGTCCGCCAGAGCGCGGACGTTCATCAGCAGATCAAGAAGCTGCTCGCCGACTTGCGCCACAACTCGGGGACCCTGGTCAACATCGAGACTCGATTCCTGTCGCTGGAAGATCGGTTCCTGGAGGACATCGGCGTCGACTTCCGCGGCCTGAACGGCCAGAACGGCTCGTCGGACACCGAGACGATTCCCAATGTCCCGCTCGATGACTTCGGCACCGCCGGCAGCGGCGGCGTCGGCAGTCCGACCGACCCGGAAGGCATCGGAACCGACAACAGCGCCGGTGCCTTCTTCACCGAGGGCGGTGACCTCGACCTGCGCGGCCGGGTCGAGAACCTGTACGACCTCACTCTGGGCGACGAACAGTTCCAGGGATCGGGGGGCCTCGCGCTGGAATTCACCTACATCGACGACACCCTCGTGGAGGCGGTGCTGCGAGCGGTACAGAAGTCCAAGCAGGCCGAGATCATCCACGCCCCGCACCTGACCGTGTTCAACGGCCAGCGCGCCAACATCCAGAACGTCGAGCAGATCACCTATCTCAAGGACTTCGAGGTCGAGATCGCGCAGGGTGCCGTGGTCGCCGACCCGGTCATCGACATCTTGAGGGACGGGACCATTCTCGACGTCAAGCCGGTAGTGTCCGCCGATCGGCGCTTCATCACGATGGAGGTGCGGCCGACTCTGGCCCAGGTCCTCGAGCCGATCCCGCTGTTCGAGACGTCGCTCGCGGTCGGCAATGAAGTGGAGATCCAGCTCCCCGAGATCCAGATCCAGCGCATTCGCACCACGGTGACGATCCCGGACGGCTCGACGCTGATGCTCGGCGGCCTGAACGAGGTCGTCAACCGGCGCTTCGAGTCGGGGATGCCGTTCTTCCGCCAGATTCCGTTTGTTTCGTTCCTGTTCGGGCGCAAGGGCGTCGAGAACTCACGGAAGAAGACGATGATCCTGGTGCGCGCCAAGATCATCATTCCCGAGGAGAGTGCGCCCTTCTGAGCGCATTCAAAGAACCGACGGTCCGCCCACCCGGGCGGACCAGGGCACGAACCGATCACGGGGCTGCCGCGTTCCTACCCGCGTTGATGGTCCACACACCACCTCCTCTTCGCTGCCTCGTCCTGGCCACCCTCCTCGCTCCCGTGCTCCGCGCGCAGTCGTGGGAGGCCCGGGATGAAATCGCTTTCGCGCGCAGCCTCGCCCGATACCGGATGTTCGACCTCGCGGCGTCCCACCTCGAAGGCCTCGCCAGGTCCGCCGCCAACGGCGAGGATCAGATCGCCCTTAAGTACGGCCAGGCCCAGGTCCTCATGCTGGCGGGCGAGCACTCGACGAACAACGAGGATCGGATCGGTTTTCTGCGACAGGCGATCGGGATTCTCGAGGATTTCGTCGCCAAAGCCGGCGGAGAGAACCTGTTGCTCCCCGAGGCTCGGTCCGATCTGGCAAAGACTCATCGCCGGCTGGGTTCGATGTACGGTGATCTGGTCGCGGCCGGCAACGATCCCGCGGAAAACCGGGCCCTGGCCGAAAAGTTCTTCCGGAGCTCAGTCGAGATCCTGCTCAAGATTTTCAACGAAAACCTGCAGCAACTCGAAGGGACGACCAAGGCTCTCGAGCAGGAGCCGATCGACACCAACGACGACGCCGCAGTAGAGGAAAGGGAGGAGGCGATCCAGCAGGCCGCGGTCGACGCCTACGAGCCGCTGACGATCCTGGTGGAGACGTTCTATTACTGGGCCCTGCTGTACGACAAGGGCGAGTTCAATCGCCAGGACTACCTGACCCAGTGCCAGGACAAGGCGACGGAGTACATCTGGAAGATCGGGACCGAGAACTTCAACGCCTACCAGGTCTATCTCTACGACGGACTCGCGCACCTGGAGCTCGACAAGACCGAGGATGGCTTCGCTCGTCTGGATTTCATCATCAGCAAGGAAACCGGCATCCCGTCGCTGCTGGACGCGGAGGCCAATCTCGATCTTCCGGCATCGATCGTAAGAGAGTTCACCGATCTCTACGAGCGCACCTACCTCCAGCTCGCCAGCTTCTACAACCGATCCCGGCAGTACGCCAAGACCCTGGACGCCGGCACCGAAGTCGCGGAGTTCTACAAGAAGTTCGCCAGCCGCGGTGGCGAACCCGGCGACTACGGCGACGAATTCCAGCTGGAGCTTGCGATCGCGAGATTCAAGACCGGCGACAGCCAGGCGATGGCGACTCTCGAGGAAGTCGGCCGCCGGAGGCCGAACGACGCCATTGGCAAACGCGCCGGCGAGTACATCTCGCGGCTCCTCTCGGAATCTGCGCAGAACCCCGGTTCCGGCGCATCGGGAACGGGTGAGCGCGTACCTCCATCGATCTGGATCACCGCCGCCGACACCGACTTCAGGGCCGGACGATTCTTCGACGCAACCGACAAGTATCACGAAGCGCTGGGCTCTCTCGACCTGGTTCGGGACGAGGCGGAGCGCCAGTCGATCGTCGTATCGGCCTGGAACCAGATCGGAAACTGCTACCGCGGCCTGCGACGCCCGGTCGAGGCCTCGGTGGCGTTCAACGAGGGCTTTCGTGCCGCCAAGCTTGCCGGAGACCAGGGCCAGTCCGAGAGGCTCGCGGTCGCCTGGTACAACAGCCTGGTCCTTCGCTTCAAGGAGACCCGCGACAAGTACTCCCGCGATCTGAAGGACTCTGCGATGCGGGAGCTCGCCAAGGAAGGCGTCGAGAACATCGGGTTCCTGTCCGCGAAGGATGATTTCGAGCAGGCTCGGAGCCTGCCCGAGGGCGGCAAGGAGCGCACCGCCGCATTCGCGGACGTCATTCAGTCCTTCCAGAGCGTCAAGACAAATGACCCCAACTACGAACGTGCGCAGATCTACCTGGCGCGCTGCGAGGCCGAGCAGAACCGGCTCAAGGAGGCGCTCCAGCGACTCGATGCCGTCGATCAATACCTCGCCGAGAACACCGTCGTGCGCAGCAAGCAGCATGACCTCGCCCGGCAGGGGGCCCGCACCGAGTCGATCTACTACCGCGCCGACTATCTTTCCCGGCTCGGCCAGCACGAACTGGTGCTGCGGGTGATCGAGCGGTTCGAGGAGCTCCTGCCCGAGCAGAAATCGTTCTTCGCGGGAGTGAACTACCAGCGAATCAAGAGCTACGTGACCCTGGGCCGGTTCGACGAGGCCGAGACGCTGTTCGAAAGCTGCAGGGAAAAGGCCAAGAGCGACGCGAGCTACCAGCTCCCGGTCGGCGCGCAGTTCTACATCGCCCAGGGACTCTCGACCGCCGCCGAGGTCGCGGACAAGGGTGACCGATCGGCGGACGCCCGGTCGCTGCGTGTCAAGTTCATCGGCCACATGTACTCCTACTGCAGCGCTTCCAGCTTCGACAGCTACTTGAACCTGCGGTCCGTCGGCGATGCCTGCCATGCCAACGCGACCGCCGGCAACAGCCCCGCCGACTGGGCCGCGACCGAGAAGTACTACGGCGAGCTCCTGACACGCTTCGAGAAGGATGGATTGAACGCCGCCGACATCAACCAGAACGTGAAGCGACGCCAGGCGGATGCGTTGATGAATCAGGCGAAGTTCCAGCAGGCCGCCGCTCTGTACAAGGAGCAGCTCCAGCTTTTCCCCGACAGCCCGACGGTCATCCGCAACGCTGCGCTTTGCTTCGGCGGCTGGGTGAAGCTCGACAAGGGCCGGCCGGAGGAGGTGCCCGGATCGGGCGACTACGTCGAAGCGATCAAGCTGTGGGACCGTTTTTTCGAGCAGGGCCTGAGAGCGGAGGACCGGGCCGGCAAGACACCGCGATTCTGGGAAGTGAAGTTTTTCACGATCTACACCCGCTATCGAGCCCGGGACGTCGATGCTTCCTGCGCCCAGCAGGCCAAGAGCCTGATGAAGAACCTGGAGTCGACGGTGCTGGCTTTCTATCCCAAGGAGGAATGGGCCAGGACGTTCGGAGGTGGCGAGGACCAGGACTCGCTCAAGGCAGGAGAGGAGTGGAAGATCCGCTTCGAGTACCTGAGCCAGCGAGTTGCGGCTCTGTGACGCCTTGGATCGCGCGGATCGTTGGTTTCTTCTGGTGCATCGATCAAGGAATGACTCCATGCCGCTGTCACCGCTGTTCCTCCTTTCGTGTGTGGCACTCAACGCGCCCGCGGCGGACAAGATCTATCGCAAAGGTCAGAAGCAGCCGTTGCAGGTGACGGTCGTCTCGGAGGACTATGCGGTCGTCAAGTACAAGCCCCAGGACGTCAATCAAACCGTCGAAATCAAGGCGGAGTCGGTCGACCGCATCGAGTACGAGGATACGCCGGAGGCGTTCCGAACCGGACAGACGGCGCTGAAAAGCGGCGACCATTTGAATGCCGTCAACAGCTTCAAGCTCGCCCTTCGCTCGAGAACCCGCAACAACTGGCTCGAGGTCTACGGCAACTTCTATCTGGGGATGGCTCATTACCAGTGGGGGGCCAAGGACCCTCTGCAGTACGCCGAGGCCGCCAAGGCGTTTGACGCAACGATCAAGGCGGAACCAAAGTCCCGGTTTGCGGCCGAGGCCCTCAAGCGCTGGGGACTGGCGCTGAGCCTTTCGAAAGACCCCAAGGGTGCCGCCGCCGTGTTCGACCGGCTGGTGGTGGATGCCCGCGACAAGAAGCTGGGAATCTCGTGGGAGGCCGAGGCACTGATCCTCAAGGCGGATGCCTTTGCGCAGAACAACCTCGCGGCGGAGGCGACGGACGCCTACCGCGAGGCCGGCAACTTTGCGCAGGCCAATGCCGAGGCGCAGAAGAACCCTTCGATCAAGGCTCTACTGCAGTCGATCCGGGGTCGGGCGCAGATGTCGCAGGGGGAGGCGCTGCTCCGGTCCAAGAAGCACGCCGACGCCCAGCGTTTCTTCGAGCAGGTCGCCCGTGACCCGGGGGCGACCCCCGAGTCGGTCGCCGGAGCCCTGAGCGGTCTGGGAGAGGTCATGCTTGCCCAGAGCAAGGTCAACGAGGCGATCGAGCAGTTCTCCACGGTCAAGGTGCGCTTCCATCGAGTTCGCAGCGAGGCGGCGCGCGCGACCTTCTTCCTGGGGGAGAGCTACTTGCTGGCGGAACCGGCGGATGCCAACCACCGGCGCCGGGCGATGGAGTACTTCCGAGAAGTCGTCGAGCGATATTCGGACACACTCTGGGCCGAGCAGGCTCGAGCGAAGCTTAAGAGCCCATGAGACGGGCCTGGCTCGAATGGCAGTCGCGCCCCTTCCCACCGGACAACTTTGTCAACAAAGCTATGGAGCAGGGGTTACTCCTTATGCTCCAATGAGTACCAGGGAATCTTGTCCCCTGCCGAGGCCCGAGGGCGCTCTCACTCAAGCCCCAAGGGTCCTGGTGAACCCTTTGACTTCTGGATGCGTTCGACTCTCAGCCAAGGAGTTCCGTTGAACATGACCTTTCGCAAGCTCTGTTTGATCGCACTGATGTACGCCGGCTCCTTCGTCCCAGCGGCCCTGGCCCAGGAAGCCCCCGCCGCGGACACCCGGAGCACGTCGGAGATCGTGGCGGATTACACGATCAAGGACTGGCTTCGCGACGGCGGCTCGATCGGCTACGTGATCGTCGGCGTGTCGGTGATCGCACTTGCCATGGTGATCGAGAGCGCCGTCACGATCCGCACCGAGAAGCTGTGCCCGGCCGATCTCCTGAACGAGATCGAAGCGCTGCTCGAGGCCGGCGACTACCAGGAGGCGATGGAGCTGTGCGAGGCGCAGCAGAACTTCCTGACCAACGTCGTCGCCGCGGGTCTTCCCAAGATCAGCATCGGCTTCGGCGCGATCGAGAAGTCGCTCGAGGAGATGGTCGAGGAGGAGGCTCTCAAGCTGCATTCCAAGATCGGCTGGATGTCGTTCATCGCGTCGGTCGCCACCCTCCTGGGGCTCCTGGGCACGATCTCCGGAATGATCCTGGCCTTCCGCACGATCGCGGCCACCAAGGGTCAGGCCGATCCCTCGCAGCTCTCGACCGGCATCTCGGCCGCCTTGATCACGACCGAGCAGGGGCTGATGGTCGCCATCCCGGCCAGCTTCGCGTTCACGTTCTTCCGCAACAAGGTCGTCAAGCACACGCTCGAGATCGCGGCCGTCGTCGAGGACCTGTTCGAGCGCTTCCGCTCCGGGACCCAGCCGGCCAAGGCCTGAGCGCGTAACAGCGACCGCGGGAGTTGAGCGATGAAAATCAAGAATGTCTTCGATGAATCCAACCTCGACATGACGCCGATGATCGACATGGTATTCAACATGATCATCTTCTTCATGTTGACCATCGATCTGGCCCAATCCGAGCTGGCCAACATCACGCTGCCGCGCGCCTCGGAGTGCCAGGAGGACAAGAATCCGCCGGAGGGCCGCAAGGTCGTCAACATCGACAGCGAGGGAACGATCATCGTCAAGCGCAAGCCGTTCCCGCTGGAGAAGCTGCGCTCGGACTTGTACGTCTGGTCACGGCTCCAGCCGCGCGACGACGCCGGCTTCTGCGAGAAGCCGATCCTGATCCGGACGGACCGCGGCACCAACATGAAGCATCTGCAGAAGATCATGATGATCTGCGGCGAGGAGCAGCTCAAGATCTGGAAGATCGAGCTGGCGTGCTCGGAGGACGTGAGGGGATTCACCAACTTCGAGATTCCGGGAAGAGTTGATCGAAACGAGAAGCCCGCGGGCGATTAAGAGGGGGGTACGCCGTGGCGTCCAGATCCAGATCCAGATCCAAAGACGAAGCCAAGAAAGAGCACAAGCTCGACATGACGCCGGCGATCGACTGCACGTTCAACCTCTTGATCTTCTTCCTGTGCAACATCAACTTCAAGATGCTGGAAGGCAAGATCCCGGCCTATCTGCCCAAGGACGTCGGGGTCAACCCGACTCCGATCAACAAGCAGCTCGAGAAGATCGAGATCGACGTGCGTCGCAGACAGATCATCGACACCTCCGTCAAGAACTGGATGTGGCACGAGAACCAGATCGAGATCCGAGTGCAGGGCCGGCCGGTCGCAGGACTCAAGCAGTTCCATGACATGATCAAGGTCGCGCACCAGAACAACCCCGAGGCCAAGGCGACTCTCTACCCCAATCCCGAGGCGCTGTACATCGACTGTGTCAAGGTGATCAACGAGTGCCTGCGCGCCAACTTCCTCGACATCACCTTCGGCGGCACGCGCATGGACAGCTGAATAACGGCGCATGCGCCGGGTCTTGCTGCTGCTGCTGAGTTCACTGCTGCTGGGCTGCAGCGACGGCGGCACGACCAAGCGATCCTTGCTGCTCGTGACCGTCGACACCTGGCGCTTCGATCACCTGGGCTCCACCAGCTCGGGACGGGTGGCGACCGAGGCTCTGGACCGCCTGGCACGAAAGGGCCGTCTGTTCGACCATGCGCGCGCCCATGTCCCGCTGACCCTTCCCGAGCACGCGGTCTTGATGACGGGACTCCTCCCTCCGCGCCTGAAGCTCCACGACAACACCGTCCAGACTCTGCGGACGGATGTCGACACCCTGGCGACGCTGCTCTCGGCACAAGGCTATGCCACCGCGGCCGTCATCGGCGGACAACCGCTCGCCCGGGGCTGCGGGCTGGAGCGCGGCTTCACGACCTATTCCTCTCCGTCAAGGAGCGGCAAGGCCGCGACCTTCGGGGAACGCAACGCACGCACCGTCGTCGATGAGGCCCTTGAGCTGCTCGAGCAGAGCTCCGGCGAGCCTGCCACCTTCCTCTGGGTGCACTGCTTCGATCCTCATTTCCCGTATCAGCCTCCGGGGGAGGGCGATGACCCACCCGACGATCCGGAGCGTTATCGAGGCGAGGTTGAGTTCGTCGATCAGCAGATCGGGCGACTGCTCGATCGCATCGCCACGGACCGCCGGCGCTGGCTGGTCGCAATCACCGCCGATCACGGTGAAGGCCTGGGTGATTACGCCGAGCGAACCCACGGATACCAGCCGTTCGACTCCACTCTGCGTGTGCCGCTGATCGTGGCGGAGCGGGACGAGGGAGGGTGGCGGGCGCCCGCGTCCCTCCAGCACCTTGAGAAGGACGCCCGCGTGCGCCACGTGGACTTCATGCCCACCGTGCTCGGCTTGCTCGGGCTCATGAGGCCAGCGGACTCAGATGGCGTGGATCTGTCCGATCCCCGGGTGAAGGTGCCCGATACCGCATACCTGGAAAGCCTGGCCGCTTCCTGGCAGTTCGGCTGGTCGGAAACCACCGGGCTTCGAACCATGGACGGCCTGTACTTGTGGACCGGAGCGATCGATTCAAGCGACGCGCTCAAGCCGCTGCGTCTGCTCCAGGGAGACGAGTTGGGCGAGGTGTATCTGACCGACGCCGAAGGCGATCCCGAAGTCTCCTTCGCTGAGCTTCGAGCCGAGCTGAGACGTTGCCGGGACGAAGAGTCGGAGCCTGGACCTGCTTCGAATGCTGAGCGACTCCTCACCGGGATCGGCTATCTGGAGCCCGGCATGGTCCGGGAGCAGCTCCTCTCCCGGGAGTCCAACGCTCAGCTCCCAAGCACGATCGATCGCGCCTCACGAATCGAGTCGATACTCCAGGCGATCGCGAATGTCGAGGAGGCCGACGAGCAAGCCGAGATCCTCGAGGCAGGGCGGGCGATTCAAAGCCTCATCGACTCAGATCCAGGCAATCCAAGTCTGCGGTTCTTTGCGGCCCGTTGTCAGATGAAGCTCCTGGCGACCGAGGGGCACGACCCCGAGGGTTATCTGGTGATCGCGGGGCGGCTGCTCGAGGTGATCGAGATCGCGCCTCGCTACCTCCCGGCGCACCTCCTTCGGTGCAAGGCACTCGCTCTCGCCGGCCAGTTCGAGCTGGCCATCGATGAGGCTCTGCGGCAGCTTTCGTCCAACCGCAATGCACGGGTGCTCGAGCTGATTGCCAGTCTGTACGCCGAGCCCGGCACGCAGGGGAGAGACAGGGTCTTGAACCCCCTGCTCGATCGAAGAAAGGCCTCCGATCGATTCCTGGAGGCGATCGAGCTGTCCCCCGAGGATCGGTCCCTCCGGGGGCGCCTCGTGCGACTGATCGAGATCGGGACCCAGTGCGGCGAATCCTGGGTGGAGGACAGTAAGAGGCGCCTCGCGGCCATTCCGGAGCCCGATTGAGACGGATCACCTCGCGGAAGTCCGGGTCCTTCCCGCAGGCGTTACCCAAGGGACCCGTACCGGTTACCCGAGGGGCCCGTGACTTTGTATTGGTGGGTCCGACGGAACACCGGGCATCGCTTCGAGTGGACCAGGCATTTTTGTGTTTTGACCCTCCAAGGACTGCCACCTAACATGCCTCGCCTTTCCAAGGCGGCCTGTCTGTAGTGCAGTCATGGGAGTGCCCTGGGTCCGCCGCCGAGCCGCCGCGGCCTGTTGTTCTGGACCTGCCGCTTTTTTCGCGAACCACCCACGCATTCTCGGGAGAAGAGCACACTATGGGGAAGCATGTCCGGACGTCGGGCTCTTGCCGCGCCCGATTGGTCTTCGCTCAAGTCTGCGCTTGCGCTGTCCTGGTCCCCGCCGCCTGCACCTCCGTCGACGGCGACTCCACCAGCCCTGAGGCCGAGCCCGCGAGCAGCGCGGATGCGCCCACCGCGGATCCGAGGGTCGACCCGGTCAGCGCAGCCGCCCAGGACTCGGGCCTCGTCCGCAAGAAGCGCGAGCTGCTCCTGCAGAGCGCGATCGAGAATGCCCGCGCCGCTCGCGAGCACGGTGACTATGTCCAGGCGCGCAACGAGCTGGAACGCGCCCTGCAGATCGACCCCGCCAGTGCCGAGCTGACCGTGATGTACCTCGAGGTCCTCGAGCTCCTGGGAGAGAGGCCGGGCGAGACGCTCACCGCCAAGGAGACGATGGAGCAGCGCTTCCGCGCCTGGAAGGACAGCCGCCGGATGGAGGCCGAGGAGTACCATCGCCAGGCCATCGCGGCGCGCGAACGCGGAGACTACGACGGCGCAATCCGCTTCCACGAGCGCGTGCGCGACAGCATCCGCTGGGCCAGCGTCGACATCGACTGGGGCGATCTGGAACAGCAGAACCAGAAAGATCTCGACCAGGCCAGGGCCGACAAGCTGACCGCCGGACAGGCACGGGACGCCTCGATGGTCGAGGAGGCGGTCGCGAGAATCGAGAAGGAAGAGAGCCGCCAGAAGGCCGACGCGCAGGTGCGCATCGCCACCATCCTCGAGAAGGCGAACATGAAGTTCGAACGCGGCGATTTCGATGCCGCGATCGACCTCTCGGAGGAGGCTCTGGTGGTCGACCCCACCCACCGCGTGGCGCAGGAGATGAAGGACGTGGCGATCGCCGCGCGCCGGGCGGGACGTGCCGAGAGCTACGTCGAGCAGCGCAAGGAGGCCTACCGCAAGCTCAAGCGCGAGATCGACGAGCTGCGCGTCCCTTACAGCGAGGAGCTGACGCCGGCGAGCGACGAGTACTGGAGCAAGGTCTCGCAGCGCAGCGCCGAGTCGCTGCTCGGCCTCGAGGACGTCGTCGACCCCGTCGACCGCGAGCTGGAGCAGCGGGTGATGACGACCCGGATCCCCGAGGTCAACTTCCAGGACGACGAGCTGAAGACCGTCCTCGAGTACCTGCGCGGAGTCACGGGCGTCCCGATCTTCGTCACTCCCGAAGTGCAGAGCGCCATCGAGACGGCGGCGACGTTGATCACCATGCCGCACCTCAGCAACGTGACCCTGCACACGGTGCTGGAGATCCTGGCGTCGAACCTGGGCGGTGAGTACGACTGGACGATCCGCAACGGGGTCGTGATGTTCACGACGCTGCAGGACGCGTACGGCACGACCGTGATCCGCACCCATCCGATTCAGGATCTGACCTTCGACCGGGTCGACTTCAAGGGCCCGCAGATCGACCGCATCTCGCTTCCCAATCAGTATGGCGAGGACGAGGAGACCTCGGTGTTCGCCTCCGACCTCGATCGCGAGGTGATCATCAACCCCGAGGACATCCTCAACCTGATCAAGTCCAACGTCGCGCGCGAGACCTGGGAGCTGGGCGAGAAGTTCCAGATCGACGTCGCCGCCTCCAACCAGATCCTGGTGATCCACACTCCCAAGGTCCAGGCCGAGGTCCACGCGTTCTTGAACGATCTGCGCCGCTTCTCCAGCACCGTGGTCTACGTCGAGAGCCGCTTCATCGAGGTCACGGATGCGTTCATCCAGGAGATCGGCGTCGACTTCCGCGGCCTCGACGACGTGGTCCTGGACGACACCTCCGTGGGACCGGAGGACAACTCAAGCCAGGGCCGCGACAACTTCGGGAGCGGCGCCTCGACGACGGCGGCCGCCTCGGCGGGCATCTTCTTCAACGACAACTCCGACGGCGACATCCGTGCGCGCACCGAGAACTTCTTCGAGGATCCGCTCGGGAATCTGCTGACGACGACCGGCGGCGGCGCCTTCCAGTTCTCGATCCTCGACGACACTCAGTTCAATTTCGTGGTCAACATGGTCGAGAAGTCCGCCGACGCGACCACGATCATGGCCCCGATCCTGACTGTGTTCAACACCGAGCGCGCCTACGTCACGGTGATCAACGAGGTGTCCTTCCTGCAGGACTTCGACGTCGACGTCGCCAACACCGCGTTCATCGCCAACCCGGAGATCGGCGTCATCCAGGAGGGAGTCGTCCTCGACGTGCGGCCGACGGTGTCCTACGACCGCCAGTACGTGACCCTGGAGGTCCGGACCTCGGTGGCCGAGCTCGAACGGCCGATCGAGACATTCGAGACCACCCTCGCCGGCTTCACCGACCCGGTGACGTTCCAGATCCCCCGGCTGACGGTCCAGAACGCCAACACCACGGTCGTGGTGCCGGACGGCGGGTCGGTGATCCTGGGCGGTCTCAAGACGATCACGCACGTCAACCGGCGCGCGGAGATCCCCTGGGTGTCGCGGATCCCCCTGCTCGGCATCCTGTTCCGCGAGAAGGGCGTCAACGACGAGAGCCAGAGCCTGGTGATCCTGGTGCGCGCCAAGATCAGCGACCTGGCGGCGTACCGCGAGAGCAACGTCGTACGCCAGTGAGCAGGTGCGTTCCGGGCTAGAATTCCGCCGAATCGATCGCATTCGCGGGCGGAGTCTTCTCGACTGAGCTCGCGTTCGTTGAGCCCGGAGCCATCGGGCTCAGCCCAAATGGGATTCCAGGTCCGTGCCTCGTCTACGCGCCGTCCTCTTCGACATCGACGACACGTTGTTCTCGACCTCCGAGTTCGCGGGACATGCCCGCCGCAACGCGATGCAGGCGATGATCGAGCACGGCCTCAACATGGACCTGGAGGAGGCGATCCGCGAGCTCGACGAAGTCATCGCCGAGTTCTCGAGCAACTATCCCAGCCACTTCGACAAGCTGCTGCTGCGCATTCCCTCCTCCCGGTACGCGGGGGTCAACCGCGCCATCCTGGTGGCGGCCGCGATCAAGGAGTACCACGACACCAAGAGCCGGGAGCTGCGCCCGTTCCCGGAAGTTCTCGGCACCTTCCAGCTCCTGTCGCGGACCGACCTGATCATCGGCATCATCTCGGCCGGCCTGGAGATCAAGCAGGCCGAGAAGCTGGTGCGCCTGGGTCTGTATCCGTTCCTCACCCCCACCGCGATCTTCATCTCGGACCAGATCGGCATCAGCAAGCCCAACGTGAAGATCTACCAGACGGTGTGCGCCAGCCTGTCGATCGAGCCGGGCGAGCTGATGTACGTAGGCGACAATCCTTTCCACGACATCGACCCCTGCAACCGGCTGGGGATCATCACCGTCCGGACGCGCCGCGGCAGCCGCTACTCCACGGTCGAAGGCGAGACCAAGCCGCGCTACGAGATCGAGAGCATGAACGAGCTGCTCGACATCCTGTGGGAAGACTTCGAGATTCCACTGCTTCCCGCGCGCAAGCCGAAGAGTTGAGCGGGACCTTGCTCGACGTCCCGACGCTGCCGGGACCATGCAACCATCGACTGCCGGCGGGACCTCGGCCTTGGTGAGGAGCAGGACCCTGGATTCATCCTTCGAGAAGGCGATCGTCGACCGGCCGGGACGCACTCTGGGCTCGCACACTCTGGTCCTTTCCGCCGGCAACCTCCTCAACCGGGCGCTGTCGTTCCTGCTGCTCCCCGTGTACTGGAATGTTCTCCTGCCCGCCGAGCAGAGCCTGGTCATCCTCGCCCTGCCCGCCGGCCAGGTGCTGCAGCGCCTCGCCAGCCAGGGCCTGGGAACCGCCCTGTTCCGCGGGTATTCGTTCTCGAGCCAGTCAGACGACGAACGCCGCACGCTGATCGCCACCACGTTCCGCTATTCGCTGCTGTCGACCATCGCCTTTTTCTTGCTGGGCGCGGCGATCGCCCCGCTGATCAGCCCGTGGATCTACGAGAACGGCAAAGGAGCGACCTACCTGCTCCTTGCGTTCGGCTACGGCTCGGTCCGCAACGTCACGACCCTGGGCCAGCAGATCCTCCGCGCCCGATTCAAGACCGTCTCCCTGATCGTCCTCAACTTCGTCGAGTTTCTCGTGACTCTGGGGCTCAACCTGTGGCTGGTCGTGTTCTTGCGCACGGGCGCGATCGGCATCCTGATCAGCCAGCTCGCAGGAGCCGCGATCGGCATGGTCGGAACGCTTCTGTTCGTTCCCGAGACTGTGCGCGGCCGGTTTTCTCCGCGGATCCTCCCCGAGCTGCTGCGCTTCGGGCTGCCGATGGTCCCGGGGAGCATCGCTCTGCTCCTGATGACCCAGATCGACCGGTACTTCATCGACCACTACGGCTCCAAGGCCGACGTCGGCATCTACGGGACCGCCGCAAGCTTCGCCAGCATCCTCGAAGTCGGGCTGATCACGCCGTTTGCAACGATGTGGCCGGCGATCTACTTTCCTCTGGCGAAGCAGCCGGACGGAGTGGCGCGCATCGGCCGGCTGAGCACGACGCTGATCGGCCTCGCCTTGCTGTTCACGCTCGCCGCTGCGTCGTTCTGTCCCGGCGTCATCGACTGGTTTGCGCCCGCTGCGGCCGTCAAACCCGAGCACGCCCGCTACCGCGAGGCGGGTCGCCTGGTCGGCCTGCTCACGCTCGCCGTGGTTGCGCACAGCCTGAGAGAGCTCTTGAAGATCCCCTTCAACATCTCCGGCCGGAATCGCTGGCTCCCGCCCATCAACGTGCTGGGAATCGGGTTCTGCGTCCTATGGAACCTGATCCTGGTTCCGCGCCACGGCATCGGCGGTGCGGCCGCCGCGGGAATCCTGTCCGGAGCGTGCGTTTCTTCGATCCTGTGGCTCGCCGGGCGCCGTCTGTACCCCCTCGTCTGGCCGCTGCGGCCTCTGCTCCTGATGCTGTTGTTGTTCGTTCCCTGCTTCTTCTGGTCGTGCTGGCGATGGGACCAGTACGGCTGGACGGAGCTGGCCCTGCGCCTGCTCGGAGTTCTGCTGTTTGCAGGCGTTCTGTTCCGGACCGGCCTTCTCGATCCCGAGCTGCTGCGTTGGACCCGGAAGCTCGGCAGCTCTAGGCCGGATCATGCATGATCCGGGCTGGGGCCAATGCCAGTCACTTTGCGCGCGCCCGCCGTCCATGAAACTGGATTCCCGCTTGCGCGGGAATGACGGCTACCTTTCGCGGGAATGAAGGCCAGCCCCAGTGAATGATATTGGGGCCAGCAGCCGTCAGCGGGGATCGAAACGCAGCGAATCGGGCAGCTCGGTGACCGGCCTTCGTCCGGCAAAGCCGGTGTCCGCGCTGTGCCACCAGGCGACTTCCGGTTCTCCCTTCTGCCAGCAAAGACAGATCTCGCTCTCGCCATCGCGGGCGCGAAAGTCGATCAGCCCTTTCTGCAGGTCCTTGAGCTGGCATCCGACCCTTTCCAGCTCCTCGATCAGGCCGCGGATCCGGTCCTCCATCGTCCCGAGGCTGACTCCGTCGTCCGTTCCTTTCCGCGGCTCTTGCGCGGACTTGCTGCGCACGCGGCGGTAGTGCGCATACACCGAAAGCAGATCCTCGAGAATGCGCGACACCAGCGGCAGCGCGCGGTTGGCCTTCTCCACGGTGAACCAGCGTTTGGCCACTTTCGCGGACACCTCAGTGAATGCACCGATAGGAATGCGTGGCGGATCTCTGCTTCCACGGCGGCTCCTCCACCGCGCAGAGCTTCTCCGCCACCGGACAGCGCGGATGGAATCGACAGCCTTTGGGCGGATCGGTGGGCGAAGGGGGCTCGCCCGGAAGGAGAATACGCAACCTTTTGCGCTCCGGATCACGGGTGGGAACGGCGGACAGCAGCGCCTGGGTGTAGGGATGGCGTGGCTGCGAGAAAAGCTCGTCGACTCCGCCGCTCTCCACGATCTGGCCCAGGTACATGACCGCCACGCGGTGGCTGATGTGCCTCACCACCGACAGGTCGTGGGAGATGAACAGATACGACAGCCGCCGGCGCGCGCGGATCTCCATCAGGAGATTGAGCACCTGGGCCTGGACCGAGACGTCGAGGGCGGACACCGGCTCGTCGCAGACGATCAGCGATGGGTCGACGGACAGGGCGCGGGCGATGCCGATGCGCTGGCGCTGGCCGCCCGAGAACTCGTGCGGATAGCGGCTCATCGCGGACGGCGGCAGCCCCACCTGGTCCAGGATCTCCGCAACCCTCCTCCGGAGCTCCGCCCCGCGGGCCAGGGAGTGAATGCGCATGCCCTCGCCGACGATCGACTCGACCCTCATCCGCGGGTTCAGGCTGCCGTAAGGGTCCTGGAAGATGAACTGCATCCTGCGCCGTGTCCGGCGCAGCGCGGAAGGACGGAGCGAGATCAGGTCCACGCCGTCGAAGCAGAGCTTTCCCGAGGTCGGTTCCTCCAGCAACAGGACGCTGCGACCCAACGTCGTCTTGCCCGATCCCGACTCACCGACCAGCCCCAGCGTTTCACCCGCATGCAGATCGAAGGAGACGTCGTCGACCGCGCGCACCCAGGCATGGACCCGGCTGAACAGGCCGCGCCGCAATGGAAAGTGCTTCACCAGGTGATCGACCTCGAGCAGCGCTGACTCGGCCCGGGGGGTCACGGCGCGGGCTCCTTGGCTGCCGGTGGCATGTGCTCGGCGAAGTGGCACGCCGCCGGATGAGAAGGCCGCCATTCTCGTAACGAGGGCGAGACCTCAGAACAGATCCGGCTGCCGCCGGACTCTGCGGCCGTCTCCAGGCGGGTCTTCAGGAAACATCGGGGATGAAAGCGGCAGCCCGAGGGAAAGTCGAGCGGGTCGGGAACTCCGCCGGGAATGGCGCGGAGCTGCCCGCGCGGCGCGGTGAGGGACGGGATCGAGCTGATCAAACCATGGGTGTACGGATGCAGGGGCTCTGAAAAAACCTCGTGGGCGGTCCCGTGCTCGACCATCCGCCCGCAGTACATCACGCTCACGCGATCGCCGACCTCGGCGACCACTCCCAGGTCGTGGGTGATCAGGAGCACTGCCATTCCCTGCTCGCGCTGGAGGCTCGCGATCAGATCCAGGATCTGAGCCTGCACGGTGACGTCGAGCGCGGTCGTCGGCTCGTCAGCGATCAGGACCAGGGGAGAGCAGGCGAGCGCCATCGCGATCATGACGCGCTGCTTCATGCCTCCCGAGAGCTGATGGGGATAGTGGTCGACCCTTTGGGACGGGTCGGGAATGCCGACGCGCGCGAACAGATCGATGGCTTGGGCGCGTGCCTCCTTCCGTTTCCTTCCAAGGTGCTCGCGGATCACTTCTGCCACCTGCTCGCCCACAGTGAACACTGGATTCAGCGCCGTCATCGGCTCCTGGAAGATCATCGCGATGCGATTGCCGCGGACCCGGCGCAACGCCTCCGCCGGCATCTTCAGCAGGTCCGCGCCGTTAAACCACACCGAGCCGCGTTCGATCCGCCCGCCCGCATGCTCGACGAGGCGCAGGATCGAATGGGCCGTGACGCTCTTGCCGCAGCCGGATTCCCCGACCAGGGCCAGAGTCTCGCCCCGGCGGAGCTCGAAGTCGACGCCGTCGACCGCGCGCACCAGGCCCAGCTCGCTCATGAAGCTCACCGCCAGATCCTTGACCTTGAGGACGACGTCGGTCATCGGATCCGACCCTTGGAGATCGAGACCGAGGGCATGATCTCGGGCGCGATCACCCGAGCGCGGGGATCGAGGGCGTCCCGCAGGCGCTCGCCGACGAAATGAATCGACGCGATCGCCAGAAACAGCAGCAGTCCCGGAAACAGCGAGATCCAGGGCGCGTAATCGAGGGCGCCCTTGCCGTCGAACAGGATCCGGCCCCAGGTGGGTGTTCCCTGCGGAAGGCCAAGGCCCAGGAAGCTGAGTGAAGCCTCGCTGATCATCGCGCCGGCAAAGCAGAAAGACGCCGCGACCAGCGTCGGCCCGACCGAGAGCGGCAACACGTGGCGGATCAACACCATGAAGGATGGACAACCAAGGGCACGCGCGGCCAGGACGAAATCGTGATTCTTGATCCGCAGCACCTCGGCTCGCACCAGGCGGGCGATCGAAGTCCAGGCAACGAGGCCGATCATCGCCACCACGGCGAGCAGGCTGCCGGGCAGATACGCGAACACCAGGATCAGCAGGAAGAGCTGCGGGAAGCACAGGAAGATCTCGAGGACGCGCATCAGAAGCAGATCGACGAGGCCTCCAAAGAAGCCGCAGACCGCCCCGAACAACAGCCCGAGCGAGACCGCGATCAGCGTCGAGCAGAACGCCACGAGCAGCGAGACGCGCCCACCGTGGATCAGCCGCGACAAGAGGTCGCGGCCCTGCGTGTCCGTGCCCAGAAGATGCCGTCTCGAGGGAGGCGCCCGGAATGCCTCCGGGTCCGTGTGGTCGGGATCGAACGGAATCGGAGCCTGGATGCTGAACCCTTCCGCGAACACGGAAACGCGTTCCGGCGGACGGCGATCCGGAAGAAGATGGGTCAGCACGAGGAACAGCAGAAAAAGACCAGCGAGCCCCCGGATCAGAATCCTCTTCATCCACCCGCGTCTGTTCCTCGAACCCAGCAGAATCCGCACCAGGAGGTACACCCACAACGCGGCCAGCCAGGCAGCGTCGGCCCGGATCCAGGTCCGGAAGTTGGGAAACTCGACCGAGCCCTGATCGATGCGAACCCACGGCGCGGAGCTTGCAATCAGCGTCGCAGCGGCGCTGGCGAGAATGACCGTGTCGGCGATCCACAGTGCTGCCTGGTGCAGCCGCCGGCGCGGATGGAGGATCCTCCGGGGTCCCTGCACGGCGGCCCTCTCCTCCAGCGCCGCCGTGATCTCCTTGAGGTCAGTCATCGAAGACGCACTCGCGGATCGAACGCGGCCTGCAACAGGTCCGAGACCAGGAATCCCGCCATCGTCGCGATGCCGATGATCAGAGACAACGCCATCAACGTCGGATAGTCGCGCGACTGGACGGAGTCGAACGCCAGCCGGCCCATCCCGGGGATGCCGAAGATGTTCTCGACGATGACGCTGCCGCTCAAGAGGTAGGGAAACAGGCCGGCGAGCAGGGCCAGCACCGGCACGATCCCGTGGGCGAGCGCGTGCTTGAAGATCACCGTTCTTTCGCGCAGGCCCTTGGCACGCGCCGTCCGGACGAAATCCAGAGCCAGGGCCTCGACCATTCCGGCTCGCATGTAGCGGGTCATCGCCGTGAAGCCCGCCGCGCTGAGACAGATCACCGGCAAGACCAGGTGCCGGGCGATGTCGGCGGCATGATCGAGCCACGTGAAGCCCTGGCGGTCGATGGTCCGCAGGCCATGGAGCGGGAGGATCGACAGCACCTGCCCCGTGCACAAGAGCACGATCAGCAGGTAGGCGAGCACGAACACCGGAATGGAATACAAGAGGAGCAGACCGAGCGTCACCCAGCGTTCGTGCCATCGTCCGTAGCACACCGCACCGTAGCAGCCCACGGGAATCGACAGGACATAGATGAAAAGGATCGACACGAGCTGCAGGCCCAACGAGACCGCGAGCGCCTCGCCGATCTTGGTGCGCACCGGCAGGTTGTCGCCGCTCTGCGAGCGGCCGAAGTCGAGCGTGGTCGATTGGCGGAGCCAGGTCCCGTACTGATGGAGGAGCGGCCGGTCGAGAGCGAGCAGATCCCGGTAACGCGCGATCTCCTCGTCGCCGACCTCGATTCCCTCTTCATGGAGCAGCGCGAGGCGCTGGGACAGGGGGCCGCCCGGCACCATGCGCGAGAGTGCGAAGGTGACCAGAGTGATCCCCAGGAGGGTCGGAACGCAGAACAGAAGGCGTTTCAGGAGATACGTTCGCACGCTGCCGCGCTCATTTCGGGATCCACCAGTCGTACATCAGCGAACCGAGCTGGGTGATGTTCACGTCGCGGATCCGCGTGGAGACCAGCACCAGAGACTCCGGGTTGATCAGGAACGTCATCGGGTGATCGGCGTCGATGATCTCATGGAGCCGGTGGCTGATCCGGATCCTCTCCTGTGGATCGTGCTCCACCCGGGCTCGCTCGAGCAGTGCGTCGCATTCGGGGTTCCGGTAGTTCACGAAGTTGTTCCCCCCTTCGCACATCGAGGAGTGGAACACCACGAAAAGGTCATCGTCGACCGGGTCCGGAGACCAGCCCAGCGAGATCGCGGCGAACTGGTGGGTCTTGGCGCGGCTCTCGAGCAGGACGTCGAACGCCATCTGCTCGGTCGTCATCGCCACTCCGGCCTTGGATAGCTCCTTCTGGAACATCTCGAATCCCGACTCAAGGGCCGCCGGATTGTTGATCGGCTCGAGGACCACGAACTCGAGCTTCTTCCCGTCCCGGTCCAGCCAGCCGTCGCCGTCGTGGTCGGCGAAGCCCGCTTCTCTCAGGAGCGCCTCTCCCGCGCCGGGATCGAACGGCAGCGGTTTCACTGCGTGGTTGTAGCCCTTGGCGTTGATCGCGAACGGTCCGCTCAGGACCGCCGCGTGACCTTCGTAGAACCGGCTCGCCATCATCTCGCGTGGAAAAAAAAACGTCATCGCCCGGCGCACTCTCGGGTCGCGGAACGCCCAGTGGTCGTTGTTCCAGCCGATGTAGAGCCAGCGCGGCAGATAGTACTCGTGGAAGGTCGCGCGCTCCCGGAGATCGTCCTCCTTCCTGGCAACCTCATAACGCGTCGGATCATTCATCACGGCGATGTCGATCTCGCCGCGGCGAAACAAGGGAAGAGTCTGGTCGAGGTCCCGCACGAACAGGAGCCGCAGGCGTTCGACGTAGTACGGCTTGTGTGCCGGGCTCGGATAACTCAGGTTGCGGACCAGAGTGAGATGGCTGCCCCGGTCCCATTTCTCCACCCGGAAAGGGCCGTAGCCCACTGGCTCCCGCGACAACGGATCCTCGTCGAATCGTTCCGGCGGCGCGGTGACCAGGTGCGCCGGCATCAGGCGGAATTCCCAGCCGAAGTCGTAGACCGCGCGTGCGTACGGCTCGTCCAGCTTGATTCGAAAGGTGTACGCGTCGACGACCTCGAGCGACTTGAACTTCGCGAGGGGCGACTGGAGGTGCGGCGCAGCCAGCTTCTCGTTCTTGATCAGGTCGAAGCAGAACTGCACGTCGCGCGTCGTCACCTCGACCACAGTGCCGTCCGCGAGCCCGCGGTGCCAGCACACGCCTTTCTTCAGAGTCCAGGTCTGCGTGCGGTGATCCCCGCTCAACTCCGGAAAGGATGCGGCGAGCTCGGGCCGGAGCTCAAGGGTCGAGCCATCGATGTCGAGCAGCGGCGGAAACAGGAAGTAGCGACAGACGCGATTGGCGTAGGAGTCGTAGCGGGTGATGTTGTTCAGGGTCTGCGGGTCCGTGAACCAGCTCGTGGTCAGCGTCCCGCCGCGCACGGGCGGCTCGCTTGAGGACCCTTTGAGACTCTTGCGGGCCAGGTCGGTGAAGGCGTGGCTCTTGAGAAAAGGCGGCGGCTCGGTCCTTTGGGCCTCGCCCTCGGCCTGGTCGATCGAAGTTGCGAAGAGGACTCCGAGGGAAGCCAGGATGACCCCTGCGAGCAGGACCGCCCAGCGAACAGCCGTCGATGATTGCATCCGGTGCTCCAGTTCGAGCCTGCAGGGGCCCTGTTCCCGCCACGGAGCCTACCTCTCCCTGCCGGGGCTATAGGCCCCTCGGTGCGCCTCGGAAACCTGGAGCCCGGGGTCTCTGTCACACTGGCTTTGGATCAATGCCGCACACCCGGAGAGCTCACGAGCGACGGAGCGGGGCCTAGCCCAGGGCAATCGCGTCGATCTCGACCAGTGCCCCCTTGGGGAGCTGGTGGACGGCCACCGTGGCGCGCGCCGGCCGGCAGTCCCCGAAGAACTGGGCATACACTTCGTTCATGGCCGCGAAGTGCTCCATCGTGGTCAAGTACACCGTCGTCTTGA
>Ga0247727_10005220_pt1 | contig 26644 bp, 25 predicted proteins | sample WisWelCaveWW1625_FD_202498 | JGI IMG/M metagenome (GOLD analysis project Ga0247727, IMG submission 202498) | Biofilm microbial communities from Wishing Well Cave, Virginia, United States - WW16-25 | ecosystem: Environmental > Aquatic > Deep subsurface > Groundwater > Cave microbial mat | place...
GCGCACCACGCGCCGCTCGCTCGCGGTGAGCGGCCGCAGGCGGAGCCGTCGAGCCATCCTGCCCTCCCACGGGGGTGGGAGACAAGATAGCATTAGGCATAATAAGTTGGAAGAGCACTAGGCGGCTGGCCGCCCTCAGCGCCTAACCGCCTTCGGAGCCGTCAGCCTCCACGCATCTTCGATCAGCTCCCGCAGCTGCTTCACCCCGACGCGACTCAGGTTCACTCCGATCCACCGGCCGCCCCACACGTCCCTGAACGTGTCCGGGTCCGCGGCGACCAGGGCGTCCAGGTTCTCAGGCGTGATCTTGAGGTTGATGCTGCGCCCGTTGTTGGGGATCCCGGCGAAGATCTTGTTACGCACCCTGAGGTCGGGGTGCCCCATGTGCGAGCCTTCGCTGGTCTCGGGGAGGGCGAGCGCGATCCTGCGCACGTCGCTCATGGTCAGGCGCCGCCGGTGACTCATGCCGCCCTCGCCTCCGGCTCGGCGAGCGCGACCGACGCGGTGGCGCGGCTTGCTACCAGGATCGCCGCGATGAGCAGCAACCCCGCCAGCAGATAGGGCGCGCCGGGAACGCCGAGGCTCCCGAACCGCCCGATCGCCTCGGCGAAGACCTGGGTGAACAGCAGCGGCGCGATGACGCCCGCGACTCCCATCAGGCTGGCCAGTGCGCCCTGGAGCCGGCCCTGCTCGTCGGGCCCGACCAGCCGCGTGGCGAGGCCCTGCAGCGAGGGATAGGAGAAGCCGAACAGCGCGCCGACCGCGATGCCGGAGAGGTACACCCAGCCGTTCGGCGCGAGCCCGTAGATGGCGAATCCCACGGCGCCGCACGCCAGTCCGACGATCAGCGCCCGCCGCTCGCCCAGCCGTTTGACCACGCGGCCCACCAGACCCGCCTGCACGATCATCGAGGCGACACCCACAACGGCGAGCGCGTAGCCGGCCGTCTTCGCGGTCCAGCCGAACCGGTAGTCGCTGTACAGCACGAACAGCGTGGGCAGGGCGTCGTGGGCGACGCGGTACAGGAACGCGACGCACGCGAGCGCCAGCAGCGCCCTGTGCGATCGCAGCAGCCCTAACGCGCCCACCGGGTTGGCGTTGGCCAGCGAGAACTTCGCCCGCTTCTCGGGCGGGAGGGACTCCGGCAGCACGAAGAACCCGTACGCGGCGTTGGCCAGGCTGAGTGCCCCCGCCGCCCAGAACGGCAGCCGCAGGCTCACGCTGCCCACCACGCCGCCCAGCGCGGGCCCCAGGATGAACCCGATGCCGAACGCCGCGCCGAGCATGCCGAACTTCCCGGCACGCTCGTCGGGCGGCACGACGTCGGCGACGTAGGCGAACGCCGTCGCGAAGCTCGAGGCGGTGATGCCGGAGAGAACGCGGCCCACGAACAGCCAGCCGAGGGTGGGCGCCGTGGCCAGCACGAAGTAGTCGAGGCCGAGCCCCACGCACGACAGCAGGATCACGAGCCGCCGGCCGAAGCGGTCCGACAGCGCGCCGAGCAGCGGCGCGCACAGGAACTGCATCAGCGCCCAGACCGTGCCGAACAGGCCGTACATGGCCGCGGCGCTCGACGTGTCCCCGCGCTCGAGCTCGATAACGAGCTTGGGCCATACCGGCGCGCTGATGCCCAGCGCCAGCATGTCCATCAGGACGACGAAGAAGATGAAAACGAACGCGGCGCGGCGCATCAGCCTCCCGCAGACCTGCTATCGATGCCAGAGTATCAGGCGGATGCTGCCAGGCGATACACCATCAAATGGTACGTCTTGTACCGCTCGAAGACTTCCTTGCTGCGGTGCCCGCAGAAATACTTGTAGTTCAGCTTGTCGAGCTTCTTTCGCATCAGCTTGAAAAGCAGCCAGCTGGTGAACGGGTAGTTGCTCGAGAGGTACTGGCCCAGCGTCAGCGCCGCCGGCTTGGCCCGGTGCATCAGGAAGTCGTTCAGCAGCTCGAGGTTGGGGCTGACGCGCGACGTCAGGTCCTCGTCTTTCACGAGCGCGAACGGGGCTTCACGCATCGCGGCAAGGAATTCCCGCAGCAGGTGGCCGCCGCCGAAGCTGCGGTCGCCCGGCCCGCCGTCGCCGTGCGCGTCGGTCTTGAAGAAGTCACAGATGACGAGCAGGCCGTCGGGCTTCAGGATGCGCTGGAGCATGGGCAGCGACGCCGAGATCGGGATGTACTGGAAGCTCTCGCTGAACAGGGCCACGTCGTAGTGGCCGAGGCATTCGCCGGCGGGCAGGTCCTCGAACCGGCACTCGAAGATCCGCGGCGCGTACCCGTTTGTCGCCGGAAGCCGCTCGCGCACCAGCGCGCCGAGCGACGGCGACGGTATCACGCCGTCCACCTGGTACCCGCGGTCGAGCAGTTGGCGCAGCAGGTGCCCGGTCCCGCAGCCGATGTCGAGGACGCGAACCCCGGCCGCCGGGCTCGGCAGCTGCGCGATCAGCAGGTCGCTGTAGCGCTGCTGGGCCACGCCCATGTTGGCGAGCTTGAGCTCCAGCCCGTCGCCCCACAGGCCGTAGTGCAGGTCTTCGACACTCGCGAGCTGGCGCGCGAGCACCAGGCCGAGCTCTCTGCTGTCCATCCGCGCCACGCCACCTCGGGGTCGGCGTCGCGGCAGAAGTGACCACGCGCGCCGCGCCCCGGCAAGGGCGCCGGGGGTTGGCTCAGCGCGGCGGAGTCCTCATCGCCCGCTCGGCGGGCGGCAGCCCGAGCAGCGTGTCGGCCCAGGCGGCGAGAGCGCGCATGTGCGGGTCGGTCTCGCGGTGCGTGGCTTCGTCGAGGGCGAGCCGGTCGGCCGCGATCCCGGTGCGCGCCAGGCCGACGATGGCCAGCTCGCGCACCGGCCGCCGCGGGAACATGAGCAGATCGCGCCACATCGGCGCCAGCTCGGAGAGCGTGCACGCCGATAGGGCCGCTAGCGCGCCGTGCCAGACGACCCACGGCTCCCGGTAGGGGCGGCCGAGCCGGACGAGGACCGGCACGTGAGCAGCCGGGCATTCGCCGCCGAGGGCCCGCAGCGCCGCGGCGCGCAGCTCCAGGCTCGCGCGGCCGGAGCTGTCGCTCGCCAAGGCGACGAGCCGGGCGGCGGAGTCGGCGGGGAGCGGATGTTGGGCGAGGAGCGGGGTGGCGCACAGCAGCATCCAGACGCCCGGCGCGGCCCGCACGGTCAGTCGGCGGCGGCCGGGACCGGGGTGTGGCGCCGCTCGGCGACCGCCACCCGGAACGCGAGCACGCATGTGATCGCCATGATCGCGGCGGCGATCCAGAACGGGTCCTGCGGCGCCAGCAGCTGGAAGACCGGCGTAGCCCACAGCGGACCGATCACGCGCGCCATGCCGCCGAAGGCGTGCTGGACGCCCATCACCTGCCCCAGCTCCCCCGGGTCGGCGCGGTGCGACGTGAGCGCCGTGACGCTCGGGAACAGCAAGGCCTGCCCGATCGGAATGAGGGGAATGACCAGCGCCGCGCCGAGGATGGTGCTCGGCAGCGGATAAAGGGCGAGGCCGATCACGAAGCACAGCGCGCCCAATCGCATCACCCGCGTTTCACCCAGGCGGTCCACCATCCAACCCAGGACCAGCGCGCGCATCACCACAGCCAGCGCGCCGATGTAGACGAAGACCAGGCCGATGGTCTCCTCGTTGAGGCCGAACCGGTAGCGCATCCACAGGCCAAGGGTGGCCGACATGGCCGCGAACGCCCCCATACCCACGGCGTAGATCCAGACCAGCTGGGCCGCGGGCTCGCCGGGGTGACGCAGCACGTGCCATAGCGCGGCGCGAATCGACCGCTTGGGCGCCACGCGCGCGCCCTTCTTGGACTCCGGCAGGTAGCGCCACGCGAACGTGATGTTCACGAGGCACACCAGCGCGGCGACGATGCCGGGGCCGGTGGGACCGAGCCGCGAGAACGCGAGCGAGCCGATGGCGGGCCCGATCATGACACCCGCGCTGGTCGCGGCGGAGATCCAGCCGAGCCCCCGCGCGCGCTGGCTGGGCTCGACGCTCTCGGTGACGTACGCCTGGATGACCCCGGTCGTGCCGCCGCCGATCCCCTGCACCACGCGCGAGGCGAGCAGCAGCCACACGCTGTCGGCCAGCCCGAACACCACGAACGCCGTGCACGACATGACCAGCCCCGTCAACAGCACGGGTCGCCGGCCCCACCGGTCCGACAGCCGGCCCCACAGCGTCGAGCTGGCGAGCTGGGCCACGGAATACGACGCCACCAGGGGCCCGACCACCCACGCCATGCCCTCGCCGCCGAGCCGCACGGTGTAGAACGGCAGCAGCGGGAATACGATCGCGAAGCCGAGCATGTCCACGAACGCCGTGGCCATGAGGACCCACAGCTGTCTCACCGGCCCCCCCCGGCCCTCGCCCCGAGGCCGAGCGCGGCGCCGCTCACCACCATGAGCAGCACGCCGAACGCGGCCGCCACGCCCAGCTCGTTGACGCGCAGGCTCGAGAAGATCTGCGCGCTGATCGGCCGGTTGGCGTAGGTGTCGAGAATCACCGACACCACGAAATCGCCGAGCGCCGTGACGAAGGCCAGCGACCCGCCCGCGGCCAGGGCCGGCATGAGGAGCGGCATCGTCACGCGCAGCAGGCGGCGCCACCGGCCCGCGCCGAGCGAGCGCGCGGCCTCGTCCAGGCTCGGGTCGAGCTGCCGGAAGCCCGCGAGCACGGCGCGGCCGGTGAGCGGCAGGTTCCGTACCAGATACGCGAGCGGCAGGATCGCGACCGTGCCGACCAGCACGAACCGGCCGAACCACGGCGCGCGCACGGAGAACATCGTGGCCATCGCGATCGCGAGCACGGTGCCCGGCACGGCCCACGGCAGCGCGAGCAGGGTCTCGATGACGCGGCCGAGCGCGCGCCGGCCGCGCGCGACGATGGGCCCCGCCCACAACGCGAGCGCGATGGCGCCGGCCGTGGCGGCGGTCGCCATCCACAGGGAGTTGAGCAGCGAGCCCAGCCGTTCCTTTTCAGTGAGCATCTGCCGGTAGTTGCCCAGCGCGAGCACGGGGGGCAGGGCCTCGGTGCTCCAGGTGCCCACCGGCACGAACGAGATCAGCAGCAGCGTCGCATGGGGCAGCAGCAGCAGCGCCGCGAGCAGCCATCCGGCGGCCGCCGCCGCCCGCCGCGCGAACGGATTGGCGATGGTGCGCAGCGCCGGCGGCGTGCCCTTCCCCACCGACGCGACGCTCGCGCCCTTCTCCTGCCATTGCACCAGCGCGAACCCGAGCAGCGCCACCGTCGTGAGCACGGCGGTCTCGAGGAGCGCGAGCGCCTGATCGCCGTTGACGCTGGTGTTGCGGATCTGGGTGGTCATGACCCGGAACCCGCCGCCGTAGAGCAGCGGCGCGCTGAACGAGCCCAGCGACGTCATGAAGGTGAGCAACGCCGCCCCGGCGAGCGCCGGACGGAGCAGCGGCAGGGTGACGCGGCGGAACGTCTCGGCACCGCCCGCGCCCAGCGACGCCGCGGCCTCCAGCACCGAAGCGTCCATGCGCGCCAGCGCCGCACGCACGAACAAGTAGAAGTAGACGTACATCGAATACGCGTGCACCAGCAGGATCGCGCCGGGCCCCTGGAGACGCCACGGGGCCCCGTCAAGTCGAAACGCCGCCTGGAGGGCGTGGGAAACGAACCCGGTCTCGCCGTACAGGAAGTAGAAGGCGATGACCCCGACCAGCGGCGGCATCACGGCCGGCAGCGCGACCAGCGCGCCGAGCACGCGGCGGCCCGGGAAGTCGTAGCGCTCGAACACGAACGCCAGCGGAACACCTAACAATGCTGAAAGCGCGACGCTCGCCGCCGAGATCCACAGCGACGCCCACAGCGCCTGCCACTCCGTGGGCTCGCGGGTGAACGCGGCGACGTCGGCCCCGGCGGCCTCGGCGAACACGACCAGGAGCGGCCCGGCGACCAGCCACGCCAGCACGGCGGCGAGAAGCAGGCCGGACCACGCCACGCGCCGCGTCACCGCGGCTCCCCGGGCGGGAACAGCACGCGGTCCACGGCGATCCGCACCGCCTGTCCCACTGTGGCGGCATCGTGCCGCGCGAACACGTCGAGGATGAGGCCGTTCGCGGCGCCGACCGTGAAGTACGCCCCGCCGCCCGCGAACCGCCGCGCCGTCACCGTCCCCGCGATGGACCCGGCGGGATCGAACCGCAGACGCTCGGGCCGCACCTGGACGGTGGTGCCCGCCGCGCGCCCGGCCAGCTCTCCCGGCAGGCTGTTGGCGCGGCCCACGAAGCCCGCCACGAACGCGCTGGCCGGCCGGTCGTACAGCTCGTCGGGGTTGCCCACCTGCTCAAGGCGGCCTTCGTGCAGCAGGGCGACGCGGTCGCCGAGGTCGAACGCCTCTTCCTGCTCGTGGGTCACGAACACCGTGGTGATGCCGACCCGCTGGATCGCCTCCCGCAGCTCGCGCCGGGTGCGCTCACGCAGGGACGGATCGAGGTTCGAGAGCGGCTCGTCGAGCAGGAGCACGCGCGGCTCCGGTGCCAGCGATCGAGCCAGCGCGACCCGCTGCTGCTGGCCGCCGGAGAGCGCGGTGACCGCGCGCCGCTCGAAGCCCGCGAGGTCCACCATCGCCAGCACCACGGCCACGCGGCGCGAGGCCGCCTCGCGCGGCAGCCGGAGGCCGAACCCGACGTTGGCGCCCACGTCGAGGTGCGGGAACAGCGCGTAGTTCTGGAACACCATCCCGAACCGCCGTCGCTCGGGTGGCAGGTCGGTGACGTCCTCCGCGTCCACCACCACTCGGCCCGCGTCCGGCGTCTCGAACCCGGCCAGCAGCCGAAGCGTCGTAGTTTTCCCGCTGCCCGACGGCCCCAGCAGCGCGACGATCTCGCCCCTGGCGACTTCGAGGGAGACGTCGTCTACCGCGAGATGGCCCGGGAACGACTTGGTGAGCTTCTCGAGTCGGAGGTACGCGCTCAACCCTTCTTCCCCTTCTTCCCCTGCTTCCCCTTCCTCCCCTCCTTCCCCTCCCTCCCCTCCCTCACCTCCCTTCCCTCCTTCCCGTGTTTCTCACATGCCGGTCCCAGTACGTCATCCACTCGGCTCCGTGCCGCTCGAGCATCGCCCAGTCCACGTCGGCCACCCGCATGCGCGCGCGCACGTCACGCGCCCACTCGGGCAGCGAATCCGTCGGGATGTCGCGGCGGGCGGGCAGCCGGGCCACCTCGCGGGTGGCGAGCAGCTGCGCCTCGATGCTCCCGATGTACTCGACGAACCGGCGCGCGAGGTCGCGGCGGCGCGTGCCGCGCACCACGGCGATCGCGTCGGGGATCACCGGCGCTCCGCTCCGCGGAAGGATGTAGCCGAGCGGCATGCCGTCACGCCGGTTGAGCAGGATGTCCGGCAAGTCCCAGGCGGAGACCAGGCCCTCCTGCCGCGCGATCTTCTGGTCGAGCAGCGGCCCGTTCAGCACGTACTCCTTGGTCTGCGCGTCGAGCCGCCGCAGCCAGGCGAACCCCGCCGCGGTGTCGCCGGTGCGGCGCAGCTCGCGCTCGATGATCATGCCCCACACCGCGCGCATCGTGCCGCTCGCGATCGGATCGCGGATCAGCACCTTGTCCCGCCACCGGGGGTCGAGCAGGTCGTCCCAGTCCTGCGGCGCCTGCTCGGGCGTCAGCGCGTCGGACGCGTACACGATCACGGCCGGCGTCTCGTACGCGGCGAAGTAGAGATCGCCCGGCCCGCGCCCCACGCTGTCGATCCGGTCGGCCCAGCTCGGCCGGTACGGCTCGAGCAGGCTGTCGCGGGCGCCGCGCGCGAAGATCGTCACCGGCCCGCCGAACCAGACGTCGGCCTGGGGGTTGGCCCGCTCGGCGCGCAGCCGGTCGAGCACTTCCTGCGAGCCCATGTCGAGCCACCGCACGTCCACGCCGGGGTTCGCGGCCTCGAAGCGGCGCTCGAACAGCGTGAGCAGGTAGCTGCCGTGGGGCGAGTAGATGACGAGCGGCGTCATGCCGGAACCGGAGCAGGCGGCGAAGAGGGCGGTTAGGGCGGTTGAGGCGGTCAGGGCGGTAACCAGCGCGCCCGGCCGGAGGTCGCGCCCCAGGTTCCGGGCTACCCGAACCAACCGCCCCAGCCGCCCCAACCGCCCCAACCGCCCCTCACGGCACATTCGCGGGCTCCAGACTCAGCAGATTGAGGAAGAGCTTCAGCGCGCCGGGAACCCCCGCCGGCAGCTGCCGGAAGAAGCTGAGTCCCGTGTAGACGTAGAGCCCGCGCCCCAGCCGCGCCACGAGCAGGCCGCCGCGCAGTCGGTCGCCGGCGTCGCCCGTCTCGAGCAGGGGGTGGTACGCGGTATCCCATTCGCGGGCGAAGTACAGGCCCCGCTCCTGCACCCAGCCCGCCCAATCCGTCGCGTCGATCCGGTTCGGCTGCAGGAACACCGGATGGCCGGGCTCCAGGATGGCCACCGGCGCTTCTTCGTCCGTCACGCGGTCGTGGGGCTGGGCGATGCGCAGCGGAAACGGCGCGAAGCCGCCCCGCACGAACGCGTACTGCTGGTACTGCACGATCAGGCGTCCGCCGGCGCGGGCCCAGTCCAGCAGCCGCGCGTTGTTGGCCACCAGCGCCGGCTCGGTCTCGTAGGCGCGGCTGCCGATCACGATGACGTCGTAGGCCGCGAGGTCGCCGCGCTCGAGCTCGACGGCCGTGAGCACCTGCACGCCGGCGCCGACCGCGGCGAGCGCCTCGGGCACGAGGTCGGACGCCCCGCGCACGTAGCCGATGCGCCGCGCCGGGGGGGGGGGGGGGCCCCCCCCCGGGCGCCCCCCCCCCCCCCGGGGGCCGTGGGGCCCGGGGGGCGCGGGGGGGGGGGGGGGGGGAGCGCCAGCCGCGCGGCCGCCACCCGCACCGTGGCCGTCGTGACCCAGGGCACCGGGCGGATGTGCGGGTAGTCCACGACTGCGGCCGCGCGATCGTGGCGGCGGCCGTCGACCCAGGCCACCGCGGCGATCTCGTACGAGCCGGCCTCGAGCCCGCGCGGCGCGCGCAGCTCGAACGTGTAGGCGCGGCGTGTCTCCTCGCCCTCCAGCGTGAAGCGCTGCGGCGGCACCGCCGGCCAGCCCGGCGGAACGTCCAGCCGCAGCTCGCCGCTCGTCGCCGCACCCCGCACCCCGTGGGTCAACTCGACCGTCACGGTCCGCGCGGCCTCGCCCTCGATGGGCCACACCAGCACTTGCGGCGCCACCGCGACGCCGACCGCCGGAACGATCACCACTGGCCGGCGCACCTCGCCCGAACCCTGGTCGTTGTAGCGCCAGCTGACCTCGCGGGTCAGCTGGATCTCCGTGCCCGCGACGTCGAGCGTCACCAGGGCGCGCAGCGGCGGCGGCTGGAACGGCTCGCCCTTGAGGGAATCGGGCGCCGCCGACCAGTCGTACAGGGCTCCCCGGCGCGGCCGCCTCAGAAAGTACGGCTCCGACAGCGGCTCGAAGGAAACCGGCGTGACGACGAACCGATGCTGCGGCACCCGGCCAACCGAGAAGAACGCCGGTCCGGTTCCGTCCGCCGAGACATCGGTCCCCAGCGCCTCGACCAGCCACTCGTAGGGTGCATCCAGTACGGCCGCGCGGACGGTGACCGGGCCGCCGCCGGCGTTCCACACGGTCACGGCGACGTTGAGCCGCTGGCCACCCACGACGCGGCCGTCGTCGGCGCTCGCGTCCACGATCACGTCCGCGGCGGTCGCGATCGCCTCTTCGAGGGTGGGCTCTTTCGCCGCGCGGAAGTCGGCCGGGCCATGGCGGCGCAGCTCGGCCAGGGCGCGCGTCAGCAGCGGGACCACACGGGCGGTCCGGCGCGGACCGAGCAGCGCGCGGGCCGAGTCGATCAGCGCGGCGTAGCGCGCGAGGCCGGGGGCGAGCGCGGTGTCCACGCCCGCGAACAACCCGTCGCCGGGGTCGGCGCCCGCGCCCCCCCCCCCCCCCCCCCCCCCCCCCCCCGCCCCCCCCCCGCCCCCCCCCCCCCCCCCCCCCCCCCCCCGCCCCCCCCCCCCCCCCCCCCGACCCGGCGCCCGGGGGGGGGCGCCCCCCCCCCCCCCCCCCCCCCCCCCCGAGCGCGTCGCCAGCAGGCCCAGCCGCGCCTGCGAGGGACCGATCCGCTGGAGCTGCCCCATGTCCTGCGAGCGGTGGAGGCTGCGGCTCGCCATCGCCAGCTGGAAGAATGAGCGGCCTTCGATCGGGTCGAGGGCGCTGGTCGGCAGGCGCACGGTTGTGCCCGCCGTGTCGAACCGCGTGGCGCGATACAGCTTCGCCGGTCCCCACGCCGAATCGCGCAGGACGTCGAACAGCTGCCGCGCGATGAGGCCGGCCATCTGGTGCTGGCCGTGCCCGTCGCGCGGCGTGCCGGTGAAAACCGAGACCACGATCTGTGGGCGGAACCGCCGCGCGATGCGCACGGCATCGGCGAGGAGCGAGTCGCGGGGCCAGAACCGCTCCGTCTCGGCGAGCGATCTCGAAAAGCCGAAGTCGAACGCCCGCGTGAAGTACTGGCGGCCGCCGTCCACACTGCGCGCGGCCAGCAGCTCGCCGGTCCGGATCAGGCCGAGCAGCTCGCCCAGCTCGGGGCCGATCAGGTTCTGTCCGCCCTCGCCCCGCGACAGCGACAGGTACGCGGCGTCCACGCCCAGGCCGCGGCCCAGGAGCGTCAGCAGCTCCGTGTCCTCGTCGTCGGGATGCGCCGCGATGACGAGGACGCGCTTGTTCTGGGTGAGTCGCTGCAGCGCCCGGTCGAGCGCGCCCAGACCGCCGGTGCCGGCGGGCCCGAGTTGCTGCGCCGAAACGGGTCCGGCGAGCAGCAGGGCACAGACGCACAGACGCACAGACGCACCAAGTCGCCGGCTCACGAGGTCCTTTCGGCGGGAACGGGTTGGAAGGTAACAGCCCCACAACGACGCCGGGAACCACGAGGGTTCCCGGTGCGACGCCAGTGAAGAATCGTCGGCGCTAGCGCGCCATCAGCTGGATCCCGTAATAGCACGGGTTGCGGCGGCACGTCGCCATGATGACCTCGATGCGGTAGCTGCCCGACCCACTGGCCGTGAACGCCAGCGCCGGCGTGTCGTCCAGCCCAAGGTCCTGCATCACGAGATTGCCGGACGTGTCGAAGATCCTGAGGTCCACGTCGGTGCAATCGTTGTCGCACGCGCCGAACAGCACGTAACTGGTGCCACTCCGGACCGTCAGCCGGTGGGTCGAGCGCCCGTCGTCGTTCAGCCGGCCGTACACCGGTCCGGCGATGCTGCGCGTATAGCCCTGGCCGCGCGCATTGGTCGCCTGCCGCCCGAGGTAGCCGCGCACCTGGTTGGTGTAGGTGCCGCCCCCGCCCCCGCCCCCCCCCCCGCCGCGCCCCGAGGCGCACCCGGCGACGAAGAGACCCAGCGTGACGGACAGCACGGCTCGCGGCGACATAGGACCCTCCTGGTTGATTCCTGGAACGGCGAAACCGCAGAAGCTACCCGCGGCGCGGCCGGCGTCCAGAGCATTGGCGGCGCTCACTGTCACCCGGTACGTCGCAATCGGCGAGAACCGTCGCGCTTCCCGAGTACCCGACGTCCGTCGGCCCCACGGCCGTCGGCGCAACCACCGATGCGGCAAGGCGATACGACACCGCCGCCCCGCGCGCCGGGCGGCACAGGACTTGATCTTCATTCTTCCGGATGATCGACATCGCCGACAGGGAATTCCGGACGTTTCGCCTCGAGCCGGGCGAAGCCGCGGGCGCGTTCCGGACGCTGGCGCGCGAGGCGCTGCACGCGCACGACGGGGGCCTGGCCGAGGCGTTCCTGACGCTTGGCCGGCGCGTGGCGACCTGCGAGGCGGTGGACACGCTGATGAGGTCGGCGCGATCGGCGCCCACCGACGCACCGACCGGCGCCGTAGCCCTGCGGTTCCGCGCCCGTGAAGTGGCGACGTCCGTGCTGGGACGCCTGGCCGACGCGCACGACACCGCGTCGCGCCGCGTCTACTTCGGGCTCGTCATCGTGCTCGGCGGCTTCACGGAGCTCCGCTACGAGCTGGAAGCCGCGCTGCGGGAGCATCTGGACGACCCACGCTGGTACGTCATCCGCAACGCCGTCGTGCTGCTCACGGCCATCGGCACGGGCGTGCCGCGGGCCAGGTGGCGTCCGCTGGCAGCCTCGGACCATCGGCGGGTGCGGCTCGCGTTGGCCCAGGAGGTCGCGCGCTGGACGCCGGACCCGGCGGCGCTGGACGTGCTGATCCCGCTGGTCAACGATCCCGACGAGGGCGTCCGGTTCACGGCCGCCGTGGCCCTCGGCACCTTCCCCAACGGACGCGCGAAGGCGGCGCTGGCGCGCCGGGCCCACGCGGAGCACAACGGGGAGGTGCACACGGCCTGTCTTGCGGGGCTCAGGCGCCGGACGACGCTCGTCGGCGTCTAGCTTCGGGGAGCACGGCCGAGTCCGGACGGGCCTGGGCGCTGACGAGGGCGCCTCGGATCGGGCCGCGAGGTTGACGCCTCACCCGCCGAGGCGTATACACCCCGGGCCATGACCCACGACCCCGGCCGCTGGCGGCCGTTATTCCCGATCCTCGGGACCTCGACCTACCTCATATCGAACTCCCTGGGCGCGATGCCCCGCGCCACCCGCGACAAGCTCGACGAGTACGCCGACGCCTGGGCCACCCGCGGGGTGCGGGCGTGGGAAGAGGGCTGGTGGGACCTCCCCCTGACCGTCGGCGACCTCGTGGCGCCGCTCATCGGGGCGCCGCCGGGCACGGTCACCATGCACCAGAACGTCTCGCTCGCCGAGGCGATCGTGCTGTCGTGTTTCGAGCCCTCCGGCAAACGTAACAAGATCGTGTGCGAGGACGGCAACTTCCCCTCGGTCATGTACTTCTACGCGGCGCAGCGCGGCCTCCGCCTCGTGACCGTGCCGGTCGAGCGCCTGGTGGACGCGATCGACGCAGAGACGCTGCTGGTTCCGACCTCGCACGTGCTGTTCCGGAACGCCTACATCCAGGACATCGCGCCGGTCATCGAGAAGGCCCACCGGGTGGGCGCGCGCGTGGTGCTCGACTGCTTCCATTCGGCCGGCGTGCTGCCGTTCAGCGTGGAGCGCCTCGGCGTGGACTTCGCCGTTGGCGGGTGCCTCAAGTGGTTGTGCGGCGGGCCCGGCAACGGGTGGCTGTACGTGCGCAAGGACCTGCTCGACACGCTCGAGCCGGCGATCACCGGCTGGGCCGCGCACGAGGCGCCGTTCGCGTTCGCGATGCCGCCCATCCGCCGCACCAGCGGCGCGCGCCGGTTCCTGCAGGGCACGCCGCACGTGCCGTGCCTCTACGCGGCGATGGAAGGCCTGCGCATCATCCGCGAGGTCGGGGTCGAGGGGATCCGCGCGCACTCGATGAAGCTGACGGCCATCCTGCTCGAGTGCACGCTGGAGATGGGGCTCGAGAGCCCCACGCCGCGCGATCCCGCCCGCCGCGGCGGCACGGTCACCGTGAACCCGCCTGACGCGCAGGCGATCGCGATGGCTCTGCTGGAGCGCAACTACCTCATCGACTACCGGCCCGACGCCGGGATCCGGATCGCACCACATTTCTACACCACCGAAGAGGAGTGCGACGCGGTGATGAGCGAGATCGCCGCGCTCGCCAAGCGCCGCCCCGCCCTGCGCCTCACCCAGTCGCGGTGAAGCTGTACGACATCTCGCGGCCGCTCGCGCGGGGGGGGGGGGCGCGTGGACCTGGCCGGGCGACACGCCGTTCAGCTGCGACCTGGCGTGGAGAATGGCGGAGGGCGCCAGCGTGAACGTCGGCCGCGTGACGATGAGCTGCCACACCGGCACCCACGCCGACGCCCCCTTCCATTTCGCCCCCGACGGCCCCACCACCGAGCGGATCCCGCTGGAGCACTGCCTCGGCCCGTGCGAGGTGCTGCCGCTGGCCCAACTCCCGAGTGCAACCGCCGAGCGGGTGCTTGTTAGGAGTGGCGGCGGGGCGCCCACGGTGGGGCAGCTGGACGCACTGCGAGGCCCGCTCAAGCTGTTCGGCACCGACGGGCATTCCGTGGACCCGATGGACAGCAAGACGCTGGAGGCGCACCACCGGCTGTGGCGGATGGGCGCGGTGATCCTGGAGGAGTTGGACCTCGCCGGCGTGCCCGACGGTCGTTACGAGCTGATCGCCCTGCCCCTCCGGCTGGTGGGGATGGACGCCGCCCCGGTGCGCGCCGTGCTGATCGCGCGATGAGCGACCCGGTCGCCCGCGAGGCGGGCCTGCGCCGGGAGCTCACGTCGGGGCAGCTCACGATGATCGCGATCGGCGGCGCGATCGGCACCGGGCTGTTCCTGGGGAGCTCGATCGCGATCCGGCTCGCCGGCCCGGGCGTCATCGTCGCATACGCCGCCGGAGCCGTGGTGGCGCTGCTGATGTCGGTCGCGCTGGCCGACCTGGCGGTGCGGCACCCCGCGGCCGGCAGCTTCGGCGTCCACGCCGAGATCTACCAGGGCCCGTGGGCCGGCTTCACCGTACGCTGGAGCTACTGGTTCGCCCAGGTCATCCAGATCGGCGGCGAGGTGGTGGCCTCGAGCCTGTACGCGCAGTTCTGGCTCCCCGAGGTCCCGCTCTGGGCCTTCGTGCTGCTGTTCTCGGGCATCGTGGTCGGGGTGAACGCGATGCACGTGGGGGCGTTCGGGACCTTCGAGTACTGGTTCGCGATGATCAAGGTCGTCGCGATCGTCCTGTTCATCCTGTTCGGCCTCGCGATCCTCCTCGGCCTGCGCACTGCGCCGGCGAGCGTTCCCGGCGCCGCCGGGTACCGGCCGTTCGCGCCGTTCGGCTTCAAGGGCATCTGGCTCGCGCTGCCCGTGGTGATGTTCAGCTACCTCGGCACCGAGATCGTCGCCGTCACGGCCGGCGAGGCCAGGGATCCCGAGCGTGCGATCCCCCGGGCCCTGCGGGCCACCGTGGGCCGGCTGATCCTCTTCTATGTAGTGGCGATGGCGCTGCTGCTCGCGCTGGTGCCGTGGCGGGCGGTCGGCACCGACAAGAGCCCGTTCGTGCGCGTGTTCGAGATGATGGGGATTCCCGCCGCGGCCACCGTGATGAACTTCGTGGTGCTGACGGCGGCGCTGTCGAGTATCAACACCAACCTGTATCTCACCTCGCGGATGTTGTTCTCGCTGGCGCGCGGCAGCGGCGCGCCCGCCGTGTTCGGCCGGCTCGGCGCGCGCGGCACCCCGGTGGCGGCCCTGCTGGCCTCGACCGCCGGGATGGGCGTGGCCGCGATCGTTTCCAAGCTGATTCCGTCCGATGCGTTCCTGTTCCTGTTCGGGCTCGCGATCTTCGGCGGCCTGTACGTGTGGGCGCAGATCTTCGTGACCCACCTGCGGTTCCTGAGTGGCAAAGGCGGGGCACAGGGGCACGGGGGCACGGGGGCACGCGAAGGAGACACACCGCCGCTACCGCCACCCCCGTGGCGCTTTGCGGCGTCGCTGATCGGGCTGGTGCTGATGCTCGCCGTGATCGTGACGACGTGGTGGATTCCGGGCATGCGGGTGACGTTGCAGGCCGGCATCCCATGGCTTGCTTTCCTGACGCTGGCATGGTGGGCGACTCGCAGACGCGCCGCCGCCCGCTGAGCGAGGCGTCCTTCAGGACGCGCCTTCGCCGAGCCCGGGCTTCAGCCCGTGGGCAACACGCGAAAGCGCACGACGTACACTCGACGGTCAAGGAGACTCTACATGTCATTCGCCATCGCCCTGGCCCTCGTGGCGGTCCAGCAGGCGCCGCCGGCTCAGCGGGCCGCGGAACCGATCCTCATTCGCGCGGGCCGCCTGATCGACGGTCTCGCCGACCAGCCGCGCACCGACCAGGGCATCCTCGTTGAAGGTGACCGGATCCGCGAGGTCGGCCCGTGGGCCACGCTGAGCGCGCGCGCGCGCGGCGCGCGCGTCATCGACCTCTCGAGCGCCACGGTGCTGCCCGGGCTGATCGACAACCACACGCACCTGCTCCTCCAGGGCGACATCACCACGGCCGAGTACAACGAGCAGCTGCTCGAGCAGTCCATCCCCTATCGCGCGATCCTCGGGGCCCGTAACGCCCAACGCGCCCTGATGCAGGGGTTCACCACCCTGCGCGACCTCGAGACCGAGGGCGCGATGTACGCGGACGTGGACATCAAGCGGGCGATCAACCGGGGCGAGATCCCTGGACCCCGCTTGTTCGTCGCGACGCGCGCGATGGCTCCGACGGGCGCCTACGGCATCACGACGCCGAACTGGGAGATCGGGCTGCCCACGGGCGTGCAGATCGTGGACGGGGCCGACAACATCCGGCAGGCCGTGCGCGAGCAGGTGCGCCGCGGCGCCGACGTGATCAAGTTCTACGCCGACCGCTCCTACTACGTGGGACCGGACAGCCAGCTGCACAGCCAGCCCAACTACACGGAAGAGGAAGTGCGCGCGTTGGTGGACGAGGCGCACCGGTTGCGGCGGCCGGTGGCCGCGCACGCCGTGGCGCATGAGGGCCTCACGATGGCCATCCGCGCCGGCGTGAACACCATCGAGCACGGCATGGGCATCACCGACGACATCGCGCGGCAGATGGCCGCCGCCGGCATCTATTGGTGCCCGACGATGTACGTGGCCGAGTACGTGGCCGAGGGCCGCACCCGCGCGGGCAGCCCGATCTGGACCGTGATGCTCGACTACCACCGCCGCGCCTTCCAGGCCGCCATGCGCGCCGGGGTGCGGATCAGCTACGGCACCGATGCCGGCGGTTACGCCTGGACCGAGCCCCTGGCCGGCGAATTCTCGATCATGGTGCGCCACGGCATGACGCCGATGCGGGCGATCCAGTCGGCGACCAGCGTCGCCGCGGCGCTGCTCGGCCAGGAAGTGAACCTCGGCGCGGTGGCGCCGGGCCGCTACGCCGACATCATCGCCGTGCCCGGCGATCCGCTGCGGGATATCGCGGCGCTGCGAAGCGTGAGTTTCGTGATGAAGGGAGGCGTGGTCTACCGGCAGTAGGCTACTCGGAAACGCGGTCGCGACCGCCGTTCTTCGCGCGATACAGTGCCGCATCCGCCGCGCCCACGAGCTGCTCGGTAGTGGGCCACTCCTCCTGGCCCTCGTAGGCCGCAACGCCGGCCGACAGCGTCATCGTGCGGGCGGTGCGCCCGGTGGCGATCGGCAGCGCCGAGACCGCGCTGCGCAGTCGCTCCGCCGCCTGGACCGCGCCCTGCTTCGTGGTGGACGCCAGCACCGCCACGAACTCCTCGCCGCCGTATCGTCCGAGCCAGTCCACGGCCCGCCCCGCCTCGCCGAGGCGCCGGCCGATCTCCGCGAGCACGCGATCGCCGACCTGGTGGCCGAGGGTGTCGTTGACCTGTTTGAACTTGTCCACGTCGAGCATGATGACCGCGAGCGGCTGCTGCGTCCGCGAGGCGCGCCGAATCTCTCGCGCGAGCGCGTTCATCACCACCTCGCGGCGGTACAGGCCCGTCAGCCGGTCGTACAGTGCCGCGGTCTCGGTGTCCACGAACTTCTGGGCGGTCGCCATCGCAAGGCTCGCGAAGAACGCCACCGTCCCGACCAGGATCAGCCACGAGAAGTTCGAACGGATGAGCTGCAGCCCCCAGTCGGCTGCCACGTCGTGCGCCAGGCAGGCGCCCAGAACGGCCGTGCCCCACAACAGCGGGCCCGCGTGCGGGATGCCCCGTCGGGCCTGCAGCCACGCCAGGACCAGTACGGTTACCGCCCACACCAGGGCGCCGGGGTACCCGACGAACCGGCCGAGCAGCCGAACCTGGTCGATGCCCGGCAGAAGCAGCGCCAAGGGCGCGAGCGCGAGCAGGCCAATGCTCAGGCCGCGCAACCACCGGTCGTCCTCGAGCTCCAGGACGCGGCGAAAGGCGAATCCAAAGGACGCCAGGGCCGCGAACGCGCAGGCCAGGAACAGCCGGTACCAGTGCACCCACGGCTCGAGCGCCAGCCGGGCCGAGGGCATCCAGCACACGAAGAAGCCGCCCAACCCCAGGCACGACAGGAAGATGTAGAGGTGCTCGACCGCGTGCGGTCGCCGGAACCAGAAGACGATCTGATAGAAGCCGATGCCGACGATCAGGAGGGCCGTCGCGAGCAGCGCGTAGTCGCGCTGCCGGATCAGCGCGGCCAGCTGGGAGTGCGTCGCGAACTCCACGCGTCCCGTGATCCCGCCGCGCGGCTCTGCGGAGTACACGCGCACCGCGATCACGTGAGCACCGGGCGCCATCGCCCAGACGGGGAGCCGGAGCACGAGGGGCACGCCCATCCGGGGACGCGGGCGCGGCGGGAAGCCCCCGATGCCACCGACCCGCCGCCCGTCCACGTACACCTCGTAGGCCGTCGCCACGCTCAGGAAGGCCAGCGCGAGCGGCTCGTGGAGGGGTGCGGGCACGTCGTAATGCACGCGGTACCACCCCCAGCCGCCCCCCTCGCGACGCTGCGCCGGCGACCACGCACCCGGAACCGCGATGGGAGCCCAGCCTGTGTCGCTCAGCTCCGGCCGTGCGAAGGCCGCCGTGTCGCCCGCCCGGAAGCGCCACGGCTGGTTCAGCGTTATGATTCCGCTTGATGGCTCGGCCGAGGACAGCTGGGCCAGGAGCCCGAGCAGGGCCAAGAGCATCGGTACCCAACCTACCACGCGCGATGGGCGCGGGTAAGGACGGACTCATGGCAACCACGCTGGAACCCAAGGCCAAAGTCTCGGAGGCCGAGGCGCGGGCGGTCGCGGAAGCCGCGCGCGAGACCGAGTGGACCAGCCCCAGCTTCGTGGCCGAGCTGTTCGACGGCAAGCTGCGGATGGACCTCATCCATCCGTTCCCCGAGCCCGCCCCCGAGGACGAGACGCGCGCCCGGCCGTTCCTCGACGGCCTGACGACGTTTCTGCGCGACCGCGTGGACGGCGACCGGATCGATCGCGAAGGCGGCTATCCGCCGGAAGTGATCGAGGGGTTGAAGCGCCTCGGCGCCTTCGGCATCAAGATTCCCGTGGAATACGGCGGCCTCGGCCTGTCCCAGTACTTCTACTCCAAGGCGATGGGGCTCGTGGCGGGCGTGTGCGGCTCGACCGTCGCCCTGCTCTCGGCCCACCAGTCCATCGGGGTGCCGCAGCCGCTCAAGCTGTTCGGGACCCCGGAACAGAAGAAGCGCTACCTGCCGAAGCTGGCGAAGGGCATGATCTCGGCCTTCGCGCTCACCGAGCAGAGCGTCGGCAGCGACCCGGCAGCGATGGAGACGCGCGCCGAGCCGACGCCCGAGGGCGACTGGATCCTGAACGGCGAGAAGCTGTGGTGCACCAACGGCACCATCGCGGAACTGCTGGTGGTGATCGCGCGCACGCCGTCGAAGACGGTGAACGGGAAGGAACGCAGGCAGATCACCGCGTTCATCGTCGAGGCCGGCTGGCCGGGCATCGAGATCGTGCAGCGCTGCCACTTCATGGGCTTGCGCGCGATCGAGAACGGCGTCCTGAAGTTCACCAACGTGCGGGTGCCGAAGGAGAACGTGCTGTGGGGCGAGGGCAAGGGCCTCAAGCTCGGGCTCATCACGCTCAACACCGGGCGGCTCACGCTGCCCACGGGCGCGGTGGCGGCCGCCAAGCGCTGCCTCGAGGTCGTGCGGCAGTGGGGCAACACGCGGGTGCAGTGGGGCAAGCCGGTCGGGCGGCACGACGCGATCGCCCAGAAGATCGGCCAGATGGCGTCCGACACCTTCGCGCTCGAAGCCGTCGCCGACCTGTGCAGCCTGCTCGCCGACAAGGGCGGCTACGACATCCGGCTCGAGGCCGCGATCGCGAAGCTGTACAACAGCGAGCGCGCCTGGGACATCATCGACGACACGATCCAGATCCGCGGCGGCCGCGGCTACGAGACCGCCGACAGCCTGCGCGAGCGCGGCGAGCAGCCGTGGCCCATCGAACGGATGATGCGGGACTTCCGCATCAACCTGATCTTCGAGGGCAGCTCGGAGATCATGCACCTGTTCATCGCCCGCGAGGCCGTGGACAAGCACTTCCGCGTCGCCGGACCGCTGCTCGACCCCGACGTGCCGCTGGGCAGGAAGCTGGCTACGCTGGTGAAGACCGGCCTGTTCTACGCCGGGTGGTACCCGACCCGCTACTTCGCGGTGCCCAGCTTCCTGAAGTACGGCGCGTACGGGCGGCTGGCGCGGCACGTCCGGTTCGTGGACCGCAAGAGCCGCAAGCTGGCGCGCACGGTGTTTCATGCCATGGTGCGGTTCGGCCCGAAGCTGGAGCAACGGCAGATGGTCCTGTTCCGGCTGGTGGACGTCGGCAGCGAGCTGTTCGCCATGGCCGCGGCCTGCGCCCGCGCCGCGACGCTGGCCCGCAAGGGCCAGGTCGAAGCCGTCGAGCTGGCCGACGCGTTCTGCGCCAATGCGCGCCGGCGGGTCAACGACACGTTCGCCAAGGTGTTCCACAACGACGACGTGAAGAACTACGGCGTCGCGAAGGACGTGCTGGCGGGCCGGCACCAGTGGATGGAGAAGGGCCTGGTCTGACCCCAACGCCGCCCGGCCGCGCGCCGTACCTCCCTGTGACCCCACGCGCGCCGGCCGGCGCGCCATCACCCGTCACAGACGAGGGAATCATGCAGCAGAAGGCTCGCACCATCATCGTTTCGCTCGCGCTCGCGGCGCTGCCGGCGGTCGCGTTCGCGCAGAGCGGCCCGGGTGGTCCCGGCGGCGGCCAGCGCGGCGCGCGGAACCCGGTCGCCACGCTGCTCGAGCGCCGCGACACGCTCCGACTCACGGCCGAGCAAATCACGCGGCTCGAAGCGTGGCGCCAGCGCTGGGACACGGAGACCGCACCGATGCGCGCCCAGATGGACTCGATGCGCGCCCAGGGCGGCGGCGGCGGGGGGAGCGGCGGACCGCCCGACCAGGCCACCATGGACCGCGTGCGCCCGGTGATGCAGCAGATGCGGGCGATCAGCGCGGCGCTGCGCGACTCCGCGTACGTCGTGCTCACCCCCGAACAGCAGGCGCTAGCGCGCTCCTTGGAGCCGCCGATGGGGCCAGGTCGTCGCCCGTGACGCAGAACGGCCGGCGCGAGTCGAAAGGAGCATGACCATCCGCCCCCTCGCCGCGCTCGGCCTCATCATGCTGTGCCTGCCGGTCCCCGGAGCCGCCCAGCGGCGCCCGGGGCTTCCCGGCGACTCGCTGCCGTACCGCCGGCCCGATTCCCTGCCCCCGCTGGCGACCGCCCCGGGTCCTGGGGACTCACTGACCCCCGTGCTCGCCGGCTCCGACCCCATCGGCACGCTGCTGGAGAATCGCGACAGCCTGCATCTGACTCCGGAGCTGCGGCAACGGCTGGTCCAGCTCAACCTGCGACTGTTCCGTCGCAATCGGGCCGTGCAGCTCCGGATCGATTCGCTGGTGCCGCCGCCGCCGGACCCGCCGGCCCGGGCCGAACGGCCGTCGCCCGCGGTGCAGGAGCAGCTCGCGCCGCTCTACGCGCGGCTGCGGGCCCAGATCGCCGCGGCGCGCGACACGGCGCTGGAGATGCTGACGCCGGAGCAGCGCGACATCGTCGCCCGCCTCGAGCAGCGCGAGCGCGAGCGGCGCCCGGGCCGCGGCCGCGACCGACCCCCTAGGTAGTCAGCGCGGCCGCGATGGCCGCGTCCAGCAGCTCGAGCTCGTCCTTCACGTTGCGTGAGAGACGTACCTCGAGCACGCGCCGGCCGCGCTCCTTGAGCACCGCGAGATCGCCGGCCGCCTGGGCTGCCTTCACCACGCCGAACGAGTACTGTTTGCCCGGCACCGGAACGTCTTCCGCGTCGTCGGCCGTGATCTGCAGGAACACGCCGGTATTGGGTCCGCCCTTGAAGGCCTGCCCCGTGGAATGCAGGAACCGCGGCCCGAAGCCCACGCACGTGGCCACGTGTCGCGCGTCGCGGACGCGTGCGCGGAGGCCGTCGAGCAGCTCGGCGTGGCGCTCGTTCATCTCGATCCAGGCGAGCACGCCGAAGTAGTCACCCGGCTTGAAGGACCCGAGGAACTCCCGCAGCCGCTTCGGGAGCTTCGCATCGCCGAGGCGCAGCGCATGGCCCCAGGACAGCTCCCCGGTCCGCTCGTAGGCCGCCACGATAGCGCGGGTCGCGGTCTTGCTGGCCTCGACGTCGGGCTGGTCGAACGGGTTGATGCCGAGCACCGAGCCGGCGACCGCGGTCGCCACCTGCCAGCGGAACAGCTCCTTGCCAAGGTCCCACGTGGTCGACACCCGCAGGGCCACCACCGGCTGCCCCGCATCGGCGAGCGCGCCTACGGCCGCGTCCTGCGCGGGATCGGCGCCCGACGCCAGGCGCGTGTACGCGAACAGCCGGTCGGTGCCGTAGGCCTCGGGCGGGCCCAGGCTTTCCCGGTCCACCGGGATGATCGCCATGCCGCGCTTCCCGGTGGACTCGGCCACCAGCTGCTCGAGCCAGGCCCCCACCGGGGTGAGCGCCGGCGACAACACGAGCGTCAGCTTGTCGCGCCCGGCGCGCGCCGCGGCGCCGAGCACGATGCCGAGCTCCACACCGGGGTTGTCGGCCGGCGCGGCGTCGGGCCCGCACGCCTTCGCCATCACCAGCGTGCGCTTCAGCAGCGTCTCGACATCGAGGCCCATCGCCACGGCCGGCACGAGCCCGAAGTGCGACAACGCCGAGAACCGGCCGCCGATCTCCGGCACGCCGGGGAACACCTCCCAGAAACCGTTCTCCCGGGCGAGGTCGACGAGCGGCGAGCCGGGATCGGTGACGGCGACGAAGCGGCTGCCGCGCCGCGCCAGGCCGAGGAAGTGCGACAGCAGGAGGTTGGGCTCGAGCGTCGTGCCCGACTTGCTCGACGCGATGAACAGCGTCGCGGCCGGATCGAGCCGCCGTTCGATGGCGCGGATCTGTCCCGGATCGGTGGAATCGAGGACGAGCAACTCCGGGTGGCCGGGCGCGGGCGGGAACGTCCGCGCCAGCACGTCCGGCGCGAGCGCGCTGCCGCCCATGCCCAGCACCACGGCATGGCTGAAGCCCGCCGTCTTGACGTCGAGCTGGAAGCGCTCGAGCCGCGTGAGGTCGGCCGCGTGCCGCGCCGGCTCCTCCAGCCACCCGAGCCAGCGCGCTTCGTCGGCGCCGGTCCAGAGCGATGCGTCCTTCGCCCACAGACGGCGTGTCCTGTCGCCGGCGGCCCAATCCGCGAGGGCCGCGTCCACGGCGGCGCGCAGGTCCGCCGGAAGGCGGAGCGCCTCGGTCACGGCGCGCGGACCGGCCGGCCCGATCGGCTAATTGCCCGCGCCGGTCGCCGGCCGCGGCGCCGGCTTGCGCGGCAACGGCTCGTCGCGATTGGCGAGCGTGTAGACCGTCCACGCCACGATCGTGGCCGCCTGCCGCAGGTCGTCCATCACCAGCCGCTCATAGGTGTCCACGTGCGAGTGGTGCGACCGGAACCCGTACTCGAGCGGGTCCTGGATGAACTGGAACCCCGGCACGCCCACCCGGTCGAACGACAGGTGGTCGGTGCCGCCGGTATTGTCGATCCGGCTCGCGACGATGCCCACGTCGCGGAACGGGATCAGAATCTGGTCCAGCACCCGCATCGCCTCGGCGTTGCGTTGCCCATACACGCCGCGCAATCGCCCCGACCCGTTGTCGATGTTCAGATACGCCGACACGTTAGGCATCTCGGCCTGGTGCATCCGGACGTAGTGGCGCGAGCCGATGAGACCCTGCTCTTCCCCGCTCCACAGCGCGATCCGGACGGTGCGCCGCATGGGCAGGTTGAGGGTCTTCAGGATGCGCATCGCCTCCATCATGATGATGGAGCCGGCGGCGTTGTCGGTGGCGCCCTGGCCGCTGTGCCAGCTGTCGTAGTGCGCGCCGACCATCACCAGCTGTCCCGCGAGGTCGGTGCCGGGGATCTCGCCCACCACGTTGAACTCCCGGCGGTCCGGGTTCACCCATCGGTTCTGCACGTTGACCTCCAGCCGGGTCGGCACGCCGCGCTTCGCGAGCCGCCACAGCTGGCCGTACTGCTCCTGCGTGACGAAGAGCGCGGGGTCGGCTCGTACGCGCTGTCGCGGGCGATCGCACCGTCCGGGTGCCCGCCGGTCCGCAGCACGCCGTAGGTCCACGCCGTCGAGGTCTGCCGCAGCAGCACCGCCGGCTGCTCGGCGCGCAGGAACTGGACGAACGCCCGCTGGAACTGCTGCTGCGCCTGGAACTGCGGGTTGCCCCCCGGCCCCGGCCCGCCCGGCGGCCCACCCTGCGGTGGCGGCGCCGGCTCGCGCGCGCCCCAGACCAGCAGCGATTCGGCCGACAACCGCCGCGTGCGCGGCTCGAACTCCGGTCCGACCGGCGTCCAGCGATCGTACATCACGCACGCGCCGCGCAGGCGCCCGCGGTACTGCGCGAGCTGGGTCGTGTCGGTCACCTCAAGCAGGATGACGGGACAGGTGACCGCGCCGCGCGTGCTCCCGCTCCACGCGGCCGGCTCGGCCCTGAGCGGCTGCACCACGGGCTCGACCATGCGGCCGCTGAAGCTCACCCGCTCCCAGCCGCGGCCGAACAGCGAATCCCAAGGCTCGATCTGCACATTGGCGAGGCCCCACCCCCGCATCGTCTCGGCGGCCCACTGCTGGGCGCGGCGCAAACCCGTCGAACCCGTGAGCCGCGACCCGATGCCGTCGAGCAACTGCTGCGCCATCGAGTCGAGGTACGAGCGGTTCGTGCCTTCGTCGCGGATGCGGGCGAGCGCGGCCAGGTCGAGTCGTTCCTGCAACACCTGCTGTTGCGCGGCGGCACTGCCGGCGAGGGCGGCCGCAAGGGCGGCGCTGAGCACGAGCGGTTTCATCGCGAACGCTCCGGGTGAACGGTGACGAGGACGCGGGAATCTATCGCGGCCCGTAGATTCGGTCCATGCAGCTACGCGCCCTGCCGGGCCGCCGTTGGATGCTCGTGGTGGCGCTCGCCGTCGCCGGAGCGGCGCCACTCGAGGCGCAGTCGCGCCGCACCGAGCGCGTCCTGCTGGTCACGCTCGACGGCGTGCGCTGGCAGGAGGTGTTCGGGGGCGCCGACGCCGAGCGGCTGCGGGGTCCGGGTGTCCGCGACACCGCCGAGCTGATCCGGCGGTTCTGGCGCCCGACGCCCGAGCAGCGCCGCGAGGCCCTGATGCCCTTCCTCTGGACAGTCATCACGCCGCAAGGACAGCTGTTCGGCGACTCGGCGCGCGGCGGCGGCGGGGCGTACGTGACGAACGGCCTGTGGTTCTCCTACCCCGGCTACAACGAGCTGCTATCCGGCAGCGCTGATCCGCGGATCGACTCCAACGCCAGACGCCCGAACCCGAACATCACCGTGCTGGAGTTCCTGAACCAGCGGCCCTGCTGCCGCGGCCGCGTCGCGGCGTTCGGCTCGTGGGACGTGCTGCCGTTCATCGTGAACACCGGGCGCAGCGGCGTGAGCGCGAACGGCGACGGCCCGCCGTTCCCCTCGCCGCGCACCGACCGCGAGCGGCTGCTCAACGAGGTGGCCGACGACGTGGCGCTGCCGTTCGGCGCCGCGGCCCGGCTCGACGCGGTGACGATGCACGCCGCGTTCGAGCACCTGCGCGCCGAGCGGCCCCGCGTCCTTTACGTGATGCTCGGCGAGACCGATGAGTGGGCGCACGACGGACGATACGACCTGTATCTCGACGCCGCGGCGCGCGCCGACCGGTTCCTGCGCCGGCTGTGGGAGTGGGCGCAGCGCACGCCGGGGTACGCCGGGCGGACCAGCCTCGTGGTCGCCACCGATCACGGGCGCGGCGAGGACCGTCAGTGGACCGATCACGGCCGCGACGTGCCGGCGGCGCGCCGCATCTGGATCGCCGTGCTCGGCCCCGATACGCCGGCGCTCGGCGTGCGCCAGGACGTGGAGGTGACGCAGAGTCAGGTGGCCGCGACCGTCGCGGCGCTGCTGGGCGAGGACTTCCGGGCGGCGGTGCCCAGTGCCGCCGCGCCGTTGCCTGGATGGCGGTAGCGACGCCCATCGGCAGCTGCCTGACGTTCAGGGTGTTCGGCCTGTCCTTGCGCAACATGGTCGCAGAGGAGAGCGCGCCAGACTTCTTCGCCGATGACGCGAGCAGCGACGCTACGTGGAAACACGCCGGCGCTGTCGGAGGCTCGAGATTGCCTGCACGGACAGGACGAATGCGACGAGCCCCGTCGCCCCCATCGTGAGCAGCGTCCAGATGAAGACGAACCCGCCCGGCCGCTCAGCGAAGCGCTCACCGAGGGGCCTTCCCATCGTGTGCACGACCGGTAGCGCTGCCGAAGCGAGGCCGCCAAGCAGGAGAATGATGTAGCCGGCCAACCGCTCGGGGAGCCCGACCGCCCCGTACAGGTAGACGGCGAGAATCAGCACGCCAACGAGGATCTCGCGCCCGCCCCGCTCGATCCCGAAGATGATATCACCGGTGAGGTGCAGCCCGAAGAAGAGGGCGTTCAGCAGCGAAAGGGCGATCAGGACCGTGTTGCGTTTCACCGGATTCTCCTTGCTCGGCGTCGGGGGGGGGGGGGGGGGGCGGGGCGGGGCAGGGCCTCGCGGCGGGGGGCGGCGCCGGCACT
>Ga0247727_10005221_pt1 | contig 26643 bp, 24 predicted proteins | sample WisWelCaveWW1625_FD_202498 | JGI IMG/M metagenome (GOLD analysis project Ga0247727, IMG submission 202498) | Biofilm microbial communities from Wishing Well Cave, Virginia, United States - WW16-25 | ecosystem: Environmental > Aquatic > Deep subsurface > Groundwater > Cave microbial mat | place...
GGCAGTACGCACCTGAGCCTCGTGAGCGAGCAAGGCGGCCAGCAAAAGGCGCAACTGCCACTCGTCAAGAGCTCCCTGGTCACGATTCGCGCAGGCGCTCTAACGGCTCTAGCGGGCAACCCGTCAATTACTTACATCTCGCCCGACCGCCCAATCCAGGCTTCGCTCACCGCTACCGATTTGGAGGCCGTCAACGCCACCGTGGCCCACTCCTCCGGGTGGACCGGTAGGGGTATCGGCGTGGCCGTGATCGATAGCGGCGTCGACCATCACCGCGATTTCAAAGGCAGGCTCGTTTACACAGAAAACCTCGTGCAGGCGGGCAGCGGACGAGAAGATGACGGCGTCGAACAAGATGACGACCTGGATGCCGGCGAAGAAAATGAAAATGAACTTACCACGCGCGACCTCTATGGTCACGGCACGCACGTCGCCGGAATCATCGCTGGCAACGGCCGAAAGGGTAAGGGCCTGGGCTTAGGAGACAATAAAGGGATCGCCCCCAAGGCCAAGATCATCAGCCTGCGCGTGCTCGACAGTGCCGGGAAAGGGTCCGATAGCGCCATCATCATGGCGATCCAGCGCGCCATCGAGCTGAAGTCTCGGTACAACATCCGGGTCATCAACCTGTCGTTGGGCCGGCCCGTGTACGAAAGCTACCGGCTGGACCCGATCTGCCAGGCAGTCGAACAGGCATGGCGGGCCGGCTTGGTGGTGGTCCTAGCCGCTGGCAACGAGGGCCGCAACAACTCCGCCAACAACCAGGGTTATTCCACCATTACTTCGCCGGGAAATTCGCCCTTTGCGATCACGGTGGGGGCAACGAACGACAAGGATACGATGATCAAGACCGACGACATCATCGCCAGCTACAGCTCCAAGGGCCCGACGCTGCTCGATCATGTCGCCAAGCCGGATCTGGTTGCTCCCGGCAACAACATCGTCTCGACCGCCGCCTTGTCTGGGAACTCGCTCGCCGTCAAATACCCCGAGAAAAAGGTGGGCGGCTACTACATGAAGCTCAGCGGCAGCAGCATGGCGGCCCCCATGGTGAGTGGAGCTGTGGCGTTGATGCTCGAGAAAGAGCCCAGTTTGACCCCGGACCAGGTTAAGGCCCGGTTGATGAAAGCTGCGGCGAAGAACTTCCCGCCCACAGCGGTGATTAGTGACACGACAACTCTCCAGACTTTCGTCGTGCAACACGACATCTTCACCGTCGGTGCCGGCCATCTCGACGTCGCCGCTGCCCTAAGCAGCACCGACCTGGCCACCCTGCCGGCGCTCTCGCCAACGGCTGTCCACGACCCGGCCACCGGCCAAGTCTATCTGGTCAGCGACCAGTCGGTCGTCTGGGGCAACTCCGTCGTCTGGGGCACCTCGGTGGTCTGGGGTACCTCAGTTGTCTGGGGTAACTCAGTCATTTGGGGGAACTCCGTGGTCTGGGGCACCTCCGTCGTCTGGGGGAACAGCTCGGCAGAGGGTTTCAGCGTGATCTGGGGCACCTCCGTCGTCTGGGGCTCCAGCCAACGGGGCACCGCTGAGGCTCTTAAGACGCAGTTGAATGGTGATCCCCAATAGTGGCAGGGAGGAGCACGGGTGGGAGCGCTGCATGAACCGCAGCGTTCCCACGATCCTTTCATTTCGCAAACCCGAGCACCTACCGACCAAGCCCCACTAATCCCAGAACATCCGCACACGGGCCAGCACAACCGGCCTCCTATCGAAGCGGTATCTCGGGCCGAGTCGCCCTGCTCCCCTAAAACTAGTGCTATTCGAACCTATTGCGCCGAAGCTCAGCCGATTACGGCCCCGCTTGGGCTCGGGGGAAGCGCCCGCAACGCATCCACACGACGTATCGCCGACTGGAAGGCAGCGAGCGAATTCTCGGTTTTCAAGATGCGCAGGCTGATTGTCTGAACGGGGTGTTCCGTCGCCGGAAGCAAATCCGAGAAGTCTCCGAAGCTTTCCTCGGCTCCGGCGCTGCTATCCCCGCCAGCGGCTGTTCGTCGTTTTGGACAACCTGCACAATGTCCATGACCGCCCGTGCGTCTTGGCCCTATTGTGACGCCTGAACATCCACCCCTGTGGACTCCCACGGAAGCTTCCTTGATCAACCGGATCGAAGCGCAGTTGGGAGGCCAAAACGATTCGCCGTGGCTCACGCTGCCCGCCGCCACCGCATCTACTGATGTCTGCGTTACCACCATCGAAAACTTCACAGCCTCGACCATCCTCTACGCCGCCTCCGCTGGGTAAGCCCATTGGAATAGCACTAGTACTTCCGTACAGCTCGCATAAAAAACGGAAGTAAGGTGGGTATTAGGACTCCTAGTACATTGTCGCGTTTCAATCTGAAACGTAATCTTGGCGAGTCCTAAGGAACTCATTCAGGAGTGCGTCGATGATTAATTCAAGTTCAAGAAAGAAATCAGATTCCCCCGAGCTGCCAAAGAGCACAACGTGGGGTCTGCTCATTAGCTCTCTCAGCCAGCCACTCCCAAAGGGCACGACTCCGAGGGCGACGAGCACGAGGATCCTTGGGTTGTTCATGGCCTTGCTTCTCGTGTTTCCCGCCGTGCCGGGCACTGTCGGGGCAGCGGGAGCCAAGGACCTTCCGCCCCAGGCGTCCGAGCAGGCCAGGCTGGCCCGCGACCTGGAGGGGATCGACTCCAATTCCACGGCAGACGTCATCATTCAATTTACGCGTCCGCCCCAGCGAGAAGATTTCGTTGCAGTCGAGAAGTCGGGCGGGAAGCTCAAGCGCAGCTTTGAGGTAATCAACGGCGGGCTGTTCTCTGTTCCAGCGCAGGCCCTGAAGGGACTCGCGCACAACCCCAACGTGCGCTTCATCTCACCCGACCGCAGCGTGCAAGCCACGATGGACTATTCCCGGCCTGCGACCGGCGCAGACATCGCCCAGACCTCCGGCTGGAACGGGAGCGGCATTGGCGTAGCCATCATCGACAGCGGTATTGAGACGACCCACCAGGACGTCGGCAGCCGTGTGGTCTATGTGCAGAACTTTGCCTCGGATTCGTACCGCGACACCCACGGGCACGGAACCCATGTGGCCAGCATTGTGGCCGGGCTCGGAAACAAATCCCTCGGCTTGTACAAGGGTATCGCTCCGGGTGCCAACCTGCTCAGCCTCCGCGTGCTCGACAGCGTGGGTGTCGGCTCGGACAGCGGCACCATCTCCGCCATTCAGCGCGCCATCGAACTAAAGGCTACCTACAACATTCGCGTCATCAATCTGTCCCTTGGCCGCCAGGTGTACGAAAGTCATACTCTGGATCCCATGTGCCTGGCCGTCAAGGCTGCTTGGCAAGCGGGCATCGTGGTGGTGGTCGCCGCGGGCAACCAGGGCCGCAACAACTCCGCCGGCACCAACGGCTACGGCACGATTGCCTCGCCGGGGAACTCCCCCTACGTCATCACCGTGGGCGCCCTCAATACGAAGCAAACGTTGTCGGTTTCTGACGACGTCGTTGCCACCTACAGCTCCAAGGGCCCGACGGCCTACGACTACGTTGTAAAGCCGGACCTTGTGGCCCCAGGCAATCGCGTGGTTGGGTCCCTTGATCCCGGCGGCTACCTCGACACACACTATCCGCAGCTCAAAGTGAATTCCTACTACATTCGCCTGAGCGGCACCAGCATGGCCACCCCGATGGTGAGTGGCGCGGCCGCGCTCTTGCTTCAGAAAGAACCCAACCTGACGCCCGACCAGGTAAAGGCCCGGTTGATGAAGACGGCGCGCAAGGCTTTTCCTGCCAGCTATACAACCACAGACAGCACGACCGGCGAAACTTTTACGGTGCAGCACGACATCTTCACTGTGGGCGCAGGCGCGCTGGACGTGCTCGCAGCGCTCAGCAGCCAGGATGTGGGAAGCGGCTCGGCGCTCTCGCCGACGGCGGTCCAAGACCCGGCGACTGGCCAGGTGAATCTGGTTTACGCCAATGGCGTAATCTGGGGCACCTCGGTCATCTGGGGCACCAGCGTTGTGTGGGGCACCTCGGTGATCTGGGGCACCTCCGTGATCTGGGGCACGAGCAATACGGAAGTGAACGGCACGGCGGTGATTTGGGGCACCTCAGTCATCTGGGGTACCTCGGTCATCTGGGGCACCAGCGTGATCTGGGGTACCAGCGTCATATGGGGAACATACAGCCCCGAAGCCCTGTGTGCCAACGGCGGTGAGTAACCCGAGCCGGAGCCTATCATGGAGAAAGACACCATGACACACAAAGCCAAAGCGTTCATCGGCTGTACGGCTCTTGCGGGAATGGCAGTTCTGGCCGCAGGATTGCTCCACTGGGAATCTCCGAATCCGGCACGCTTTGCAGTTTTCCTACTGCTGGGTTTGCTGGCTTCGGCGATGAAGGTTCGCCTTCCGGGAATCACTGGCACAATGTCGGTGAGCTTCCTGTTCATTCTGATCGGAGTAGCCGAATGCACCTTGTCCGAGACCCTCGCGGTGGGTTGCCTTTCCGTGCTTGTCCAGAGCTTCTGGAAGGCTCAGCGCCGGCCAAGTCTGGTACAAGTGCTGTTCAACGTCGCCTGTCACTCCCTGAGCATCGCTGCCGCCTACTGGGCTGGGCGTTCCGTGATGGATGCATCGGGCAAGCAAGCCCTTCCCCTGATGTTGGCCGTCGCTGCGTCGATCTTTTTCGTGGCCAACACCGGTTTGGTATCGGGCGTCCTTTCCCTCACCGGCCAGAAGCCGCTCAAGAGTGTTTGGCAGCACTGCCTGAGCTGCGTGCTCCCCTACTACATGGCGGGTGCCGCCTTGGCCGGGCTGGTTATCTTCACAAGCCGCACGATTGGTTGGGTACCTTCCTTAATGGCGCTGCCGGTGATGTACCTGATGTACGTCTATTATCGGCTGTACGTCGAGCGCATGCCACAAGAGCAGTCTTAGTCTCGCAGGCAGCCCGTGCAAAGCAACTGAACGGTGATCCCGAATAGGACAAGTTGGAGAACCCGTGGGAGCGTTGCAAGATCCGCAGCGCTCCCACGATTTCCTCATTCCGTCGAGGACGGCACCGCTAACCAAATCCTAATGAACTTGGCGCATCTGCAAACCGGCCAGCACGACCAGCCTCCTGTCAAAAGGAGCACTCTTGGGCCAAGTGATAGGCGCGAATTTTTTACGAATAGTAAGATTGCATTCATGACCGAAGCTTGTTCTGTAGCAGGATGCGGGCACAGCACCGCCTGCTCACTTGGAAAGCTGACCTATTGCCGCGCTCATGTGATCCAAGCGGCGTACCAACAGCTCGCTGCCTTCTCGGCGCAGATCGAGTCGGGCAAGTACATAACTGCGGAAAGCGCCGAAGCAACCGAAGAGATTCTGGTGATCATCTTCCGCCAACTCACCCTGTACGCGCAGTCGGCGCGCGACCTCTCGAAAACCGAGCGCAGCCAACTAATGGACATCCTAATGGCCGCTGCTGAACTGCGCCGCTCTTTTCACCGTGATCCCCGGCGCCCTGCCTCGATTCCAGTTCGTGTCATCTACACGCAGCGCGGAGAGGATTGTGCCGAGGCCACCCACACGGTGAACATCAGCCGTCATGGGGCTTTGATCGAATGCCGCCATGATGTCACCGCCGATGAAATACTGCTGATTGAGCAGATCGAGACTGCCGTTCAGGCACACGCCCGAGTTGCTTGGCTTGGGCCGGAACGTCGTGGCTACAAGCACGTCGGCGTGGAGATTCTCGATCACAACAACTTTTGGGGTTTGAAAGATTCTTCCCCTGCCGCAATCCCCGCTACGGCAATAGGGTCCTCGGATTCTGATGTGACCGAGTGATGTTCGGTGCATCTTCGAGGCGCAACAACCGCACCAAGCGATGTCTAAAAGTCCGTGTCCGCCCCAGCGAAACCTCGTCTCTCTCCTGGGCGGCTTCGGAGCTTTCGAGCACCACTCTCGCGGCGAGCCGCCCCGCTCCAAACTCCCCGGGCCCGGGGGTTTCAATCCTAACCCTGCTTGAGAAGTAGAAGTCGTGGTATCATACTTAAATAACACATTAGCGCTCCGAAACTCAAACGGAGAAAGCTGCGCCAGAAATGCCGGTCGCTTGGGGTGTGACGAGCAGCGTCTTCCAAGACAATTCGATTGCATGGGGTCTGACCTCAGGAATTGTTTGAGCCTCATCGCAAGCGGCTGCGAAAAGAAGTGATCATGGATAAAGCAAGTTGCTCCTCGGCAGATTGTGAAGTGCCAGCAGCGGCCTTCTTGGATACTCGCGCCCTTTGTAGAGAGCATTTTATGTCCGCCTGCTACGCGCGGCTCGATGATTACGAGATGCTACTGTGCAACAAGCAGGATTGGGAGAGGCACCAGGAAGCGATCAGTCACTTTCTGAGCGAATGTTCGACGGCTGCAACAACCCTAGCGAGTCATTCGCTGGACCTGAGTAACCTAGAACGGGCTAGGCTGCTTGACATAGTGTTGCGCGCATCCGATTTGGGCCGCCACGTGCGCCGCAGCACCCGAGAGCGTCTTTGCATTCGATTGCGCCTGAGAAACATAAAGTCGGGCAACGATTGGATGGAAGAAACTGACACGCGAGAAGTAAGCCGCTACGGCGCAGCCGTGCTGTGCCAACATAGGGTCCAGATCGGGGATAAGCTGCTGGTCACGCGACTGGAAACGGGCCAGGAAGCCCTGGCACGGGTCGTGTGGCGTGAGCATACACAAGGGGGAGACTTGAATGTGGGAATCGAGTTCTTAGAGTCGAATAACTTCTGGGACCTTGCTTGGAATTCCGCTATAGCTTCGCTTTAGTGGAATGGTACCTCAAACAATCCCGCTCAGCCCCGATGACTCGTCACAAGCTCGGCCTACTGCCCAAACGGCCCAGGCGGCAAGGGGCAGTGCTTCGGAAAACTACGGAACCTACCCCTGAGGTAGTTCCAGCCCTGCGACAGCACCTCACCCTCGTGGATTTTCCCCTCTGGAATCGATCCAGCTCTGCTTTTGGAGTTAGATCTTTTTAACCGCTTCGCGCCAAGCGGACATTACTTGACTGGCTTTCCGAAATCTGGTTCAAGTTGATGGGAAACTGCCGGGCGGCTTCGAGCGGGTTCGAGAAGACGTGAGGGTCCCACGGCTCCGGGCGCGGCCCTGAGAATAAGCCAGATAGCGGTCTAAGCATTGGCGACCGGGAACGAATGAGCAACGCACCGCCTTCGGATGCGGTATTGAGTTCCGCGCACGCTCGGCGAGGCCAGAACGCAGGCTCTACTTGTCTCGACGCCTTCATCGCTTCCCAGCCGTAAAGGGCGCGACGTGGCTTTTGACACGAGTTACAAACCAACAGCGCGGCCTTTCCGCCGTGTCGTGGCAACGGGCGTACCAGCACGCCAATCCCGATGAGCACCCCGTTTCAGCGTTTAACCTCGACCCAACCCGGCCAAGGCTGGCTATCCGGGGGGATGGAAAACGGTGCGAGCCGCGCCGCCATTACACACCCCGCCGAGCCCGCCCCCCACAATCACATAGTTAGACATCTTCGCGTCGCGCCGCACTGCATCATGCCTGAAGGCCTGCGATATGAGAAGCCGTGAGTGTGAGTCGGGCGACAAACAGCCAGTTTCAGATAGATAGGCTCAGAGGTGCCAGATCCTTGGTTTTCTAGTCGTTAAGCATCGAACAATGTTGCCTAACTAAATGGGCATGGCTTGCGTCCTGATAGATGCTTCCAGGTGGGTTGAGGAGAGATCGGTTCTTAAAATCAGCGTGCAATTCCCTGTCTTCAGAGCAAAGTAGTCTTACACCTGACACCAAGGCCAAAGCTATTATGTGGTGGTCATCCGAGCAGCAGCCGTCCTCCCTCCTCAGTCGATCTGTCTCCTGTTGAACGCGATTGTCATCGACCGGCCTCGCTGAACCTCCACGATCAAGCTCTACCAATATGCGCCAAAACTTATGCAGGGCACGGTATTCCGTCTTAAGATGCCCACCATAGGCGATTCTTGCCCTCTTTTTCGACAAAGAGTCGAAGATGGGAATGAAATCCTGAGAAGGCTGTGGAAATACGCGGTGGACGATGTTCACATCGAGGATCAGGCACATTACTTGTTGGCTCGGCTGAGAAGGCTCAGTTCTTCTTCAAGAAAGAATCGGCGATACGACTCCGGCACACCAACCAAGCTCCCATCTGGATCTAGCTTTATTTGGTGGACTTGAGTTTCAATCTCCTCCTTCTCGAAGAATAGAATGAGGACCTCATCAGGTGATATGTTTCCTTTGGCGACCTCCTGTCTTATGCGATCAATCAAGTAATCGCTGTGCGTTTCAACTACAAACTGCTTTTTTTCGCGTGAGACCAATCGAGCAAAGAATGAACCCAAGGCAGCTTGACTCCTAGGGTGGAGGTGAACTTCAGGCTGCTGCAGAAGCAGCATACGCTTTCGGGGCGCAAGAACACTTTGGACAATAATGGGGAGAGCTTGGCTAACGCCATAACCAACGTCTGGCAGATTGGCCGCTGGTCCGGCCACTGTAACCATGATTTGAAAAGGATCGCTCGGCTTTTTTCCCAAGCGACGAACCCGGATATCTCGAAAGAGAGATGAAATTTCACCAAATTCCTGAAGGGCTTCAAAAACCCTAGCTTCCCCCTCCTCTTGCCAAGTTCGGGCCAAAAGGACTGGGATATGGTCACCTTCAGGACGAAATTCATCACTTATCTCGTCGTATGTCCTTTTCGGCTTTGTTCTAACTGGAGCTAGAGCGAAAATTGGAGTAATCATTTGACTCAGAGCACTAAACGTATCGATAACCGTCTCGGACATTAGATCGACTTTTCCCTGCTGGTGTGCCCTCTCAAAAATCAGATTCCTAAGAAGAAAAATTACCGGCAGGTCTCCAAGGACGGTCTTCTTGAAGCTTACCGGAAACTCGGTTCTCGATCCTGTCTGACCCTTTATCAGCACTTTCCCGAAACTCAAATCTCGACTCAACTCGAAGAGTATTTCGCTGGAAAGGCCGTTGACAAGTAATCTCGATAGCTGAGGCTGCCCCATGAAATCTACATAGGTAGCGAGAACACTGATTTGCTCTCCGTTCTTCGCTTGGGTAAAACCCACTGAGAAAGATTCGGCCCTGCCAAAGCTTCCTCCCTTAAACGTAACAATCGAGTCAAACGTGCCCAGGTCAAATGGTGCAATGTTGAAAGACGGACGTAGGGAAGCAAAGCCAGGCTGAGAAACATGAGCCAGCATGGAAAGAAACGTTGTCTTGCCTGTGCTGTTCTCGCCTATGAGGAGAGTGAGTGGTCGTACGGGGATTATGTGCGTCCCGCAAAAGCTACGAATATTCTCCAGCTGTATTTGCATCGCTATGCCTCGCAACAACAGTCAGCCATAAGAGCCTAATACTAAAACGGGGAGATTGCCAATGGTGCAGCAGGGTGAGGGCGTAAGAACAGCGATGTAGTGCAACGCATTGTTTTGGATATTCATGGCCTCGTTTATTAGTACGCCGCCGTTAGCCTGGTGCCCCACCGTCTGCGAAGCAAAGGGCGGGAAGGTGTCATTTTTCTCCAGCCGGGTTGGCGAATGTTTGCGGGCCTCAACCCATAAAACGCCGTCCGGCGTGACTCACACTGGGTTGATGTCGACCAGCGATTCCCTCTTCCCGCTGTAGAACGAGAAGCTGCTCCAGGGCCAATCGTTCGGGTGATGGACGAGACCGCGCTTGATCGGATTGAAGTGCGTGTAGCGGAGTTTTTCCCGCCTCTTTTTTTCGCTCCACACATTGAAATCGTGGAAGCCGCGCTGTTTTCGTCTGACAGGGATGAAGAGATTGCAGGTCGCAAATCTCAGTTTGCAAAGGGGAAGAGCGGACTTTGGAGGAGAGGGGTGGGCGGTCGGCAGCGGTGCGGTAGAATGGACGTGTCGCCCCTGGGGCGTGGTCCAATTGGTAGGACGCTGCACTGTTAATGCAGACGGTGGAGGTTCGAATCCTCCCGCCCCAGCCACTGCCTCTCGGCCTCGACAATTGTCACACGCCTTTCCCTTACCGCATGAGACTCGCAGCGTGACGCGCCACCATCCACACTCCCACCAGGATCACGAACAGGGCAAAGAGTTTGCGCAGGCGGCGGGCGTCGAGCCAGCGCAAAGCTTCGACGCCGGCAAACGTCCCGACCAGCGCCGCAGCGCTCATCGGCCCGAGCGACATCGCTTCGAGGTGCAGCTCGTGCCGGTGCATGACCAGCGCGACCCCGGTGTTCAGCGCAATCACCAGCAGCGAGGTCCCGACCGCGCGCTTCATCGGCACGCGAAGAAACAGCACCAGCGCGGGCACAATCAGGAAGCCGCCGCCAATGCCGAGGAAGCCAGTCAGAAAACCAACAGCGGCGGCGCTCAAGACGAGGGCCAGCGCGCGGGGTTGGGCGTGGGCGGGCGGATCGGGCCGGCGACGGAACATCGCCGCTCCCATGACTAGCATCAATAGCCCAAAGAGCAGCATCAGCACGCTGCCGGGAACGCGTCGCGAGAGCCAGCCGCCCAGCAGGCTGAGCGGCGCGCCAATGGCCGCTAAGACCAGCGCGCTGCGCCAGTCCACGGGCTGCGAACGGTGGTGCAACAGCGCCGAAAGCAGCGCCGTCCCGCCGACCAGCACGAGCGAGCCGGCAATGGCCGCGTGCGCCTCCATGCCGAACACGTACTCGAGAATGGGCACGGCGAGGATCGAGCCGCCTCCGCCCAGCAGCCCAAGCGCAAGGCCCATCAGCGCGACCAGGATCAGTCCCAGCCAGAACATGAGTGTGGAGTCTAACAGCTTGTAGAAGGAAAACTCGCGCGTTGTCATTCTGAGCGAGCTTGGCGAGCGAAGAATCCCTCTGTTGAGTGGGCTAGCGACCGAAAGGGATGCCCCGCTGCGCTCAGCATGACATTCAAAGGCACATTTTCAACAAATTGCTAAGTGGCAAAGGGTGGAAGAGTCAAAGAGTTGACGATTGTCGATTGGAGATTGCTGAATTCTGTGTGCTGACGGCTGCTCGCTGCTCGCTGAAAACTGTCGCCTATCCTTTTGCCGTCGGGAAGCCGGCCTCGGTCCAGCCGCGCCAGCCGCCGTCCATGGAGATGACGTTCGCGTAGCCCATTTTTTGGATGTTGTCGCCGGCCAGCGCCGAGCGGAAGCCGCCCCCGCAGTAGAGCACGATGGGCGCGTTCTTATCGGGGATTGCGTGCTCGATGTCGCGCTCGATCACGCCCTTGCTCAAGTGGAGCGCGCCGGGCAGATGTCCGCGCGCCCATTCGCTTTCTTCGCGCGTGTCCACCAAATAGAACTTTTCTCCCGCGTCCAACCGTTTCTTCACGTCCTGCACGTTGCACTCGCGCACGCGCGTCTTCGCGTCATTCACCAGCTTCAGAAACCCGGCCGCATGCTGCATCGTTTCCCTCGATAAAAAATGTAGTGTGCTGCAGCTTCTCAGAGGGTAGCACAACCCGCCGCACGACGCAGCGCCGCGCGCCCGTCAGTTTGTCGGCGCCTTGGCCGGAGTCTCCGCACGCGCCAGCGAGCGCATGTAGTTCACCAGGTTCCAGAGCTGCGACTCTTTCATCCGCCCTTCCTGGCCGGGCATCTGTGGTTTGCCTTTCACCAGGACGTAGTGCAGCTCGCCGTCGGTGAAGCCCTTGAGCGCCGCCGCGTCGCGGTAGTCGCGCAGCTTCATCTTCAGCTCAACGGCCAAGTCGCCCTTGCCGTCGCCCGCCGCGCCATGGCACATCGCGCACTGCGAGCTGTAGAGGCTCTTCCCCTCAGCAACGGACGCAGCGCTAGGCTTGACCGGGTTGGCGCGCTGCACTTCCTCCGGCGGAACTTTCCACTCCGGCTCGGCCGGCGGCTTCTGCCCCGGCGACTCCTTCTGTCCCTGGGAAAACGTCACGCTGACGGCCAGCAAGACCCCCACGAGGACGGAAACAATCTTCGCCATCGCACCCTCCGGCTCACCCGCCTGGGCGGGCGAGCACGGGCATCGGCCATGTTCATTCTACTTCATCTCCCGCCCGTTGAGGCCGGACTTGAAGTCCACGGCGAGCCGGGGTGGCAGCAGCATTGATTGAAGTGTCTGTAGGGCCTGGTTAGGCGCTTCTCCGCTTCGTTGCGCCGGGACGTCGTCGCCGAAGAACCGGCGCCAGAGCGCGCAGCGCTTGGTTCACCGTCGCACCATCCGGAAAGACATCCAAAACTTCCGGATCGATCACGGCGATGTTGGCGCCCTGAGCGTATCTCGCCGCAGTAACCCCTCGAACTGCCGCAGAGAAGTCGTACTCACGTCGCATCGTGTCGCGCTCGTTTTTCCGATTGCTACGACTAACTTTTTTCTTCATAGCGCCTCCGTTCGCGTCGTGTGGCCAGCCTTTGGCCGTCGGCTACAAACACATGTTAGGTGGCGGCCTCTTGGCTACGGTACTTGTTCACTTTAGCTTTACGCCCTTTGATCCGAAGGAATACGCTGTCGAGCAAATCCGCCTTTTCGTCGTTCGTCAGATCATCGTACGTGTCAATAAGTCCCACTGGTGTGCCCGCGCGCTTGTGCTCGATAACACAGTCCTCTATACGCTTCTGGCGGAGTACGGCCTGACTCAGCGCGGCCGAAGTCTTCCCCTGCTCTACGAGTTCAATCAGCTTCTTCAACTGAGCGCCTGATTCGGCCGCCTGCCACGAGAGGGCCTTCTTGTAATACCGGTAGGTAAAGAGCCACGAGAAGAACGCCGAAGCTGCGATTCCGCCCACCCACAGAAAGATGGCCATGAATCACCCAAACCAGGAAGATGAACGTTCTCCACCGCCACCTAACGATCGACTCTCAGTCGCGCGCGCGATAGCCCATCGCCCGTCGGCTGCATGCGGTGGTAAGATCCCAAATGAACCGACATCGTGTGTTCCCTCAAACTCCGTGCACATTAGCACGGCTTGAAGTACAGCAAGGCGGTGAAGATAGCAATTAAAGCGGTAGACACACCGCCCAAGATGACAGCGAAGTTCACCCACCCGCTGAGCCTAACCTTTTGCTCTGTAACGATGAGTTGCCCATTCCAATAGAGCCGCGTATTCTCGTCAATACCGAGCGTCCCAGTCTTCCCCCCGCCAGCATCGTGAGTAAATATAGTAGTGATCATAGGCATCACCTGTCGTCCTTTGCTGTTGGCACGTAACTCCTAATTAGACTGACTTGCATAAGGCACCTCCTGGTCGACCTAGGACAAACCCACCTGCGGCGAGCCGGGGCGGCACCGATCTTAATTGTAGCTATATCTTCTATATCCAACAACATTTCGCCCAATCCATCTCGGAGATTCGCACGGGCCTTCAGGCCATGTCGCGCCAGTTGGGGCCGGACTTGAAATCCACGACGAGGGGGACGGCAAGTTTTGTGGCCCCGAATGTGTCGGGGCTCGCCCCGATTCTATCGGCCCGCCCCGGTCGGGCCGGGGGGACGGCAAGCTCGGCGGCGCGGGACATGGCGTCCACGACGAGCGGGCGGAGGCGGTCGAGCTCGGCGGGCGGAGCTTCAAACAGCAGTTCGTCGTGCACCTGAAGAATCATCTGGGATTCCAGTTTTTCTGCGGCGATGCGCCGCTCGATTTCAATCATGGCCAGCTTGATGAGGTCGGCGGCGGTGCCTTGCAGCGGAGTGTTCAGCGCGGTGCGTTCGGCGAAGCTGCGCATATTGGCCTGCGGGGAGTTGATTTCCGGAATGGGCCGCACGCGGCCAAACAGCGTGCGGGTGAAGCCGGACTGGCGGACTTCGGCGAGCGAGCGGTCGAGATATTCCTTCACGCCGCGATAGCGCGCGAAGTAGGCGTTGATGAACGCGGCGGCCTCCTTCTGCTCGATGCCCAGCTGCTGGGAGAGGCCGAAAGCGGAAAGGCCGTAGATGATACCGAAGTTGATCACTTTGGCGGCGCGGCGGTGCTCGGCTGTCTGTAACATCGGGCCCACTCCAAACACTTCCTGCGCCGTGCGCGAGTGGATGTCTTCGCCGGTGCGGAACGCTTCGACCAGCACCGGATCGCCGGAATAGTGCGCGAGGATGCGCAGCTCGATTTGCGAGTAGTCGGCGGAGAGCAGGGTGCGGCCCGGCGCGGCAGCAAACGCGGCGCGGATTTCGCGGCCCAGCTCGGTGCGCACGGGAATGTTTTGCAGGTTGGGGTCCGACGACGCCAGACGGCCCGTCGCCGTGCCCGTCTGGCTGAAACTGGTGTGGATGCGGCCGGTGCGCGGATGGATCAGCCGCGGCAACGCGTCGGCGTAGGTGGACTTGAGCTTGGCTACTTCGCGGTAGTCAAGCACTTCGCGGGGCAGCTCGTGGAGGAGCGCCATCTCTTCGAGCACGTCCGCGGCGGTCGAGCGCGGCTTCGCCGACCGGCCGCGGCGCGCGGGCGGCTCGAGAGCCAGCTTATCGAAGAGCACTTCGGCAAGCTGCTGCGGGGAGTTGATGTTGAACTCCCCGCGAGCCAGCTTCCAGATGCGCTTTTCGCGCGTGCGGATTTCGCCCTCAAGCGTCGCGGAAAGTCTCGCGAGCGCGTCCGGATCCACGCGCACGCCGCGCCGCTCCATCGCCGCCAGCACCGGCGCCAGCGGCAGGTCGATGGTTTCATAAAGCTGCGCGAGGCTTTGCTTTTCGACTTCGGCGCGAAGGAGCGGCGCGAGACGTGAAAGCGTTTCCGCACGCTCGCCGGATGCGCCGGAGAGCGTGACGTTAAGCTGGCGCACCACGACGTCGCCAAGCCCATGCTTCGATGTCGTCGGCCGCAGCAGGTAAGAGTAAAGCTGCGTCGCGTGGCGGATTCCCGCGACCGGTCCGGCCAGTAGCTCGCACAATTTCGCGTCGTGAACAATCTTCGGTCGCGCCGCATCGGCCAGCCACGGCCGCAGCGCGGCGAGCATCTCGCCTTGTTCATCAAGCCACACCGTGCGCACCACGCCCGGCCCCGAGGAAATTTCCACGGCGGCGATGCGGTTACCAAAACCTTCGCTTGCATCGTCGCCCGGGCGTTCGCCGCGCTCGATCACAAACCAGACAGCAGTTTCCTGCGCCGCCGGCAGGCTGTTCAAAAATTCGCGCAGCGCCGCCGCCGTTTCGAGCTTTGCGGAGTCCGCCGGCGCGGCGCTCGCGTTTGCCGCCGCTGGCAGTTCTTTCAGCAGCGAGCTGAAGCCCAGCTCGGCGTAAAGCGCGCGCAGGGCTTCGGTGTCGGGCGGTTGGCGCTCGAGTTTTGCCAGGTCGAGAGCGACCGGAACGTCAGTGGCGATGGTGGCGAGCTGCTTCGAGAGCAGCACCATTGTGCGTTGCGTTTCCAGCGCTTCGCGGTAGCGTTTGCCTTCGACCTTCTTCGCGTTCTCCAGCGCCTTTTCCGCCGAACCAAAGCGCTGGATTAATTCCTTCGCGCCTTTCTCGCCGATGCCGCGCGCGCCGGGGATGTTGTCAATCGAGTCGCCCATCAGCGCCATCACGTCAGCAACTTTTTCCGGCGGCACGCCGAGAATTTCTTCCACCTTGGCAGGATCCACCCAAACATCGGCCTTGGCTGCGCCCGACGCCGGGCGCAACACCTTGATCGCTCCTCCCCGTCCCTTGCCCGGGCCCTCGCCGACAAGTTGCAGCATGTCTTTATCGCTGGTGACAATCACCACGTCGAGTTTTTTCTCCGCGCCCTGGCGCGCAAGTGCGCCAATCACGTCGTCGGCTTCGTAGCCCTGATACTCGAGCACCGGCAGTCGCATCGCCTCGCACACGCGCCGCACAAACGGCAATTGCTGCGCCAAGTCTTCGGGCATCGGCGGGCGCTGCGCTTTGTACTCGGCAAAAAGTTTGTCGCGAAACGTCGGCCCAGCCACGTCAAACACCACGCCGAGATAATCCGGCTCGTACTCCTTCATCAGCCGCCGCAGCATGTGCGTGAAGAGATACGGAACCTTCGTCGGCAGCCCTGCCGGGCTCCGTAGCCGTTCCATTGGCGCGTGAAACGCTCGGAAAATGAGGCCCATGGCGTCGATGAGGAAGATCTTCTTGGGTGCGGCAGACATGGCGGGCACACACTATAGCAAATGCAGCGCGGCGAAGAGCGGAACCAAACCAGAAGAGAAGATGGTATTTCGTGATTCGTTGTTTGTGGCTCGATCCTGCGACCCGAGGGGAAAGGGAGCGGCGCGCGAATCGAAGATTAGGATCTAACCGGCTACTGAAAAAAGATTCTTCGGCGGATTGAGAAGCTTCGCTGAACAGAAAACAAGATGACGGCGTGAAGCCGCCGCTGCAAGGCGGATTCAGCACATTTTTCGGCAACCTCCCAGCAGTTTGTTAAAAAAGTGCCATTGAATGTCATGCTGAGCGCAGCGAAGCATCCCTCCCGGACGCGAGCCCAAGAAACAGAGGGATTCTTCGCTCGCCAAGCTCGCTCAGAATGACACCGCGCGAGCTTTTCAACAACCTGCTAGGGCTTTTCGCGGAAGCCGGCGACGAACTTTTTCTGGCTGGAGACGAAGACTTCGGAGAAAAAGAGGAAGCTGCGTCCCTTGGCCTTTTGTTCAGCAATGATCTGGCCGAGCAGGCCGGGGTCGGGCACTTCGAGGAATACGAGGTCGGAGAGAGGATTGTCTTGCTCGACAAATTCGGCGACGTTGCGCGGGTTGCCCTGCTCGTCCGGATCAGTGCTCAAAAAGGATACAAGACGGTTGCGAAAATTCTCATGACGCCGAAGTGAGAGGCGCTGATCTTCGAGGGAGTCAGTGCCATGGGTGTGCCGGATATCCATACGAACCTCCAAAAATCATTGGGTGATCTTCAGAGCCTTGAGAAACTTGGCGAGCAATTCGGAATTCTCTTCAGCTTCTTCATGCTTTGCCTTTAGCGCCGCCCACATTTTTTCCGGCGTGTCCGATGGCAGTGGAGGAAATCCGATTTCGGTCAGAATCCTGCGAGCTTCTTGTAAATTGTTCGTCTTTTCGATCTCACGGATGGCGCTATGCAAGCGCTCCGTCTGCTTGACCTCTTGCGCGGAAGTGCGTTTCAGGTAAGTGTCGACGCGTTCTCTGTCGACTTTTTTTGCCTCTGTCCGTGCGACCTCGGCCTGTTCGCCAACCTGCTGGGAAAGGGCTAGCAGAGCGCCTTGCAGGGTGCCGGCATAAAAGAAATCCACCAGGTTCGACCAAGCCTCATCGAAACTGTATTGGTCGGCGGGCAAAACCATCTTCTGAGTGATTTGCGTGCGGATGGAATAGCGAGCAGCCTGCATCTTGGCAATTAGAATCTCCGTGGTTTTCTCCCGGAAATAATTCTTGGAGATGGAAAGCTGGGAGCCCGTAAGAGCGGTGGCGGTCGCGGCGAGAATGGTCTTGACGCGCTCGCCATTTGTGATTGTGCCTGCAGTCGTAACTGCAATTCCGAGGACGTCCGCGCCGGTGTCAAACAAAGCGCGACCCTTGAACAACTTCTCCTCGTACGCCTTATAGTCCACCTGCACGTCCGTAATAATCCGATGAATCATTAAATCTCGCACCAAGCGCGCTTCATCGAGCCTTGGTGGAGTTGCGGCCATTGCATCCCTGTATTTCTTGAGGTCGGTGCCAAAAGTCTTGAGGTCATAGACGGCCTCTTTGTTGCCTGGCGAGAGGGGCTGCGTCACCCGAGGAGGGCGGAGAGCGCAACCGGTCAGCGCCAGCGATACAAGCAGGCCCGCGCACAGGGTCTCTTTTCTCATCAGCGGCACGGCCTCCCGCGTGAGGTTGCAAGTGTGGGGAACGTATATCTTCAACAGTTAAGTACCGTCAAGAGAAATTCTCGTTGGAAGGGCTGGCCCGGCGGGAGGGGGTAAATAGGGGAGGAAGTAAGGAAGTCGGGAGGTCAGGAGCGGCGGGAGAGCCTCTGCACTTGTTCACCCTGTTGGTTCGCTTTGGATATGAGGTGTTCTCCACCTAAGCCAGAACTCTTTTTTCGACAATCCGTCCCCGTGTGGTAATCCTATTTGAGGCCTTAATGGCACAGACCAAATCGCTGGAACTGGTCGCCCTGTAGCACAGGCATGAGGGTCAGCTCAAAAGGAAACGATTTCGACTCACACCTTCAGGAGCAACTGTGTACCGGCTGATCGAGAATGAGTTCGTCGGCCTCAGGGAGCTTCTACAATCGTCGACGCATTCCACTTAGATTGCATACACATGGCAGAGCAATGGTGACTACACTTCTGCACAGGCTGAAAGGCCGCAGAGGAATTCCTGATGATGTTGTTGACTTATCCTGTAACTCGGTCTAAGATGCGGGCCAATTGGGTGTCCATTCGTGCTTATCCAACTCATGGTACACTCTGTCATCCAGAGCGAGATTCCACGAATATTTGATTGTTCTGTACTGGCATTTTTTGTGAAAGCGCTCGTCCAGTTCGAAGGAGGACCTACTCCTTGTCTGCTCAGATGAATACACAGCCCTTTTTGGCAGCTATTCAGGATGTCCGAAAGAGAGGTGGGCATCGTCCTATGAGCGATAGGGAGCTCGCCCGCTTGGGTGCCACAACTGACCGAATCCTCGCTAACCTCGAACTTTATGAAGCGCCGCCGTCGGGAGCGATTGGAGACGATTTCAGAAAATGGTTTGTGCGCGAAGTTGAAAACTACTTTCAAGATGAGTGGTACGAACTGGATGCCCAACTTCAATACCTGCAACTGCTTCGCGATTCCTGTCTTGATACACGAGAAGCTCAGCACGGATCTACTCGCTCGGTTATTAAGTTTTTCGATTTGCTTCAGATGCTGGCTGCGGACGTGTTGCGTCGTAGTCCTCCGTATGGATGGCCGCTGCTTGTGTTAGTAGGTTTTGGGGACCTGGCAAGAAAAAAAATGACAGGGCCTCTAAAGGACTTGCTGCCGCACACTCCTTTTGACCTTTGGATCGTGGACCAAAAAAACGATGCTAGAGAAATCGCTAAAAATGAGTTTATAAACTTCCCTTTTGTAGAGATTCTGTCGCCGGAGCAATTAGTGTCGCGATTCAAAACCCATGATTCAACGACAAAAATAGCGTACATAGCTACAGACACAAGAAGCCATTTCCGAGCAGTAGAAACCTATTTGAACTTGGGCACGGACCTTATTGCAGTCGAAAAGCCGCTTTGCTCAGAGGAGGGGGATTTCACACAGTTTCAAGCCATTGAGAAGCTCACCAGATCAAGACCCAAGCCCAAGCTGTTCGTCGTGGATCATTACAGCTTTAGGCGTGCGTCCCTCGTTGTTGAGGGCCTAAAAAAGGAGGCCCCCGAATTTGCCAAAGCACTGGACGGCGTTGACAAAGTGATTTTCCGGATGTTGGAAACAGATCAAGTCGACCTGGAGAGGGGCGCGGCAGATGAAGGAGTAATATTCGATATGCTTCCGCATTTGTTCCCTTTCGTAAATGCTCTGTACACAACCAACTTCAAAAAATGGGCAATCGATGAAGTTAAGACCTGGAGGTATGAGGGGTTCACAAGACCTGCAGAAACATATGCACGTGTTCGGTTGCGGCCTCGCCAAGGCCTTGTGGTGGAGGCAATGGTTGGAAAAGGCGTGAATGAAACAATCAAAGAAGTTCAACTCATAGGTAAGAAAGTTCAGGCCCGACTAGATCTACTGAAAGGTCAGGTCATGCTTTCGAAAGGGAGTATCTCTTTTCAGGTAGGGGGGACTTCGACTCGGGAACTAAGTTATGGGTACGTTATCCAAAGTTTACTGGCAGGAGGCTCGCTAGAATTCCAAGGCCTCCAAAGGGGCTTAGAGGTTGCGAAGATGCTCCTGCGCATCCGGAAAAGGGCCAAGATTCAAGGTACGTATGCGTTGGGATCCACTCCTGATGTGCGCGTTTTGCGTGTTGGGGCCGATTGACCCGTCCCAATCCAGGGCGTTTTCTTGATCCCTTTCAAAACATGGAAGACTCCCTAGAATCATGCGCTTTGGGCTCGCCTCATGTATCCAATTCAACCTTCCGGCTGTCAAGCGCTTCCGAGAACATTAGACAAGGGCCTTCGGCACATCCCTATTGACGCCCGGGGATGACTCAATTCGAACGTCGGGCCTTCTGCTTGATGCAAGCTAGCGTAAGGGATACTCTTGCCGCTGCGACATTACAGGAAGGGTTTGCGCCATGTTTAAGATTTCCTTTTCTGATGGTCTTGCCATCGCGGGCATCGTGTTTGGTGTTGTCCTCATCGTGCTTGATAAGGCGGGTAAATTGAGGGGCCCAATGCTACTTGTTATGTTGACTCTGGCAGCAGCAATGACATTGCCAGTAGCCTTGGGCAATTCATGGGTCGGTGATGCTCCGTCTGGTATGTTACGGTTCACACGCGGAATGTTCATGATTTTTGCAGTCGGGCTCATCTATTCAATGATCGCAATCTGGGTTTCGACTGATCACACGACCGAGAAAAGGGAAACTGTGAAAACGGAGACACCTCCGAGCCTAGACAACTGGAGCGCAGCAGGTTCTCTGCTAATTAAGGATGTGGGAGCTTCTCGATCCTCCCAAAGCGCATTTGTGACGGTCAATACATCCCTATTGTCGCCGTTCGCTAGAGACTATTTCTTCTTGCTGATAGTGCGCGTTGCAGATAATTCTGTTGACGCACTGACAGATCCGAGATTAGAAAAAAGTCGGGCATTTGGTATTACCGGAGAATTTCGCACTGTCCAGGTCAACTTAAGCCAGGAATTCATCCAGAGAGCGGACGCCACTGAAAAAAGGTTTAGTCAAATTAGCCTTCAGTATTACTTTGCCCTGATCCCCAAACACGTACGTCCAGAGCAGATCCTTACACTCTCAGACATTACGGCTTTGGGAGGCAGACAATTGCTGAGTCATCCTTCGCCAGAAATCGTAGTTCGACCGGTTGCGCCCCCTAAGTGACCCAAGCAGCGGCTTGCTTGGTCAGTTTCCTGTATTCGCGGTTTGGAGAGAGGATTAGAGAAATCGGGGCGCGTGTTCTAAAAAGGGCTTCTTAAGACTGCCTTGTAGCTCGGTGGATACAGGTGCCCGCCCCAGTGTGATCCGCCCCACTGAAAGTACCGGATTCTCACACAATTTGGGATCAGAACAACGTCCGCCCATGCTGACGCCCAAAGGGGTGGGGTAGAAACAGGAGGCGGGCGGCACCCGGTATGGCGCGCGCCGCGGAATTGTCCGGCATCAGACTCAACGCGGAACAAGCTGGAAAGCTATTCCCATTCGAATGGCCCAAGCAGTAGTGTGAAGCTCGTCCTCCGTGCTCCCGACAGGAACCATTCCCTTGTGCCCAAACTATGAGGTTTCGGCCCAGCCTGCAACTTGAGTGGTCCCGGCCAACCGCGATTCAGAGGAAGTTCAAGGGCTAACGGTACCCACTTCCACAAAGTCGAAGGCAGCAGGGCGAGTGTTTGGAAGCCGCCTTCTGACCCGATCACTAGGGTTTGTGTTTGGCGCTCTTGCCCACGGCCACCAGGAAAATGGCGCTCTTGCCTTCGGCGTGAGGAGAGAAGAAGCGGGTCACGTCGTCGTCGTAGAAGGTGAGGCCGGTGGCGCCCAGCCGCTGCGCATAGGCCCCCAGGTACAGCTTGCCGCCAAGAATGCCCGCTTCGAGTTGCACCGCGCGATATCCACGATTGCCAAAGCGCTGCAAAATGGGCCGCAGGTCCGCAAGGAAAAAGATGTCCACGGCGGCGTCAGCGGGCAACTCCTGCTCCAATCCGAGGTAACCGGCCTGGGCGCGGAAATCTCCCTGCATGAGACACTCGAGCAGGCCACGGCTGCGGTGGAAGACGTAGGCTCCGGAATGGAGCCCTTCAACTGCATGGACGATCAGGTAGAGGTCATTGAGCTGAGCTCCCGGCGGATCGAGGAAATCTGCTGGCACGCCGCGGGTCGCTCGGTTCAGCAGGGTTGAAAGCTGTGCGAGGCTGATCGGGGTCTGGGCAAACTTGCGGCTGGAACCGCGCCGCAGGATGACCTGCTCGATAGGGTCGCGAGGCATCTGCGCATCTGATAAAGGCTGGAGCGGAACGAGGGGTCCGGCGGGCGGTGGAAAATTGGCCGTAGAGGTTCGGCCGCGCCACGTCTCCACTTCCTCAGCTGAGTGCAGCGAAGAGGCAGCGTGCATTTCGCGCATAAGCGGATAATCAACCTCGCGCCGAGACAGCGGGACGGTTTCCAGACAGAGAGGGGAGGTTTCCGCAGGGGATTGCGGGGGGAGAGCTGCGCCGTGGCCGAGCGCTACCAGGGAGAAGGCCACCTCACGGTGGGGATCAATATCGAGCAGGCGGTTGACGTTCGCGTCCACGAAACCGCACACCACCCTGGCTGGCAGCCCTAGGGCGGTGCCGACGGCCAGCAGGTTGGCGAGCAGAGTGCCGTTGTCCCAGCCGAAATGACGGTAGGTGCGGGCCTGATATTTCCAGGCATTGCGCCAGTAGATGCAGGTGCAGATGATTGTTAGCGGCGCGTGGGCGATGGCGGGTTCACCGCCGGTGGCTTCAAGCAGGACGCGGCGAAAGTCTCCAGCGCGCAGTCTGCGCAGGCCGAACTCCGCGGGCGCGAAGTGATAGACGCCGGCCGGCAGGTTGGCCAGGTCGCCGCAAACCAGATAAAGCTCGACCTCGTAGAGCGCTCCGGTGCAGGCTGCAGCGCGAAAGTAGAACTCGCCGCCTGGATAGTTCCGCTTGCGGGTGATGCCGGCGGAGAGGTAGAGGAGTTGGGCCACCGCCTCCAAATCCGGCGCCGCGTTTGTCTGGGCCGGTACGCACTCGGCGATGGCAGAAAGCGCAGCGACCCCGGTTTGGCGAACCTCGCCGGGCAAACCCAACGGCTCAAGCGTCGGATAAATCTTGAAAGGCAGGGGCTGGTTGGCCCAGTCCAAGAAATGGGAATTTGCGCGGATGCTGGCGTAAGAGTGCTTGGTGGCATCGTGATAGGTCCAAGCGGCTTCAAGATTGCAGTTGTCAGTCATGGTGGCGATGAACGAGGCGGAAGGTCGGTTCCTGGCGCGCACCTTGAGGGTCGGTTCGAAAGGAAATCCTTAGGACATGCAGCAGGCCGATCAGCCGAAAGATCAGGCCAGCGATGAGTGAGAAGGTCTTATGATTCATAACGTTTGCCTCCTCGCTTGGTGAGGGCCTCAGGAGCGCCAGCGCTCGATAGATCTCGAATTAAGGGGTGTCCACTTGGGGCGTTCCAGTATCTTGCAGGCCCCGTTGGAGATCTTCCCTGGCCTGCTGCGCGAGTCTCTCAAAGCGGGCCTTAATCCGGTCAAGGTCAGCTTCCGTTAGCTCCTCAATGTCAAGAAATGCGTTATGTGCTCCTTCGATGGCGCGGATCAATTCGTCCAACTTCAGTTGCATTGCCTCGCCGTCGCGATTCTGTGTGTTTTGGATGAGGAACACCATAAGAACAGTCACAATGTTTGTGCCGGTATTGATCAGCAGTTGCCAGGTATCGCTGAAACGAAAGATAGGTCCGGTGACCAACCATATGATTATGACTAGCACGGCTAAGGCAAAAACTGTGGGGTGTCCCGTCGCCCGCGCTACCCACTTCGCGGATCGGTTAAACAAAGAGGTGGCGTACATGGTATTCCCTCCTTCGCGGCAAAGGCCACATACAACGAATGCTCTTCAGTACATCTGAAGCGCATATTCTATCGAACCCGACCCTCTATTTCTCACGATCTGGTGTTCTGCCCGCAGCATAAGTCCTGCTCCGAGCCTGAGCATGACCGATCTGCTTGCTGAGAGGTGGGCCTGGTCCGACCTAGACCGCACCAAAGATTAGAGCTTTTGAAGTTATTCCCTGCGGGCTTGCCGGCCTCTTCTCAGATATGGTTTCGTGGCAAGCCCGTAGCGCAGGCCGAGCAACGCTGCAAATCCCAGAAGGCCTAGTAACAACCACCACTCCAGTCGACGTATTTCCCCGATGACGGGTTCTAGGCTACTGCTGAACAGATATCCCAAACCGCTGAACACCGAAGCCCACAGCAGGCAGTTCAACGCGTCCAGGGCGATAAACCCTCCATAGGAAAGACGCTGTGTCCCCCAGAACAACATCGTGGCGGCGCGCGCGCCGTAGATATACCGGCACAGGAAGAGCGACCACACACCGTAGCGCTCAACAGCTCGCTCGATGCGCGGTAAGATGCGTTGACCTCGACGGGAGTTCAGCCAGCGACGAGCTGCACGGTGACCGAGCCAGAAATAGAAGCTGTCACCGGCCAAAGCTCCTGCGGAGCCGATCGCTAGCGCTTCGAGCGGCGGCCAGACCCCAAGGTGGACAAGCATGCCGCTGAGCAGCAGCGTAAGATCGCCTTCGAATGCGGCGGCGAAAAATAGTGCCCACAAACCGTGCGAGCGAAGAAACGATTCGAGCTCGCTCATGCGTCTAGCCTCAGGACTCGCGGCGCCCTTTGCGAATTCTTGCCAATTCCCGTAAGTCTCCCTCGTGCCCGCCAGAAATAGACACCAAGAAGACTACTAAGTTGCCCTCGAGCCCTGCTTACGCATTGCCGATGAGCACTCCTGCCAGGAAGACGAGGATCCCTCCGAGCAGGACCTGCACTGCGGCGGAAAAGGCTGGGGTGTCCATGTAGCGGTGGCGAACCCAAGAGATGACACCCAATTCAACCAGCACGACAACAACTGCAATTGCCATTGCCAATGCGAAACTGGAAATAAGGAACGGCAGTGTGTGGCCGATACCTCCGAGCGCGGTCATCACGCCGCACACGGCTCCGCGCAGCCACGGATGACCGCGCCCCGTCAGGTTGCCGTCATCGGAGAGCGCTTCGGCAAAGCCCATGCTGATGCCTGCGCCGACCGAGGCGGCAAGTCCCACGGCGAAGGCGGTCCAGCTGTTTCGCGTGGCAAACGCTGCAGCGAAGAGCGGAGCCAGCGTGGAGACCGAGCCGTCCATCAGTCCCGCCAGGCCCGGCTGGATGATTTGCAGAACGATGAGCCGGCGCCGTGCTTCCTCTTCCTTCTCTTTCTCGCTGGCGCCCAGCTTTTCACGCTCGAGCTCCTCGGCGCGATTGGCATGCGAGCGCTCCTCCTGCGCGAGGTCATCGAGCAACTGCCGGACGCTGGCGTCGTCGGCGCGGGCCGCGGCGCGCTCGTAGAAGCGGCGCGTTTCAACTTCCATCGCGCTGGCCTGATTGCGGATCTTTTTCAGGTTGATCGGCTGGAGCAGCCAGACGGGCTGCCGCTGGACGAAGCCTTTCACGTCCTGGCGGCGAATCAGTGGGATGTGGTCTCCGAATTTGTGGCGATAGAGTTCGAGCAGCCGCCGGCGATGGCCGGACTCCTCTACGCGCATGCCGTCGAAGACCGCCGCGGAGCCGGGGAAATTCTGCCGCAGCCCTTCGGCGAAATCGGCGTAGATACGTTCGTCTTCCTCCTCGAGCGAGATGGCGAGCGCCAGGATTTCCTTTTCCGAGAGGCTGTTGAATTCTCTCATCGGACTCTCCTCTCATTAGCACGCAAGAGTTACTCGGGCGCATCGGCCGTCCTGCGGCCGGGACACTTACGATCAAGTCTGTGGCAGCGCGGGCTCTCCTTCGCACATAAATGGTCGACTGTTCGCGCGAGCGCAGGAGTAGCGATGCGGAGGAGTCTTTGAGTGCCGACTCCCCTCCTCGCCAAGGCTTATCAATTGCTATTACCCGCGCTTAGCCCCAGCAAGATCTCGCTTAGATCACGCTTCATGAGCGATACCGTTGCGCGGACGTCAAGAAGCATCGCTACCCGATCGCTCAACTCGTTGACATTCAGTCTACGTGCGTGAGAAATGTTGCTGCTCAAAAACTCAATCCTGCGCTCGCCCTTCGGTGAACCGTCTTGCTTGATCCTGCCTTCGCTTCGCCACTTTGCGATAAGTTGTTCCCTTCTCGTTCCCATTTCTGGCTGAGCGGGCGTGGCGGAGTTTAGATATGACCAAACATCTTCAGGGTAAACACTCGCAATTGCTTCCGGCGCATCTGGCGGCCGTCCAAAGAACGCGGCGAGCATCCGCGGCGAGTTGGTGATGTATCTTCGCCCTCCTCCCTGCTTGCGAATTCCAACAATCGATAGCACAACCGAGGCCGCTCCGCCGCCCACGCCAATGCCGTTACCGACGTTCGCGGTGCTCGATTTGAACTGCAGAGCAGTGTTGGCCATGCCGAGCGCACCGCCCGTCACAATCGAAGCTACGTTGATGATGTTCTGCGCCCGATCGCGCTTTGATTGCAGATCAGAGCGGATCGATCTGATCCGTTCTATCTCTAGATCGATGACCGCATTCACACTATCGATATCAAGAGCTGCGCTCAGAACCTTTTCTGTGATCTCCTGTCGCACTGCGAGCGATTCAAGGCTCATTGGCAAACCGGCAGCACCCTTGTCACCAAGCAAACGCTCAAGAAGCGGGGCGACACCTATGTTACGGGCAACCTGCACTGCTTCAGGAGACAGCCGGGTTCCGGCTTCCTGTTGCGAGTTGTTTTTTTCAGTTTGCGCTTGTGCCTGGTAAATCCATACCGCAAGGAGAAATGCGACCAGACAAAGGAGTCTTACTCGTGCCATTGTTCCCTCTCCTATAGATTGCGATTCTGCATCTCGACGGCGCGCCCAATCCTCTCGTGCTCGGC